>Ga0058701_10005286_pt1 | contig 10687 bp, 6 predicted proteins | sample AgamicOrMae_FD_97039 | JGI IMG/M metagenome (GOLD analysis project Ga0058701, IMG submission 97039) | Agave microbial communities from Guanajuato, Mexico - Or.Ma.e | ecosystem: Host-associated > Plants > Phyllosphere > Phylloplane/Leaf | place: Guanajuato, Mexico | collected 2012-06-04 | reverse complement strand
TATATATACACAAATAAATTTACGTTATCATTTGGGGATACACAGTTGAACAAAACGAACTTGCGGAAGGTTAAGTTGCATTTTTTTAAGCCGCGTTTTTAGCTGCGAAAGATACGTAGTATACTATTATTTGGAGCTTGTTTTAGAGTCGATTATTTAGTTCCATTAATTAATTAAATGAATGATTAATAAATAATTAGAGTGGACAAAGCATGAACAAATCAAAGCTGTGCCCAGAATGCGTTTTCAGTTGGAAGTTGGGAGGATTCTCGAAAGTTTACGACTGTCACTTGTTGTTTTTAAAGGCAGTGATTTCGGCGCAAAGTTTTGCGGGCTCGGTTGCTGTTTGTAATTATCGAATGCGCCTGGGCGTAGCTAATCGAAAAGTTGCTTACAAGAGCTCCGTTTGCAGGCATTTTCCAGGCGCCAAGTAGAATTTTGGCGGACGTTGAACAAAGATGGCGAGACTAGGTATAGAGATCGAGGGAGATAGATAACAGGCTAAAGTTAAATGAATTCCTTCCGGGAAAAGAAGTAAGAATGAACTTGTTAAGACAATTTGTTAGAAGGCGCTCTTCGTTGACACCAGCAACTTCACCCCAAGCCCCGCGGTTCTTGCTAGCATTCCTCGTCAATTTTAACTATTCGCCCTCGATAATGAATTAGCATTTACGGCCTCTTGTGCTAAACCTTCGTCACTGAATCATAAAAAGCTATATTAGAGCGATTTATAGGGCATCTAACCAAACTTATCGCCGCTAAAGGGAGCGATACCAAAGCGAAGCACAAGTTTCTGAAACTTTCGAGGTTGGAATCAATGCTCATCATGAAATCAAGGTTTGGTTTCAGAATACAAAAGGTTAAAAGTGTGACCTTTAAAACAGATTATTTTTGCACTCGTATTTTGATTGTAGGCCTACTCTATTTTTTATTTCTGGAAAAAAAAAGCGTGATGTCAGACTCCTTTTGTGATAATCGATAGTGGAATGATTACGATCGATGTTTTTATATCGATCTGTTGGGAATTGCTTTGTAATAAAGGGCTATCGGCATACAGACCTTGGTCTGAGGTGCTTTGAACTTTGACCTGGAACTTAATGCCTTTTCAAATCGTTCGTCAATAATACAACTCGCTCATGTTCCAGTAATGCTAGGAGGATCGTTTCTCTGAAATTTCCTGTTTCACAAGGGCATTTTCCATAAATAAGGAATATAAGCGCGGCTAGTTTCCTCTCTAATTTTCTGAACCAGTCTCCGGGACAAGGCCTCTGGTTTTGGCAAAAAGAGATTCTCTCTCGAAGTATCGCAGAGGAGAATTTTTCTAGGAAGAAAAGTGTCGCGAAAAATGGAAGAAAATACAACAGCGCCGCCCTGATTACTCGGCGAGCACGATTCGGCTTCGGGCCGCCCTTTTGGAACGCATTGGCTGATGCAGGAAAAGAAGGACTTTGGCGTCTGCGAGGCGTGGATGATTGATGGCGGCGGGATGGCGTCTGCCGGCCTGCCTGCCTGCCAGCCTGCCTGCCCCGCACCAGCTCAGCGGCGCAGCGGCGGCGCAGCGCGGTCGGCCCGGTCCCGAGCGGCCCTCATCCTGATCCCTCGGCCCGGCCCGGGCGGCCTGACTGCCTCCTCCGTCCCGTTCCTGGTCACGGTTTCAAAGTCAGTCTCCAGGGGCGACTGCTCCGGAGCCGCCCCACCGCCGCCCCGCTGAGTTCGTCTCATTTTCCGGCGTGACAACCTAGTCTTTCGATCGGGGGAAAAAGTCGGTGGCAGCAGCCCGATTGATTGTGGCACGCTGGTTGCCGGCATGGGCCTGGGCCTGGCCCGTCAGGGCTCGGTCCGTTTGGGCCCGTCAGACTGCATGGCGTGCGGACGCAGCGCCACCTGGCGTCTAACATCCGTTCACGGAACGCGGATTAAAAAAGTACAATGAAGGACGCTACACTATAAAATATTTATGTGCGTTTTCTGTGCTTCTGGTGTTTGACTGAACGAAGCGAGGCACATGATGTTGCCAATAAGCTCAACGCCGTCGCGAAGTAATCGTCATCGGGCAAAGGTGATAGCCGAGCGGAGCGAGTCAAATATCACTTAATCTACGTGGGTTGTTGGGTGATTCCGATAATTTAGTTATTTACAGGTTGAACCAATACGAACGCAGAAAATGCAACTTTTAAAATCAATTGTAAAGCATGCAAAATATAACCTCGCATTTTTTTATTTATTCTTTTATGGGTTATCAAGATTAAGAAGCTTTTATTTGCGTGAAATTAGAGGTAAACCGTTAATAAAAATACTAATATATCATAGACTAAGAGTTTTAGCCGACTAAACAAACATAAATTTATATGTGTCGTGTTATTTAACCCACAAAATCTCAGAATGTGTATTCGAAAAGTAGTACTGAAAAGGTGATCTATAAACGACTAACCCAAACAACATATTTTTTTAATGTAATTCATAATAGATGTAATAATATCAAATCAACTTGTAAACATCATCACTTGATTATAATTCTTATCTCTCAAAACAAACACCAAAGACAATATTCCCTAACCAAAACTTCCAAAAAGCTTCTATGAAAGCCAAACATCCAAACCTAATTACCTCAATATTTGATCCGTTACAAAAGCTGTAGCGTAAAACTTATTAGTCGAGTGACTTTGTCATTTTCCAATACAACTGCGATGTCAATTTTTCTTTGTTTATCCTAAAGTGTCTAGATGTTAATTAGGTTAATTAAAGCGACCGGTGCAACGGATATAACGAAATGCAAGTCCGGGGGAGCGTGGATTCCAAAGTCGGTCTAAGCGTTTTTTAATTTTCGAGTCGATCCAAAACTTCGTGTTCATAGCAACCCTTGTTAGGAATTAATCGTTTTGGGACTGCTTTTGTTCATGTTTGTAACAGTGTATCAGTAGAGCCAGTAATTTGATGTGCTATCCGGGGCATTAAACAATTATCCTTTCCTGGCGGCTGGCTTACCCGCCCTGACCTACCTGTCTACTCACACCATGGACGCGGTTTACGATATCTCGCCATTTTGTACTTCTCATCAAGAATCGGTTTATTTTTACAAATACTCGTACTCTAGAGTTTAGTGGGTTTTTTTTGTCAATCTTCATGAGCCCGCTTTCTTTTTCGAACACTTCATAATATTTCGTTTCCGTTCCTATCTGCACATCCAAAATTATTTATTACTTCGATTGTGATACATTTCCTAATGGTAAATATCGGAGTAATCACTTTTTACAGACTCAGAATTTGATGAAACCAAGATGGCTTATAGCTGGAAACGTGATGCCTAATAACACCTCATATATTGTTCTAGCTTAAAAATAACAACCATTCTTTTAAGTAGACATTTAACGTTTTAGCATAAAATTATCTTTCATATGGTTAAAACTGTTATTGTCTTGGAAAATAAATTTGAAAAAGCATTGTCATTACAAATAAATATTTTGTGAAAAATCAAGATACTACTAAATATTTTTAAAGCAACCAGATATATATCCACATATCAAAATGACAACAGAAGAATGCTTCAATAGATAGGTGGTACTTTGTTATTGGCGATATAAAATACCGGTAACTATGATTATACGGTGATAATTGAAAAAATATCATTTTCACATATGAATCCAAATTAGTAACTGCAAAATTTCGCTTTTTGGTGGAACACCGAAAGAAGTTTTCCATTAACACATAATTTCCTAGTTTAATGAGTGTACGCAAGATGTAATGAAACTGAAATCCAAAAATCATTTCGAAAGCCCCCCATTAAATAATCGTTTTGCGTACAATATGATTGGTTAGACGTCGGAAGCCGGCTCGTCATTGGTTGGTCATCTCTCGGTGCACAGCCTAATGATTTTAAGCGTTCGCTGCCGCTTGATTAATGATCGCGCCTAACTGGGAAAACCCCTCTCATGGACCGACAGACATTTTGAAATATTCGAAAAATGGCTACGCAGCTTCTATTGAGGCCACGAGTTGGATATCCACGTCTACTACTTTTACCATACATGTCTCTGGATTTGCGGCGACCCACTTGCCGGCTCGTTACTCCCCAAATACTTGATAGGTGCCTTTTTTTCTGTGCCACTTACATACCCGATTACCGGATGCGTACCTAACGATTTCACTTGTGGTCGATTTGTGCTCCTAAAACTCTTTTGGTTAAGAGGTCTTGGAATAATATATAGCAATGCGGTGTTTAAAATCTGTTCAAATGGTTATTTTCTGATTTTTTTAAGGGATCCTCTTTGGATAAACGCAAAGAAAGGGAAACTTTCGATGTAATGCAAACATGATAAAACCGTCTCAAGTCACTTAGGTCCTAGAGCCCCTTAGCCTTTGTTGAAGGACGGAAACAAATTAAATTTGTACGCGGTTTTACGAAGCCACTTATTTTATGAAGATGTCTCCTTTCTGAGATAGCGGGAAATTTGAATAGTACTCGGTCATGAATCAATCCCTTACCCTTAGAGTATTGTCATCGGCCACATTTGAATAGAAAGATGTCTCTACCTGGATTAGAGCACGAGCTTGACATCCATGCTTATCTGTAGAACAGCCTTGACTTTCGGAGCAGGGCCAGTCGCCCGGAATTTTTCTCCGCTGTTAATTCCTTTTTGTTTTCTTTTGCCGCTCCCCTCTCGGATACCATGGTTCATGTTTTTCCTATGTTGCCGTCGAGATCTCCCCCGCCCCTTGGAGCCGGGCCGTCCACGTCCACCCTCTGCGCGGCGAACCAAAAAGTTTCTCTCTGGCTGCCAGCCTATTTTTCTTTGCCCAGCGCAAAAATACATAATTGGCAGCGCGGGTATGTCTTTGAAGAAATTCGGCCTAGACACTCGCGTAAATCACTCGTGCTTGAGCAATATCGCTCCTAGGTCGCATTTTCTACCTCTTGAAGTCAAACGGAGCAAGAGACAGGTCACCTAACTATCGCAAGGTTTGCCGCTCACCTCTTTGTACCGGTTAGTTCCCATTAGCGGGACATCGGAGCAATAGGAGCAAAGCAACGTAATACGTTTTAACGGTGTTAACCCTCGTCACAAAAGGTGGAACCATGGTATAACACTGGAGGTAGAAACTGCAACCTATTTGAGTGTGGCCCAAAAACAATGGCTCGGTGTGTGTGGCGCCGTGTTTTCAATTCTCGGAGCGGTATTAGCTACAAGTGAGCGGGGTAAACGAATTTGAATAGAGACTGGTTTTGTTCCTTATTTTATCCTGTTCCGGAAGAGAGAGTCGAAAACGATACTATAAATCTTGGTCTCCATGTCAAGTTTTCTGTCGACTCTTCTGGCGGATGTTTCGGTCTTCCTGGCAGCCGCATTTATATCTGTGACAGCGACGTCTATTTCAGCTCTTCAGCTGGCCTAGTCTCTTTAACTCTTATCAACACACGAGCCAATGTTTCCAAACACCGCTGGTCACATCCTTCGAGGCAGCCTTGCGGAATGCTCGCGATATTTTTTCCTGCCCAGATCTTTTAGAGTTTGATAAGGGCAACGTTTTTTTCGACGTTTTTCTTATCGGTATAAAACTATGTTGGCCTGTCTAGACGATGTTGGTTCTGGATCAAGTTTTCAAAAGTAAACGAAACCTTGAGTAACTCTCCAAAACGTTCAGTAAAAACCACTTATGCAAACGAGGTGGCAACAAATTTTTGTCAGTAGTGTCATTTCGAGTTATTCAAGAATTGTTGGCCCAGAGGTCAAGAATATACTGTATAATTAAATTTGTTGAAAAAGGACCGCTAATAAGCCACCTCTGCTCTTTCTACAGCAATTCCTTCGTGGGGTACTAAATAGCTCTGTTTTGTTTATGTTTTGATAGAAAATTAATCAGGAGGGCTTTGAAATCGAAGTCCCAACTTCGTTTCGTCAAATGAAATCCAATCAAGAATAACCGTCCTTACCATAAAACAATCCTACAAGCACGTGACCCATTCTTGAAAAAGTTTTCAAACATTTTCGAATATTCACATAAAAGAAATTAGGGGTGCCCATTCGTTTTTTTCGTGTGATTTTTGGTACTTCTTCGAATACTTCCCCGTCATTATTACAGATTGACAGTAAAGTATTCTAAGAAGAAGACGGAACACCAAATGTGCTCCTCTGATCTCTTGTGGCCACTAATATCGACTTTGTTAGACATCAGTGGCCACAGGCTTCGAATCTCGACGTCTGTCACAGCAGTTATTACGATTGGTTGTGGGTAATCTAGGTACCCATTTGAATTCGCCGAAAAGGTTCCTCTAAATCTCCCAAGAAAGTTTCGTGCGGTCTTAATTGCTTGTGTCATTCAAAGTCGATTTCTCTTCGTCTTGTGCGTGTCTGGGGAAAAAAAAGACTCCGTGAAAGTGTAGATCCCTATCGTAAGAGCATTCCCGGATGCATCACGCGTCTCCTAGGAGGGGACGTCGTCGCGGTGGTGCGCACCGCCGCCGAGTCCCGGTGCACCGAAAATAGCTGCTCAGGACGCGCCGCGTGAATCGATTTGAAGTATTTGCTTTCGGATTAACCTTCGTGTTTTAGTTTGTCGGCACAAGAAATGATGAATTAAAAGCCAGTTGGCATGTTGCTTTCACTGATGTTCTGCTTAACTCGTCTTTACACGTGTTGTCCTGGTTTGTTTTGGCGGCTCGGTAAACACACGATGAAATGTGGCTTTTTCAGATACTTGCTGAACCTTGTTAGCGCTCGCCGATTTTGGACAGAGACAATTGGATTCCTCTTAAAGCCGCCCTGGATTTTGGGATGGTTATAACTGTTATAACATACATTCCTCAAGAATATTCGGAGCAGGATAGGTGTGGCAATCGCTTTGAAGGAGCGCCTAGTGATTTCTCACACATAATAACGAGTCTTTATTCAATCCTCATAAAATTTATCAACCAGCTAAATCCTCTCTAATTAAAAAAAAATCTTCATGTAAAGGAGACCCTCTTTTCAGCCAAGCTTGTCTAAGGTGGTGCTCCGTACATTATGGGGTTTTGACTAGCTTATATTAGTTGGGTTCACAGGAAGTTTACGTTTTACCAAACTCGAGGCTGATATTCTACATGAAGAGCCCTTTTGAGGTATTAAGGTTTAAAGAGGTCGATAATTGCCCTAGTTATGTTCTACCCTCATTGAAGATGCATGGCGTTGTGATGATAACAAATATTGTGGGTTGGGTGCCTTGTACCGCGCTCTGGTAGCACCCCGCTGGGCTGTCGCCGCGCCGGATACCGCTTTTCTTCGGTGATAGGCTGCTGCAGCCGAGAATCTAGGGGTACTGCATCGCAACATTATGTTAGGTGTCCTATGCCTCGCTCCGCTCGTGTTTGCAACAGAGGGTAGAAAGCAAGGTGCAGAGAGTGCAGTGTTTGAGATGAAGAGTGTGGCAGTAGCATTGAGAGGCGTCGGAGCGTAGTGCTTTTAATCGGGATTCGGTATTCTCGAACCAAACGTGAGAAGACTGCTAATTAGCGTACAACATTGTCAAGGCCACATTGGTCAGTCTTGATGGACGGATAGGCAGTGTTTTGGCGTCTCCTCCCCCTCCCCGTCTCCTAGTTACGAGTAATCAAATTCTCATTTGGGATGGGCGGAGTTTGCTGTTGAACGGCCCGTCAGTTGGTTTCGCCCGGAGCAGGCTCATTTCCGACTTGGCGGCCGTAACCAATGACACAACAAATGGAGCTAGATTTCTCCTCTCACCTACCGCTTTTAGTAAAACTTTGATTGATGAAGATGATAATGCTATTTTTTTCTCTGTCATTCGTTTCCGTAATGGCGCCTGGATCTACACAAGCCACCCGCGTGTTTCGTAATCATTTTGCTGCCCAAATAAGTTGATTTGTTACGAGGGAGTGATGAGAGTGCAAATGGCTTTGGGATGACTCTTTAATGGCCAATAAATGACTATTATATTAACAAGTGCTCACTAAAGTGGCGGTTCGCGTTGTCTCTTGTTTACTAAGTTACTATGGCAGTATTAAACCCTGTGTCAGGTTTCGGACAAACTTGTTCAAAATGGAACAAAACCGTAGATCCATACTATGTGATTGAGTTGCACGTGATTGCTAAGGGTGATGGATGTACTGAAGATGGTGACATGCGCATGTTTGGGTTGCGGTGAGGTTGGACGAAAACCGGACGAGGTAGTAATTGAAATGTTGTTTGTTGCAGAAAGGAAAAGGGGTCGACAAACGTACACCCGGTACCAGACATTGGAGCTGGAGAAGGAGTTCCATTTTAATAGGTGAGGCACCGATAACTAGAGTTGTTGCACAAGATCAGATGTGAGTGGAGACTAACCCTGACGTTGATCCGCAGGTACCTTACTAGGCGTCGGCGCATCGAAATCGCCCACGCGCTGTGTCTGACAGAGCGCCAGATCAAAATCTGGTTCCAGAACCGGAGGATGAAGTGGAAGAAGGAGAACAAGACCAAGGGCGAGCCGGGCTCCGGGGATGGCGATGGCTCTGGAGACCTAAGTCCCCAGACATCGCCGCAGTGAGATGAGGCCGCGGAAGAAGTGTTCAACTTCTTCCCATAGTCAAAATACATAGTCAACAATCGTGAGCAATCTTCACGGGTCTTGGATCACAGTCGCCATTTCTTTTCGTTTCCCTTTATAAAATGTGTACATAGGCTTTCTTGTAAGAACTCTTTAAAGGGGAGAAGAGTGTGCGAAGCAGCAACGCGAGCGTTCTAGACAGAGCTTTTCCTCATATGTTGATGTCAATGTATGTTGTTTTACATGCAGCTTGTGTACAGGATGCTAGGAGGGTTAGCTTTGAGACATTATCCATGACACATGAAGGTGGTACGCGCGTTCTGCTGTCGGCCACGGCCTTGGTGCTGATGGTTTGCTTTGTGAGGATGCAGAACGCGTTCCTTAGTTAGGTGCACCGTCCTTTTTACTCAAACAGGTTGATAACCAAAGATATTAGCGTAAAGTATATCCAGTGAAGTGCTATCGCAGTTCTGTGCAAGATAGTGAATGGTCGAGTTGAGTTGGTTCGCGTCGGGCGGCGGCCTGGATTAGCCGCCCGACAAAACGAACGAATGGACTAACGGACGAAGGCAGCAAGAGAAGATGATGTTGAAGTGGGGCTCCGGCGCTACCACCTCCGCAGCTCTTCATGTGAGTACAACTTCCTTTCTGTCATGGATACTGCATTGTTGATCACTGCTCTGCTCCTGACAATGAGTACAATATTTTGTAACATTGATCAATGTACTGTACTTGCATGCTTAGCAGCAATCCATCCGTCTTGTAAATCTACTTTGACGACAAAATTTGATTCATCTTTCATAAGTTGGAAAGACTGACCTTAATGCCATATTACGATATGATTATAAAAGTAACCATCTTTGGAGATATACCAGATACGTAAATAGTCATGTGATATATAAATGTCGTACAAATAGCGAAAAGCTCGCTTGACGTGAATGAAAGAATGTTGATATTTTCTTTATAGTTAGAATCTTTTTTAGCAAAAAAAAAAAAGGATGGATTTTCGTACTTATTTTACGCACTACCTTGATTGTTGCTGTGAAGACGGAACGATGTAACTCTGTGGTGGACCTGAGCTATTGACCCGAGTCTATTACAAGGCTAGTTGATTAGCAGAGAATTGGCAGAAACCCTTTTCGACCTGTTGCACACTTTTCCCTACTGTAAACAAGATTGGTAATGTGCTTTCTAGTCCTACATTGTACATACGTAGCATTTATACTAAAATATGTAGCTGTTTAAAATGTACAGGGTGTACAATAATGTAGAAGAAGTCCGTTGTATTTTTTTATGGCACAAAAGTCGCGGTACACCCTGACGAAATTATGTACTCACGTGAGTTGAGTATAGCACATAGTCGTAAGACATGGATCGACCTCGGCAAATCTATACGTACGGTTCGCGCCCTCATATACGTACAGTACACGGCAGTAAGCGTCTACTTGTATACGATACCTACGATACGAAAGCATTTTAATCCTCCGTTTCTCCTTACGCTCAATAATTATCAGATACATATTTTTAATAATGTCGTCGTTTTGTCCCCCCCCCATGAAAAATATACCTCATATTGTACATTACATTTTTTTAAATTATATTTACTTTAAGAATTGTTAAAGGGGGATTTTGCTAGGTCGTCGCGATCAACAATACAAATTTATGTTATGGTTTTGTTTTCACCACCTGTCATAGAGAATCACTCAAAGAGAAATTTCATAATTTATTATTGTAGACAAGTAATGTATATTTAGGATATGTCTAGTGTCCCCGTTTTAATAAAGTATATACAAATACAAATTATATATATATGAATATAGTGATGTGTTTATGTAAAGAGAATATCTCCAAATTTGAAAAAAAATGTGTTTGAAGTCAAGGTGCAAACAATAAACGTGGTTGAATATCAAAGTTCCGATTCGTAATTACAAAAATACGCCTTTACTCGTATCTCAGACTTAAATGAGGTATACTTTTCCGGCTCCCGCATAGTTAATCGATTTTCGAGTATCCAGTAACTGCTTTTAGGTGATTCCACTCACCTCATGTTGGGTTTTTCAGTGCCAATTAATAATCTTAGGTTAAGCTACCAGCGTAAATTCCGTAACGGAAACCACGCCAATCCTAAACGATCAGTATCGTAGAGTAACGGCATTATACCCCCCCCCCC
>Ga0058701_10005285_pt1 | contig 10688 bp, 6 predicted proteins | sample AgamicOrMae_FD_97039 | JGI IMG/M metagenome (GOLD analysis project Ga0058701, IMG submission 97039) | Agave microbial communities from Guanajuato, Mexico - Or.Ma.e | ecosystem: Host-associated > Plants > Phyllosphere > Phylloplane/Leaf | place: Guanajuato, Mexico | collected 2012-06-04 | reverse complement strand
TCAAGAATAGTCCGATCGAGCTCAGGTAATTTTTTTAATTTTTTCCTCGCCAAGTGGCATCATTTGAGCCCTGAGCACCATAACTTTTCGAAAAAAGTTCATTTCGTGCACACCCTAACTAATTACGGTTTGGGAATAAAACACTAAAATAAAAATGTCTTATCTGCGTCGTTGAGCAAGTTGCGGTTATATCTGCTGAATAAAACAAGCTTACCAAACGAAAAAAATAAAAAAAGTATCTGGAGTTGGGAGTGCCTTCAGCACGACGGCCCGTGAGAGTTCCTTTTTGTACAGAATGAAGCTGTGATGCGGTGAGTGACTTTACTTAAACAAGAAAAAGGATGAGCGGTCTCGCCGCAGCAAAATTCTCCGACGGCATTCGCCCAAGAGCCTCTTTTTGTACATAATTGAAGGTGATGCATTAAATTAATTAACTTGAGCACTAAATTATACATCAAGCTCGACATGGCTCTGATTAAAAAGGTCTCCTTAAAATAAGCTTGTCACCGTAAACTATTGAGCAAGTCCATAAGTGACGACATAAAAACCAGAAAAGTATTTCAACAATCGAGACTAAAAGTCAAAATAGGTCACTCTTGAGTACAAGAGTGACTCGACTTTTGATCTTAGCGAGACAATCCTTGAAGACAGTATGTGCACGACAGTCAACAAATGGTATTCTTTTAAGTTACGAAAGAATGGATTTCCCGAAAAAAGAGTTTTGAGTTTAAATACAACTCCTACCCCTGGAGAGAAAATGATATGAACAACTGTTAACAATATAAGCTCGGTTTCAATACAACTGGACAATTACGTATTTCAATAAATAGGGAGATTAACAGATCTGATTGTGCGAAGTAATTACAAGTGCATTCGACCTCTTGTACTTCAGGTAATCTTGTAAATGTTACAAAAGTGGACCAAGGCAGAAACCGCCAAAAAGGTGAGAAGTATGAGAGATTTCTACAATACTCCAGTCTTGATGGTTCCAATAAGGGTGATATTCCCTGAAAAGGCACATTCTTGAATACATTACAGTTTGGAAGGCCTCTGATTCGATGACTTTACAGACTTTTGATCAAGATAACAGTAACATTCACAGTTTCAATCAAGAGAAGGCTTGTTAGAATGAGGCACCTCGGGTTTGGAGCTACAACAGCTAGTCTGGATTTTAAAGGCCAATGTTGAACATTTGAGGTAATCCAAATCACGACGTCTTCCAGTGACTTGAAATCACGGACGGTAAAGGCTGAGTTGGAAAAAATATTTTACGGTGGTACGAAATCGGACCAATGTAGCACTGCAATAAATGAACTCAAAAGTAAATATGAAACTTGAACTTTCAGTGAAATAGGGAATAGTCCCTTCTTAAAGTCATACCGTAGAAGTTGAATAAGCTGGGCAAAACGTACATGCGAGCACTTAGGTGTTAACAAGATATGAGCAAACAGCAGTTATTCCGGTTTCTTCATGGATTAAAACCTCAGATAAAAGCCCTCTTAGGCTTGAGCTCCATGCACTGGGAAAATCTGGTGAATAAGGCTAACCGGATCAACACTGGGACCATAAGAACGTAATAGTACAACAACCATCGATGGGTCGCGTATCTGAGGTTTTACAACACGTTAATTGTAAACGAATCGAGGATACAAGTGATTGTAAGTTTAGGATGATTGCAACAGCATTCAGGGACATTTATCAAAGGTATCCAAAATTAAGGCTGGTAGTACCGTTGGAAAGACAGTTATTACCAACATAAACTGGGGAAATAACCGTCTCGTGACAGCCACCCTATTGCTACTCTTAAACTACAACGCTTGAAGTCGGTGCATGAATTAAGATCGTAAATTGAAGGTCCCCTTTCCCATATTTGATTTGTGAAAAAGATCAACTGTATTACCAAACTAGTATGCAGCGAGACCTCACTGACTGTTTTAAAATCTGAGAAAGAAAACTTGATATTCCTCAGGGCCGCATTACGAATCCACTCTGCTTCCTCTTCTTACACATCGCACGCTCCAACATAATAAAACACTTTAATCCCTCAACATTAATCAAATATTTAAAATACAGATAATAACGGCCACGAAACAATGGATAAATCAGGGTTCGATTATCGAACTTCGATATGTAAAACACTTGGTGGAGAGCTGCCGCAAAAGGCATAGCTTCGATCAGCTTGGAAATTCATCAAAACAACCACCCAAGGAGAAAATGGACGTTTAATAGACGCCTAAACTCAAAGTTTCGGAGAACAACATCAAGGTTTACCTTGTTTGGATGAGACCCAATTCAAATTAACACAATGGCCCGGTAAACGCTTTCAACCAACCCATTCAAAAACGTTGTTTTTTTTTCTGCTCATAATTTTCAAAAACAGAAATCTTAATTGGTTTTTCTATAGTCAAGATTTAAAAGCAATCATGACTAAAGATACTAAGGGAAGACAGCGTATTTCTTGAGTAATCTTATAAAGAGAAATAAAACGTGCACTGGGCAATTAAATGCCCAAAAAAATGATAAGAACGCTAAATGACTAAATGGGAAAATGAAAAACAAATGGTTTGAGTTGCCCTACCTCCCAAATAGCCCTGTGCAACGAAAATAGCTTACTAAGCGAAGCATCTTCAAACGCTTATTGACCACAGTGGGCGACCTTTAGCAAGGTTACCACAAAGATATCCCACTAGATGACCTAAGCAAACAAGGTAAACCTCGAGATTGGATCAAAGAGCAAAAACTTTAGACGTCTAAAAGACATCTACTTTGTGCGCGGGTATGTCCCCTCCGGCCCACGACTACGTATTTTACAAATCATTACACACATACTGACAAGCACACGCTGCCCAATCTCGCAAAAATAAATTCAACTCCACAAAACAGAGGAAAAAACGCGTTAAAATTAAAATATTCCGTTAGATCGCTAGACTTTACTGTAGGTATGGGGACCTATATGTACAAGAAAGTGTACTTAACTGTGCGAATTGACACCGGCCAAAGACTTACGACACGCAGAGCAGGATGCGCCTTTCGCTCTCTGAAAAGAGAGCCACGATGAAGTGGTCGTGGTAAGGCTGAGAGCCACTCAACGCTATTTATATACAGTCGAGATAAAAAGTATCTATTATCTTGAGGAACAGCCTGTAACCCCGTTTGCAAGGGGCAGTGACTTTTGATTTCGACTGTAGTTACGTAGGCAGGGCTTGTGAGATGCTTTGGCAAGTTTGGACTGGGAACTGTTCCCAGCGTGGGCACACTATCATAACCGCCGGAAGGACGAAGTGTTCAACGAAGCCGCCTTCGTGTTTTTCCGTCGGGGCTGCACTGATGAAGGAGCCTTCAATGTTCCCGAATCCGATGGATCCTCGAAATCCTGCAACATTTCAACTCTATTAAAAACAAGTAAAGAACAGCCAGGTTACCTTAGTCTACTTAGGTTAGGTAAACTAGAGTTGGGTACGATTAGGTTAAGTTAACTCAGGCTACAATGACTGAGGCAAGACTGACTTAGGTTATGTTGAAGAAGGTTCGATTGACTTTGGGTTAGGTTGGCTAAGATAAGGTTGATTTACATTAGGTTGCCTAAGGTTAGTGTGACTAAAGTTCCGTTGAAGAAGGTTCAATTGACTTTGGTAGGTTGACTGAGGGTTGATTTACATTACGTTGAATAAGGTTAGTGTGATTAAGGTTAACTTTTAAGTTGACGAGATTGACTCGGGTTAGATTGACGGGGCGTGTGGCGATTTTTCGGAGAGCAATTCAAGGCTTTTTCAAGGACTTTCAAGAGTATTTTTTTTCCTTTTTCAAGGGTGTTTCCTTTTCTTTTTTTCTTGATAAGCAATTTTAACCAACTTTCCAACGGACTTTTGGCGGGCGGTATAATTTTTCGGAAAATATAAATATACGTTTTTTTTAATGATCGATTCTTTAAAGGCGTTTCAGCCAATTCCAAGGCTTTTTCCAGGGTTTCTTAAGGGCAACTCTCATTCAACGTCTCTTCAAACTTTCCAAGGATTCAAGGGTTGCCATAGACACCCTAGTTGACCCAGGAAAGATTTAGGTTTACTTCGGTAAGGTTAACTTGGGTTGATTTAGCATACAGGTCCACAATGGAAACGGGAAGGATTACTTAGAATGAAGGTCGGGTTGGCAAAGGCCGAAGGCAGCTCGGGATCTCGGCAGGGATTTGAACGGGGATCGGATCGGGAAGGGGCAACGATCCGACGACATCCTTTTCCGTGCAACTTCTTTACATCCCTGGTAACAAAGGGGAAACTGAATTCCAACCAACACACCACGGCACTTGAACATCGGTGTACAGTGATGTCCATAAGTGATGAGTCAAACAAAATCTGGTGACTTTTTTTTTTTTGTAAACTAATGTGTGTTGGAAGCAGTGCGTGCGGTGGGTCGGGGAAGGTTCCGGGGGAAAGGTGGGCACCTTTTCTTGCCTCCACACGAACTGCTACGAACACACAATAGTTTACAAAAAAAGGTCACAAGATTCTGTTTGGCTCATCACTTATGGACATCACTGTACCTGACATAAATAGTTCAGTACTGGCAGGATCAGCAAGTAGCTTTGCATAAAACCTTGATTGCATTACCCTATATTCATAAAAAAAATACTTATAACCCTTCCGCGTAAAGTCCTCGATTTTCTGAGGTCCACGTAGATTCCTGAGTTTTCTACTTAAGTGAAAGTCCCTAATATTTTTTTTGGGTGTTGCTATTGACCCAACATGCAATTAATAAAGGGAGACAGGAACGCACGTAACCAACCTAATGCATTTTAAATGGGAGGTGACTTGAACGCATACAATCCAACCTAATACATTTTATACGGGGCAGTCGGGTCCATAGACACTCCCTTTTGTTTTTAAGTCAATGTAGGTTTTTTGGGGGGCATTCGATAGCGCCAAAAACCACAAGCGCCAGTCCGTAACCGCCAAACGAGAAAAGTCGCAACCGCCAAAGTTCGTATAGGTTAGGTTAGGTCAAGCTAGTTTAGATTAAGTTAGGTTAATTTAGGTTAGGTTAAGTTAGGTTAAGTTAGATTAATTTAGGTTAGGTTAAGTTAGGTTAGGTAAGGTTAGTATTGCGGTTAAGTACTTTGGCGTTTGCGACTTTTCTTGTTTGGTGGTTACGGATTGGCGCTCGCGGCGTTGGCGCTTATGACATCTACCCGTTTTTTTTAGGAGTGCAACAACTAGGTAAGAATAAAAATTAGAATGTAGTTGTTAGTACTTACTTTGAGATTGGTACAGCTTGCCAGGCGCATTTGGGAGAGTTGGGACGCAGGAGTCAAATTCGTCGAGCTCCCAAACGGACTCATCATGGTCGATACCGCCCTCTTCAATTTGCTAGGAGTTTTATTAAAGCTGAAAGTACGTCCCAACTTCAAAAGCCTCGTTCTTGAAGCTAACCTAAAATAAAACAAAAGCGTAAGCCAAAGATCTCAGCAGAGTATAACCCAAAATTGATCGATTAAACTGAAGATGACGGCGTACTATCAAAACCAGATAGATCGTAGACTTCTTCGGATATAAGGGAGAAATTTTGGTCTTACTGTACCTGAAAGCTTTGCCGAGTGATCCAAAACCGGCATCGTTAACATTAATGCCGACTTCGTGGTACTCCATTGTTGCGAGGAAGTACGCCTAGAACAACAAAGAGAAAATTAATGACATTTTCATGTTTTTTCTCCCATAATTCAACTAAGCTGAGATACAGTCAAAAGTCAGTCGATGCTTTAGCTGGTTATTTGGCGACACAGGATAAATCAGGATATTTAAAATCAGTGCGGCTTGCGATTTCTAAAACGGAATTCCAGGACTGGATATGATTTTTTTCAGGCTAGTTCTTAATCCACTACCGCCCAGCGATGCCGTTTGCATTAATCGCATTTTGATGCTATTTAAAATTTCTGCAACAATTAGTGGGCACCAATAGGTTGAGTAAGGTTTGCCTGAACGGGGGATGACTACACCGTGGCAAGGCCAGGTAAGGTTCGGCAAGATTAAATTAAGTAGGGTTTAGTTTCGTTAAGTTAAGGTAGATAGTTTTTTGAGGTCTTACTATCAGTGCAATAAAAAGAGTCCGATCGGTGAAGTTTTTAAATTGGGCTGAAACGTCCAGGGTTTAAGAATATGCAGACAGGCCTAAAGAAATGATTTCCTATCGTTTCCTAGCTTGGGAAAAGAAAGACAATTTACTGGAAAACTTACCGCATCTGCTTTGCAGACCGTGTTCGCCAGCTGGCGACATAACGTTTGCAGAAACGTTAATTTCTCGACTTCTTCGTCTACCAAAGCAAACGAATACAGCTTTTCCTTAAGCTCTTGGTTACTCCGGCATTTCAACGCAAACATGTTCGCTGCTTCTGAAACAAATTTATAGCGTCATTACTATCGTGGGATTTCACTCTTCAGGAATAAGAGGGTGCCATACTTGCTTAGCCTTAACCATGCCAATAGCTCGGGATCAAACCTCGGCAAACGATAAACATTCCCACTCAAGTTATAAACTCTTCCATGAAAAATGCGTTAACTTGTTAGCCTTACAGCACGGATGTAATCAGTACAAGAAATCCTCATTCACAAACTTTCCCGCCAGAGGTTTTCGCTTTTCTGATAAAAAAGTTACAAGGGCCACCAAAGTACTGACGAGTTCAAGAACGAAATATGTTCATATTAGAATAACCGTCGCTTAACAAAGCATGGGGGCTCAGCAAGATCAACTTCCATTAAGCTTCCTCTCCAATTTTTAAGATCAAATATGAAAATACGAAGAGGGCGAAAATATCTTACCTTCACACTCCCCATGACTGTCTAGGACATCAAAAACTCGTTTGATATCTGACAGAGGTATGAGGCGAACGTGTTTATACTGTTTGGAAGACCTGAAAGCTGCAGTGTTGGGGCTCTTCAATGATGAACCGACCGTCTTTCGTCTCTTGCAAACCTACGAAACAAAACAGCATCAACAACACTGACTTAGGCACAGCCTACACGATACCAACGGATACGAGTAAATAACGGTACTTGATATGGAATTCGGGTTGGCTAAGGATCAAGGCAGCTCGGGATCGAACCTGATAAAACAGACTGGTTTTCTTACTTCAAGAATATCCGAAAAGAGGAAGAATACCAGACTATCCCCTCTGGCACTGAGTTCATTGCTGAGCTCCACCACGTCGCAGCGGGAAACAAAAGCTCTGTGAGACGAAACTAAATGCGGGGGGCAGTTGTCGATGTTGTTAAACAGGGTGAACATGTCGACACACGCGTCCATGCGTCGCTTGTCCTCGTTGATGTGGGTCATCACTTCTCGAATTGCGCTGAGCGCCGCCTCGAGCTGGCCGTGATCAGGGTTGCTCTTGCTAGTGTGTTTTAAAATATCTGAAAAAATACGCATACAACGTAAATTCCAAAGAAGCTGTTTTCCGTCTCTTACATAAGATTGATGGAAATTCTAATAAACAAATGACTTGGCCGAATATTTGCAAATGAATTTGACCTTGGTAGCGAAATACCTAGCTAAAAATAACCTTGTATTGCCCGACACCTAGCTCTAGGTGACCTAAGGTGTGCAAAATACCTAATTTTGGGTAGGCGCGGATAGCAATACAGGCCTACCAACAATACCTTATCCCATAACGGCACTAAGTATTTGGTGTGAAATTTAGCTTAAGAGAATTTGAAAAGGTTTTTTCCATTGAAATACGCAATTTTAAGCTTTGGGAAATGCCTAAATAATTAAAGTTCAGGTTTCCAGGGGGTTGATATATTTTTGTGACGATACTGAACTGAAAAGATCCTCTAAAATATTTTTTCCTGTTTCCGAAAGGCATAGCTGGGCGGTAATGGGCTAAGTGAGCAAACGTTATGTCTGCAAAACAGAACGGAAAATGGAACCAGCGAATATCGGAACTTACCACCGAGAAGAAGAGATATGCTTGGTAACCTCTGGACGGGGCGAATTAAAAGTTCTCCTAAAGTTTGGCGACCGCATTCGGACTTGCTTTGGCATACTTTCAGGAAGGCGTGAAACCTCGGCTTGGTTTGATCGCATCTGTCGAGCATTTCCTTCGTTTGCTCGAAAAAATTGACGAAAGGAGGATAAGCTTTCACCATTTCGGAAGACTACAACAAACAACCAAAAACGTCAAGAGCATTCGATCAGACGAAATGGATTAAGCTTGATTTTGAGCTAAATCGATTCGAATCTCGCATTAAGAAATCCGAGCATCGAATTCACGATTCGAAAGCGTCAATCGGATACTTACGTATTTGAGTACAATGCTGCCAATACAAGTAGTTTCAGTCCAATGGGTATTCGTCCAACACAATTCTTGAAGCATACGACTGTGTAGGTGATAAATAGGAGGTAGGTGACCGAAAATAGTTTTTAACTCGGTGTTGTCCAATAAGGGACCTTCTTTTTCAGTCATTTCCTCAAGAGGTGCCTTAATTAACTGAAAGAAAAGAGACGTCAAATTGAACATAGTCGAATATTTTTCACAAAAAAATCGAGCTAAGGATACTTACGGTCATAATGGTGTTTAGAATTCCTACATAATTAGTTTCAGTCTGAACAAGTTCTAGGAAGACTTGATGACGGGGACTTAACGTCTTTAAAGCTGCGGTTTCCACTTCTGCCAAAAGAAAAAAACAAAAATTGTCAATATGATTGCTGCAAGAAACGATTACTTCTCGTAATTTCTTCCCTAGTTTTGCTCTTGATTTCTTATGTTGAGCCTGGACTTTTTAAGGATACTGACCATCAGGCGGAGGTTTTTCAGAGACGTTGGAACTATCCAAAAACGATCCGCTCATGTTCAACAAGTTGGAATCACTGACAGAAGATCTTCTCTTCTGGACAGCTCTCGTCTCAGGAAGGATCAAACTACTGGGATCTCGGAGACGCTTCCTCTTCCGTACTCTGGAGCATGTTGGGGTGCCCAAGGAGTCCCGAGACATATTAGCAGTCCCTCCGAGCTGAGAACGAAATTTAAATATTTATCAACTTGTGCCTACGGAATACTTACAAAATTATTATATTTTTTTTTAAAAAAAAGGGGGGGAACGCAAGATTTTATGGTATCAGAGATTCCCTAAAACGGTCTGCTAAAAGTGCCTATATTCTTCGTGCGTTAACAAAGTTATACTGCTTCTACTTAAAATACTCAAGATGAGTAGAATGTTCCTTTGTTCAGTGAATACAGTCGAGTCTCGATTAGAGAGCCTCATAGGGAGAGAGGCGACAACTTATTCCCGCGGGGTTTGCTGATTCGTGGGATGCATGAAACCAGCAACGCTTATTGGTGGGATCCAACGGTAACATAACAGTTGACGTCTCTCCCTATGAGGCTCTCTAGTCTCGATAGTACGTAATCTAAGGGACCGAAGAAAAATTACGCACCATGGAGAATTACGTACTCATACAAAGTTCCTTATCAAAATGACTTATTTTTAAACTGAATTGGGAAAATGATTTTTTACCAGATTGGAAAAAAATATGATTCTCTTTAGCACACAAAATTCCGGTCTATGGACGTTTTCTAGTTCCATATTAAAGGCCATATTATTGCCACTTCTTTAGTTTGTTTGTTTGACTGGATAAAAAGAGTTATGAATGTTTACTTTACCTCTTCAACTCTGTACTCCTCTTCGACGGCACAACCTTCATTTTGAACGGACACCCAAAACCATTCGGCTCTCACGACGAATGCATCTGGACAGGCATTGGCTGGCAGGATGCATGTCTGCACATCGTCCATAATCTGTTACGAAGCAAACGAATGTTATTTAATATGCGAATACATAAATAATAAAAAGATGTTTTACTAGACTGTAGATTTGTAAGGTTAGAAATTCCCCTCCTCGTGTTCCATCTCTCGTCGACAAATTAAGCAGGTTGAGATAACCTAACCTTGCTTAACCTAGTATAATCGCTAGGTCTGAGGCCTAAGCGATTACAAGGAGAATATCTCGGTGGCAGCTACTGTCACCAAAGACAGCGGAGCGGGGCGGTGGCCAGGAACACGGCACCTAACTTAAGCTCAGTAAGCGGCATGACGCTTGACGATGATAGATAAAGTTAGGTTGGGTGCCCTGTGCACCACTCCACTGTCGCTTCGCTTGGCGACGAAAGAAGGAGCCAAAGAGGAAGGAGTTCCATTCGTTTTAAATTTGGAGCGTATCATGAGTATCTACAGAAGAATGGGGAGCTGTCAAGAGCCTTAGTTCCCACTTTTCCCGCTAGGAGTTGGCTATCAAAAATACATGGCGGCTTATGGATGATCGACGAGTTTTCAGCTGTTATGAAATAAATAAATCATGTATACTCTTTTCGCCCACACAGGGTGATAACTTAGAGTCTAAACTATCACTCGGTGTGCGCCAAAAGAGTATAGATGCATTTTTCACTCCATAACAGCTGAAAATTCGTCTATCCTCCGTAAGCCACCGTGTATTTTAGATAGCCAACTCCTAGCGGGAGAAGTTAGAACTAAGGCTCGTGACAGCTCCCTATTGAGATGAAAGATCTCCATCCGCTAGGCCTTAAGGCCGCATCACACTACCCATTGGCATTGCCTTTGCCGGTGTCGTTGCCAGTGGCCATTGAGTGCCAGCCAACGAGAGCGCTGGACGTTGGCGCTGTTATTGCCGTTGCCAGGCAACGGC
>Ga0058701_10005284_pt1 | contig 10688 bp, 7 predicted proteins | sample AgamicOrMae_FD_97039 | JGI IMG/M metagenome (GOLD analysis project Ga0058701, IMG submission 97039) | Agave microbial communities from Guanajuato, Mexico - Or.Ma.e | ecosystem: Host-associated > Plants > Phyllosphere > Phylloplane/Leaf | place: Guanajuato, Mexico | collected 2012-06-04 | reverse complement strand
TCTGCACCGTTTCCGCACTTGAGCGTACTGATAGCGACCTAAGTTTTGCGTACGTGCCGCGTACTAAAAGCGTACTCTCCACGAGCGTTCTAAAGTCGTACTGATGGCGTACTAATTATTTCTCCTAACCTAAGTTGATCAACCCAAGTTACATGAACTTAAGCTAGTCTAAGCTAAGTTAACCTGTTCTAATTTAACCTTATTTAACGTATACTAATGTAATCTAAGTTAACTTAGTCTTAGTCAACCTAATGCCTAAGTTAACCAACCCTGAGTTAACCTAACCTAAGTCAACCTTACCTAAGTCAATCTATCTGGAGATAACCTATCTGATGTTAACCTTAACTAAGCTATCCTTTTCTAATTTAACCTTTTTAACGTATTAAATTGAAATCTTAGGCAACCTTACCTGAGTTAACTTAATTCCGACGTTAACCTAATTCCGAAGTTAACATAACCTAAGATAACCGAACCTAAGTTAACCTATTCTAATATAACTTACTCTAATTTAACCTAAGTTAACCAAACCTAGTTGTCAGCAAGCCTTATGCTGCGTTTACTTTCCGAGACATTTGGGTTAGGTTATCTTAAGTGAGGTTCCGTGCTCTGTGTTTCGCTCCACTGCCTCTCCGCTCAGCGTACATATAAAAAGGCGTAGTTCAAGAGGGGAAAATACATTTTTTTTGCAATTTTACGGTGTGTTTGTGTGGGTTTGAAGTCAAGGCAATCTTTGTTGGCACGACGGAGTAGTTTGCAGAGGTGGCACCTGGCGCCACGGTTTTTGTAAATATACATTGCGATTTACCGTCGTACTGGAACAGGAATATAGATGGAATATTTTCGGCATGTAAAATCTACCTATGCGTTCGTCGACTTCCACTAGATTTATTATTCCGGGCGAGTCCCAAGCAAGTAGGAAATTTTGACAGCTGTTCTCTTCTGGATTTGGAAAGAGTTCCGTCGTTGTAGGTCTTTTCAATCATGCCTCCATATTGTACGCAACAGGGTGCAGAGCAGAGAGAGAGAAAGAACTAACATCCGCACATGGCGTCCTACACCTCACCTACCGCCCTAAAAACACCCCTGCACCTCTCGCGCGCGTCATGTGAAGAGATCGTATAAGCTTGGTACTTGAAAGTTGATGGAAGATTCGTTCGCGTTGCCATGGCGACCGCGCACCGCGCGTATCCTGCGAGTGCGACAGAGAGCGAGATGTCGTAATGGCTGACGTGCCTGATATTACGCGGTCGACAGACAAGGATAGAGCGTGGGTGCGACGGAGACAAAAATATATATATTTGATATTATTGAGTAGGGCCCCCGGGACATTGTGGAAAGACGTCGTTGGGACGCCACGTCGGCCCAACCCCCTGGGGGGCCTGAGCCTCGAATCCGAAAGGATCTTTGCTTACGCACTACATATGCTTCACAGGTGCGCTGCTATACGATATAACTCACTAGACGGCACGTTCTCGCTAATAGCCCGCCGACGTTAACAACTAACCGTTTAGGAAACTCACTAAAAGAAAGAGTTGGAGTCTCGAAGACTTGTTCTTTATTAAAGCTGAGATATCACTTTTCAATCTTAGCTCTTCCCTAACGTGCCGCGTTTAGAGATCAGGAGGCAGTTTGAGCGGGAGATTTGGGGCAGTGGATGGGCGTGGTTGGTGAGTCTGCAACAGGGTTGTCATGTCGCTGCAGGAAATTTCTTCCGAAAGGGTTGAGCTGAATTTGTTTTTGTAGTGACCGTTTGAAGCAACTCGAGCGTGGGATGCAAAGCGTTATTTTTCTTGCCAAGATTCCTCTTGAAGACTGCAGACGTGCCCAGCAATCTCTTTTTCCGCAGCACTTGAAGCGTTCGGTTTTATTTCTGTTTTCATTTTTTCCCTTCGTTGCGTTTTGCGCACCGTTGAAGACAAACAGCTTTCACGAAAACGCGAGCTTCGTGCCATTGATGCAACTAACGCGGGGCACACAGCCATCGTTTTGCCCGCAGAGTTTTTCATACTCATGTGCAAGGATCATTCTAGCGTTGAAACTAGATTTCAATCAGCGTACCGTATGAAATTTCAACCCCAAAAGCCTTCTCGAAGAATTCACAACTGTGAGAAAGGCAACTCATGACGGGATACTTTGCAACCTAATATGAAGGGTTATCTTAATGTAAGCCTAACCTAACCTATTCACCGACATCACCCAGCACAACTTATCTGACCTCGCCTTGAATCTGACTTGAACTATCCCATCTAAGTGTAAATTTCTACCAACCTTACCTAACCAAAAAAAAAACGATTTTAAAATTATCTCAACCCTATCTAATCTGACTGAACCTATCCTAACTTAGCATAAATTTCAACCTAACCGTCCTAGCTTAATGTATAATTTAACAAAGCCGAACCTCAAAAAAACAAGTGTTTTGTTCGTGGGTAGCATCAGTCAAAATGCACAGTGAATACTATTTTCGAATACGTTTCGTTTTGCTTCAGCATATTTCCTCGACATTTTCTTGGGGCGATTTTTGTGTATGATGTGTCGCTTTCCCGTCAGTGACTCGGAGGGCAAAAAGATGATAGGGGTGAGGTGTATCGCGTAGTGCATAGCACGGATTTCCATCTCATCCCCTCGCAGGGATCTCTCTGTCGAAAACACGCCGCGCTGCGCCTCGCCCTGCGCCTCGCCCTGCGAAGGCACAAGCCTTTCGCGAGCGCTCAGCTCTCAGCTCTCGGCCGCGGCGGCGAGGGACGCCCAGGGGAGCAAGCAACTATTGGTTCCCCCTAGAAAGACGCCCACAGCTCAAATGAAGAATGTAACTAGATTGGGAATGACGACTTTGAGTAGAGTCCTGCTACCTCAAAGGGACCCTGATGATGTTATAGGCCGATGGAGTTGTGTCTTTTCCTCGCTGCAAATTTAACGGCCTTGGCTTTTGCGGCGTGACATAGAAGAGAGGATTTCAATGCGTGGTGTCTTTTATCTAAATTTTTCATTAAAAGGTTTTCTTGGATCACGTTTGTTTGGACTGTGTTGGTTCATGTTCAGTTAGGTAGGGTTAAGTTTGGCTACACCGTAAAAAATAATTCCTGTTTTAGGTAGTCCAGCGTATTTTGGTTATGAAGGTAGAACGGGGAAAGGGCGTAATTTGGTTATTTTTCCAGATAAACCTATTAATAATTAGATTAATTGAGAGCTCTCGACGAGACCTTTTCATTGATATGGTTGTTTAAAAGCTTATCTTTAAAAATGACCTAATTACGCTCTTGTCCCGTTTTAGCTTCATACCAAGAACAGGTAGAGGGCTACCCAAAAGAGGAATTACTTTTTACTGTGTAGGTTAGGCTTGGCGAATTAGTGTTATTCGAAAACTTGTTCCGTTAGACTATATTAGTGTTATTCGAAAACTTGTGGAGTTACGTTAGACTATGCCGAGTTGCGTGAGTCTGAATTAAGCTGTCCGAGTCGAGACGGTTAGATTGTCTTGGTTGGGTTACGTTAGATTGGGCCAGTCCTCAGACTCATTTTTATTAGACCAGAAGGTATGGCAGCTAAAGAATAAGCGCATGTAATTTTTATTTCATTTTTATAATTTTAATTTCTTCAATTACTGCTCCAGTATACGTAAGAAGGTGGAAAATTTAATTACGCTGAGTTCTATTCGGTGATTATTTGCTGGGATTATAAGATTCACGTACGTTCTCACGCAATAGGTAGTTGCCGGAAATTTCAGTGAAGACGATTATAATGCATAAAACATAGCGCCGTATCTAGTCGATAGTATTTTTACGTTACTTACGTTTCGTGGATCATAAACTCGTAATTACAGCGGAGATCTCGCGATTCTGTTTCCTTGTCAAAAAAAAAAGTTTGCGATTAAACACACTTCAGAAGCATACAAGCCATGGCTTAGGTTAGGTCTGGCAACTTTTCGTTTGCCTTCGACTTTCTCGAAGCTTCCATGGGCTACGTTAAGCAAGATTAGGTCGTGTTTGTATGGGTCTAAAAATTTCAGGCTACATTTAGCTTATCTTCACGCTTCATCCCAGAGATGTGCCCAACTTAAGGTCGCGTACTTAAATAGGTTGATGGAGCCGTGGTTGTGCCCCGAGTGAATGAACACCCCTGGTTACGCGCGTGATTGTCAAAAGGGGAAGAGATCAGCGCGCAGCTGGCATCGCGCCACTCTACACTCGTATGCAAATAAGGTCCCAGGTAGGCATATGCTTCTTATGCTAATTAAGGCCAGCAGATGTGTGTCATCCCTCGGACGATAGTTCCGTTTTTTAACCACTTCCGACTCTTCCGATCTTTTTTTTTCCTTCGAAAAGGAGAAAGGGTTTCGGGGTAGAAGAAGCACACCTGTCTTGCTGGGATTACCTCATACGTGATTGATCAGCTACCGCCCGTACTCTTCTTGGAACAGCTGATCTCATTGGCCGGAATTCATTACAATATCCCAATTTATAAAAAAATGCTAAGGCTACCTTTGGCTTAAAATTCGTTTTTTTAATGTTTTTTTTTGGCATTTTTGACATTTGAACTTTTAAAATTTGTATTTCCTACCTCCTTGTGATCTACTCTAAACAATCACCTTATTTTGATAATGAACGACTAACGACCGCGTTGGCTAGTCAACAAAGGTTAGTCAAGCAAGGTTAGGTCATCAAAGGTTGGTCAACCAAGGCTAGTCAACCAAGGCTAGTCAACCAAGATAGGTCGACCAAGGTTAGTTCGGCTGTGATATCTGTTGGCTAACGGACGTCATCCGCGTTAATGCTATACTCGTTCTTTCTATCTCTACAAAATAGAAGTTAGGTAAGGAGACATGAAGAACGAGTAAAAAGGCTCGGTCAACCAGTATCAGGTCAAACAAGAAACGGTAAAACAATGTTGGGTCCGCCAAGGTTTGGTCAACCGTAAGTCAACCTAGGTTTTGTCCACACAGATTTGATGAACTTTCTTAACACCTCGTGTTTTATCTCGCTCGCTTGGTTTGGCGAGGACGAGGAACACAGATGGAAAATTAAACTTTAGTGTGTACCCTCTTGAGGATCGTACACTACCTTGAACAGCTCCCTAGTTTCGCTCGCTAGTGCCTCGCAAGGCCGCCTCCGTTTGCCTCTTGTCCCTGATATGAAAAATTCCTCGTGTGCAAAACTCGCGTCTTGGCGGGAGACGCTGCTTCTCCGTCTTGGCAATTTTTATTGTCAGTATTTGAATTGTGCTGGCAGCACATGTCTGACGTCCCCGCACGCCGCGTTGCCTCTCCAACCTTAAAACCCTACAAGTGCAGGCAGCGCGCTGCTCGCTTTCTCAACGCAATAACTCAGAGTATTCGCTTACGCCAAGCTTCAATCTCAAACCCACCAGATTTGCTACCAACAGCTACGCTATAAACGCCCGTCGAATGCTCTGAATTTTAAAAACTCTCTTCTCATAGCTTTTGTGTTGTATAAGCGGCTGCATTCGGTTCGATACCACAAAGGCTTTAACCGTTTTATTTTCACAGTAATAATAAGCACTGTTTCAGGTAGCCCCATACTCGTTTTGGCTATGAAGGTAAAACAGAGAAAAGCGTAATTTGTTTGTTTGTGGAGATATCCCCTACAATTACCCTATCAATCGCGAGCTCTCGGCGAGGTATTTTCATCGATACTTGTTGATAGGTTTATCTCTAAAATTAACAAAACTATCCGCTAAAACTAACTGCAACTATACAGTAACAAAAAATGAGCTGATGAGGTGCAGCAAAGATGGCCCGTGTTCGAAAGGAAGAATCCAGAACCTAAAAACGTAAATCTGACTTACTTTAAGGTACCAAAACCATTAACTATTTACAAGTATTTTAACGAAAGAAAAAAATAAGTGTTATTTACGCCAATAATGCATCCATTTTTATGGCACAGTAGATAACTAAATTCATGAAAGAATTTTTATTTAATATAGCGTGAATATTTTTGTTCGCGAACCAAGACTGCCTGAGGTACTGTACACTGTACCGCTGACATCGTGGCATAATCTGGTGATTTGGCTTTAATCGAAGTAATTTGACCTAAAGCAGCGGGTAATAGTCTTTGGACCTGCTTAAAACCACCAAGGTAAAAAATCGTCTCGAACCCTTTCCAGGATAGGCAAAGTAAAATATCTACTCGCTACCCGTTCAGAACCGACTAAAGGAAACATCCTCTTGCAACCTCCCAAAATCGGCAAAATAAAAGATTTTTTTTCCACTTCTTTAACATCGACAAAATAAAAGATCGCAGCGTCAACTCTTCGGAATCGACTAAATGAAAGATCGTTTCGTAGATCCTTCACACACGGCAAAATAAAAGATCGTTCCACGCCGACCCAAAATTGACGATATCGTCTGGTCGCGCCATCAGATGCAAAGCATCTGTAGCTGCATTTTTTGTCGGTTCTTTCCACTTAAAAACTTCTATAGCCTTCCGCGGGCTTAAATCCGTTTAAATAGGGAAAATTGGAGTCTGAGCTCTTCGTACTCAGGTGGGTGAAATTAATACGGAGGTAATGACGAATAGTCGGTTGGTAGCGGTTAAAGGAAAGGGGTTCCAACACGTTATGGGATCGGAGCATATGTATACAAACGCACCATCTGCATAGCAGGGACATCCATTAACTAGCCAGGTCATGACGAACCCTCCAACTATCTTCTGTCTCTCTCGCGACCCCCTTCCCGGAACATCCCCAAAACAAGCGAAAATCGTTTTTAGTTTTATCGGCTCGCATAAATTATAATTTCGCAAGAAAGACAGGAGCTAGTGCTCAAAGGGTTGCCAGGTCGGAGACAAACGGAATGGGGTGGGGAGGGTTGCCGGGCGGGGCACTTTTTGGCTCGACATGGATTACAGGAGGCCACCAAATCTGGCGGTTTTGTAGGCAGGTCGGGGATGTCACCGGAAGGGACAAGATCCCATGGATCTTCCCGCTGGACCATTTCGTATTAATTTTTTAGGCAGGGAAGTCGACGGCGCGGGAACTTCTTCAGGAACATTGCTTCCTAACCTTACCTCCCATGAACTGAACAAACCTCATTCCTGTCTGACCTAACCCTTACCTAACTTCTCCGTAACCAATAAATTCAAGTTAGTCTAGATGAGCTAGAGCTTCGCGTTCTCTCTCAATTTGAATATTTTCGCATGGCGTTAAGGAGGAAATTAAAGTCAAAAGTCTTCTACATAAATTACTTCTGTAACTCAGATCAGGAAGGTTGAAACGACATTGAAAAAGTCATTTTTTTCTGTGCGAAATACGGTATGTCTTAGTCTAAATTCATATTATTCGCAAAAATGACTTTAATTTGCGAAAATATTTTTGTTATTGTAAATTAGATCACAAACAGTCGATAGCCTGTTAACCTTTCTATTACTGTAAAGGACAATCAACATCATTAAAAATATTCTATGTCAAAATCTTTTCTTTTGTTTGGAAAAATTTAACGGCAAAATGACACACCAGTGCCCTACCTTTGAGGTATACTTTCAGAAAAGCCGTGTGAAGACAAATGAAGAGAACAAGTTGATACTGGCAAAATACTGTATCTGCACTCTCTGTTTTGAAGATAACATTTTCTGCCTCTAATGTACCTCCCTGATTAAACGATTTGTCGCATTATGAGGATTAACGACGTAGTACATCCGAGGAGGTTAGGTTAACCTTGGTTAAGTTGAGGTAGGATTAACCAACGTTAGGTACCCTGTTGATAGGCCTTGTTATAGGCTGTCCCCTAATGTGATGTCGCTTGCTCGGCGGCGGTTTGTACCCCGAAGAAGTAAGCATCATCAGGCTTGGTGACCGTTAGATTAGGTCACCTTGGGTTAGGTTACGATCCTTTTGCTTCGCGTCGGTAGTTATTGAAACAACTAATTGAAATTAGTTGTAGAAACTGCAACCTTAAACTTTACACTGAGAGAATATTTTTAGTAGAGTTGCGCTGAGCCGAGTGAAGTGAACAGGAAACGTTGATTGTGCCGTTATTTTTCGCAAATTTATTTCTGCTAGTCGCAGGGCACCGAGATCAGCGTACCGAACGGATTAGAATAGGGAAATATATGCATGAAAGCGAAAAAATAGTTAGGGTAGGGAAGAAGGCAGGGAAAATATATGATACACTTTGGCTGGATATATAATAAACGAGTATAAACCACGGTCTGATGGTTCAGGAAAATGCGCTTTATTATTCAAAATAATAGGAGGGAACAAAAACATATTCGCTAAAGGGTTGCGGAGGATAAATCTGTACCGCTCTCTTGCGCGCAAATAAAGGACCCTCACAGGTATAAAAGGGAAACGCGAAATCACGCAACTGACCGCGGGAATCAGTTTGCGTGTTATTACAAACGCTGAAACTTACAAGTGGTAAAAAAAGCCGGTGTTTGTTTTGTTGTGGCAAAGTCTGTCAGGAATTTTCAATCATTAATCATTGCTATGGTCATTCTTTGATGATGATCTGTTAATGGATTGTGCCCATCCTTCGGCTTTGAAATTGCTAAATATATCGTTGTGGCAACGCGATTTAATTTGATGTACGACCTAAATGGTCAGGACGATTGATGAATTGTCGTTCAAGCACAGAAATGTTCCGAGAAAGCTAGTTTCAGGCTACGATAAAGCTGACAGCTCGTTTCTTTGGATAAAGCCTTTGGTTTTGGACCATTTTTTTTAAATCTCGACCGAAAAAACAAATGAAGCTTATCTTGAACTAAGAACCTGTGCTTTACTCACCTTTTAAAATGTACTCATTGTGTAGTCAATGCTCTCATAAAAAATAAATATAGGAGTGATTTAAGAAACCGTCCTTGTTGAAAATTCCTCTTTGTAATTTTTTGGTGTTCAAAATTACTTTCAGCTGCATTTATTACAAAGTATAATTTCTTTGAAAAAATCTATTGATTTTTTTAGTTTTTACTTCGACGAACAATTATGTCCAGTAAAGCAATGCAAGGATTTTCAAGTCTACCAGGTTATTCTTTTTTTTAAACCAAGAATTAATAATTCATTGTTCCGATGATTTTTTTTTCCCGTACAGCCGTTAATTTCAGTAAATTAGAACAAGTTGAAAAACCGCAAGTGCCTGATCACCGCCACTCGAAGTGACAATCCAATGAAAATTCAGCAAGTGCACTTTTTAAAAGGGGAATGGCTGCCCATCACCGATTAGCGTGTTAATTTAACAGATCAGAATCAAAGCAGAAAATGAGCTCACTTGTGACCCGGGTAAGAGTTTTATAGGTTCTCCCCTCTGCGAAACTGTGCCGTCTCTCGCGCTGACATAGGGGTTGTGATTTTTCGCCATAAATTAGCCCCGTGAAGCGTTGCGAAAAAAAAGAAGCAAACCGGAATGATCCGCTGAGGGTGCCTCTTCATTTTTGTTTGCTTTTCAGGGAGTCCAAGGACATTATATGGCAACTAGATTGTTTACCTGAGAACACTTCCCTCTCGAAAGGGTTCAAGTACTATGGGTGCATCCCCCCCAATATCCTTGCGCACTGTTCTGATACTGATGAAAATGATACCTGTTATGGATTGTCCTTCTTTGTTAATTTTAAAGGCCGTATTTTCTCTTTTATTCCGCTTCTCGACACCGAAGTGGAGCGGGGCAGGAGGCACTTGATCTTACATCACCATATCGAACCTAATCTAGTTTAGTCTAACGCAACCTATCCTAGCCTATGCAAACCTCAGTGTGTCCAGCGTTTAGCGGAAATCCGTAGAAAGTCGGGGAGTTTTACTGTTTGAAAATATTAGGGAAAAATCAAAGAAAAAATAGGAGAATTTTTTAAGAATACTGAAAAACTGGAAATTGGCTAAAAGTGCTGAGATTTTCCAGAAAAAAACTGATTTGTTAATAAAAACAAACAATGAAAATTGTTTTTAATGTTGTAATATTACACACCTATATGCATTGATTTTGTGTTCCATTGAAAAATTATTTATTCAGGGAAAAAATGTAAGCCAGCAGAAAAATCGGTTCAGGAAACTCGCTTGAGACCCTAAAACCTATCCTAACCTTAGTAAGCCTAACCTAGTTTGGTCTAACCTAACTTACGCGTTGTTGGTCGTTAACACTTTCGTTTTCGCTAAACGGCGGCTGATTGCAATGCTTTCTCGTAGTTCTCAGTCGTAGAAATCCCATACAAATGCATTTGAATTCCATCGAAATATTGAGATGGCATTTGCATAAAATGAGAATAACGGGAGTGGAGAGCAACTACGCTGAAATTGATCCAAACTGAGTATCCATCTCGGCTGGATTTTCGGATGGAAAAATGCGAGCTTGAACGAAGCATTGAGCTGCGCGCTGCAACCCGCCGAGGCAGTGAGGATGATCAAAAGAAACTCGACAGAAGGGAAAGAAAAGGGTTTATCTGGTCATGTAAGCTTGATCAGTTCTCCTATTATAAAGTCCTCGACTGTTTTTTTTTTTTTCAGCGAAAGTGTTTTGGGAATATCGTCTATGCCTTGTGTAACCTAGGTTAGGCTTAAATTAGGCTTGGTATGGTGCATTGTTCCTCCCTTCACCACCGGTCTGCTTTGCTCGTGCTTAAGCATAGAGCCGCTCATATCCCGCCGACCGTAACTCGGTACCTACAAGGAATAACCGTTTAGTTCAGAAAGGCGAAAAGAATGAACGTTTAGTTCAAGTACCCTCAAAGAATGAACGTCTAGTTCAGAGT
>Ga0058701_10005283_pt1 | contig 10689 bp, 4 predicted proteins | sample AgamicOrMae_FD_97039 | JGI IMG/M metagenome (GOLD analysis project Ga0058701, IMG submission 97039) | Agave microbial communities from Guanajuato, Mexico - Or.Ma.e | ecosystem: Host-associated > Plants > Phyllosphere > Phylloplane/Leaf | place: Guanajuato, Mexico | collected 2012-06-04 | reverse complement strand
TCAATTTTTAACGCTGTTTTTAACATAGTAAAAATACACTTCAGCAGCAAATTTTTACATGGGATACCTTACAGTAACGCCAACTTCAGCCCTCGGGAGTTTCAAGCAAATCGGAGTGTGACAGTCAAGGTACTCTCCTTGTTAGGATTACTTCACCCGAATACTAATCTCTGTTTAGTGGATACCTCCGATAAAACCGACTACCTCTCTTTCTCTCTTTCGAAATATCATTTTTTCTAAGAGGAAGTAATTGCATTACGGTATGTCAACACACCGGTACGATTTTTCATCTTCAGAGTTTTCTTGAAACGATATTTTATTAGCAAAAATAACAAACACGATTGTAGTTAAGTACCGGTATCACCCGGTGCCTAATTTTAGACCGGACAATACGGCTGACATGGTGAACGTCAGTAGGCCTACCCTGTTTACAGATTGATGTTAATCTCGGTGTGTCCGTCAGTAAAATATTTAAAATGGAACGAAAACCAAACTTCTAGTCAAATGCTTAGCGTACCTCTTGAATGGAGTCTGGTTCAATAAGACGTCAATAAAAGTCAATCATCGTTTGAGTGATTCTTTGGCATCCCCTTTTATTTCTAAAAATACTTACATCAAAATATCAGCGATTGGCAGCTCAACTTCAAATACTTTCGTTCAGTGCCGTTCTAGCAAACACTTTTTTTTGTCAGTTACGAGTAACCCAAACCAGAAAACGTAATCAAAACGATAAAATTGCCCTAATGACATGCGCGTGACAAGTTATCGTCTTTTCTTAGCTCCATCTGCCATATCAAAGTAACGCCAAAAAAAAAGTTCCTTACCGGTATTTTAAAAGATCGGTAGACATCTAAGTTTCGATTTCCATTGACAAACCACAACAATTCAACCCGGATTCCAAACAACATAGCTTAACTTAGCCTTCTTAATCCTGTAAGTAAATCATGCTAAAAAAATAACCTAGCGTAAGTTAGTCTGGGGTAGCAAAGCATAGTCCTCCCTTCAAATAATGGGCAACGCGTGTTATATCCATGATAGTTTCTCCTTGTAAACTAGTAATTTTTGTGTGAATCTTGGTTAGTTTTGAGCTAGGTTAACTTACGCAAACCCACTAAGAAATGTAGGCTAATTTGAAGGTAGGGTATTGAGAAAACGGAGTTGAAGCCTTTTTCGCTCGGACTTCGTCACAAATTAGAGACGTCTAATAGATGTTAACTGCTTGCTTACCTGGTACCTCAAACTGGTACCGTAGTGGGTATTACAGTGGTGTCACTAGCGGCGATCTTGGTAACGTCTGACTCACAAAAGGTACTGGTAGCTCATTCTATCGGTACCTGGAATTTTGACGTCTAGATTGATGAATGTAAGTTAGTTTTTAAATTCAATCTAGATTCGTCATCTCCCATTTGCAAATAGTTCGCTTAAAGTATAATTTTTTACCAATAAACTCGCTTTGGTAACCAAGATCTCTTTAAAATCAAGATTAAATTAACGCATAGAAAATAGCAAAGGTTTTCCCACTTGATTCATGTGAGTAAACTCACATGCTTGATCGCGTTTCCCGAAGCTTAACGGCTGCTTTATCACGTGCGCTGTTAGCTAGGACTACCATTTAGGATCCATCTAGGATTACCATTTACTGGAAACCAAATATTAAAGTCTAAAAGACACAAAAAAATAATCAAATCGTAATGATTTGTAAGTTTTTCGTTGCAAATGTTGATTTATACTTTACAACTTTTTAAGTACTCCCAAACGTCTCCTTGTGATTCTCGTGTTTCTACTCGGTAGCTGTCTACCCGAAACCTAAAGATTACGTTGACATCTTAGTTTACTTTGATAAAATATTTCAGTGTTGTCAACACGTCGGCAAACTGACACGTCAAGTCTGATTTTGACTTTCGTAAAATGAACTCATTTTTATTTTTATTTGCATCTGCCAAAATGTCCGCAGGGGGCGGTATCAGTCTGTGTCTCACTGTCACTCCCTTTTTGGCACGCGTTTCCATTCAACTTTGATATTCTTCTCTAGTAATGACGTGTCAATATTTATTGATTTACATATCTTTCCCACAGAATAGTTATCAGTGAGGTCGAAATGCCATCAATGTAATCAAATTACAGAAGATCCAAATTTGTTGGCCACATCTATATTGAGTCGCGATTATTGATTCGTTCGTAGATAGGCTTAGTTTGGCGTGTGTGAGGCAGGTAGGCGCGTTGCATTACTCTATGCCATCAAATTTAATGAAAGCAACCGTTCTAGCTTACTAGTCATGACGCATACATTTTGTGGTGATCAATCCTATCGATACTCACGAATAAGTAGCTGTGAAAATGAGCGGTTAACTTTCATTAACCTTGTAAAGCTACACCTCCCTTTTCCGTCCTTTTACAAAGATAGTTAATTTTATTTTTAAAAAAAGTTGTTTTTTTTTTCATTCAGCAAATATATACTATGAAAAATTCGATCAGCACTTTTGTAGATTAAAAAAGACTTTTTAAAAAGGCCGTGGCAATATGAACACGCCATTGCAAATATTGGGAGACTTGAACGCACGTAAACCAACCTAATACATTTTGAATGGGAGGTGACTTGAACACACGGAACCCAACCTAATACATTTTAAATGGGGAAGCGAGTGAACAGCCACTTCGTTTCTAAAAGGTTGCTGAAGTTGGGAAACTTAAAAATCGAAATGTAGTGTAATAATTTCTTGTATTTCTTAAAATTAAAGGATTTTTAAAGAGAGGGTCTTGAGACGTTTACAGCGCATCTTCTTTTCAGGTGTATTCATTGTTGACTGTATGAACAAGTTTTCAATCATCTACTTATTTAAACACACACTTGACCAATTCGTACGATCCCATCAGGCATATGCCCTCATTATGATGGCCGTACATTACTTACGTTACGCTCAAGGGGGGGAAAAAAAAGAGTACCCGTACATATATTTGGTACGGGAAAAGGCGTAACGAAAGGAGGGGGTCAAAAGTGGCCTAATTTTCGTTACGTTATAGTTAATGGACGGTCCCGAATGGCGGCGACGGAAAACTATAAATTTCAGTTCAGAACCCAACTTGAACACAACTTTGAGCCGATTGAACTTAACCAACAATTTCTTTGAACCCAACTAAACCCTAAAAATAGTTTCATCAAACATTTCTTTTTTTTCAATACAGGATACCATGTCGCAAACTCATCGATTTTAAATACTCGAGCCTCTACTGTACCACTTTACAATTATTGAGATCGCTCAATTCTCATTTTGCGTTAGCACTTTAAACTGTTCCAAGTAAATGCCGCGTAGGTTTTTACAGCAGATTATTTTTTCAACGCTGTCAGCAAAACGATGCCTGCAATTTTAGCTTCCCGCCAGGTGTACTGTCCATGCGTCATGACTTCCTGGTCGTAGATTCCATGCCAAGCTGGGACTGTCTAGCCTGGTTAAACAGATAATCTTCTTTGACTATCGCAAGCGGTGATCTTGGGCATTTTAATAGTTGCCAACTTCTTTGTCATCGGAGGATCGAGCAACGAGCAAGCAGCGGAAAGATTGATTTGTCTTTGACTATTTTTGAAGAGCCGTTGAAACACGAAACATTTTACTGACATTGTCATCAGAGACACAAAAAAAATCCATTCTTGCAGCGAATCATGTCGATATGATGATTAGCACCTTCACCCCTCGAGGCGCTGTCATTTGGAACGTTACCAGCCAATTCAAGCCTTTCGTCATAATTCTTAAATCAGCAACGTCTGCATTTTAAATATGTTTTTTCTTTTCTTTTGCATTGTCAAATTCTATAAATAATAAATAGCAAAAGAGTAAAACTATTTTGGTGTTTCACAAATTGAAAAAAAAAACAAACCAAAAAAAACTGTCGTTTAAAAAACAGAAATGTTTTCGTAGTTTTCGGTTTTAAGGAAGTGGTTATCCGCCCGTCTAATCCATTTAAAATGAATTCAAACCTTTTTTAAGAGCGTTGAAGTCTCCCCATACGTATAAATGCGTTCTTGTCATTTGCCCGAGCGTTCAAGTCTTCAATGTGAAATGCATGGATGGGTCAATAGACGTAACCTTTTTTTATTTTTTAATTAATCTCCTTTCTTCTCCCAAAAAAATCATTAAAAAATAGGCGTTATTAGGCAAAAAACCTGTTTATAAAAACACAAACTTAAAAATATTAGAGGTGTTTTAGAGCGATATATTTATCTTAAAACATAGCGATGGAAAAACTCTTTGAAATATAGGCAACAAAAAAAAACAAAAAAAACTCTGAAATAGGCAACCCACACGACCGGTACCTCGTGTCTTCAACAAGAGAACGTTCTTTATTCCTGCAAAGGACCCAATGAGAAAGAATATCGGCTAGACGTTGATCCAATGAGAACAGAATATCGGCTAGACGTCGATCGACACATTTGCGACGTCGAAAACAGGTCCATATCAAAACCTGATCGATGGAACAAAATCAAGGCGGCTTGACTCGAAAAATCAACAGGATTTCGATATCGACGGCGAAATTGCATCGATCGACGTGTTTTCGATATCCCGTTTCTAACTCGGCACGCATAGTTGCCTGCCTATTTACTCTCTTCGACCCCATGGCATTAATGTTGCATAAGTTTCGTTGTCATTAAGCCTACGTGAACAATGCATTCTGCGTTTGCCAAATATTTTCATGAGTTATTTTCTGTTCCTGCGCAGCAAAACCCGGCACTGTCGGCCGACTCGTCAAAGTTCAAGTAACCAACTGTACTGAAGCTGATGTAGCATGCACTCTAAAGCGCGGCTCCAAAGCGGCCATTACAGTGGAGTTTGAAACTTGTAAGTTAAAGACCATAATTATAATTAATATCATTGTTAATTTTAGGCAAATTTTGAGCTTTTTTGTTGTTGTTTTTTTCAGCCGAGGCAGTTGCGAAACTGAAACACTCCGTGCATGGCATCATACGAAGCGTCCCGATTCCCTTCAAGCTTCCGAATGATGATGCCTGCGTTGACACTGGACTCACCTGCCCTCTAACGGCGGGAAAGCACAAGTACAGTTATGAGCTATATGTCAAGCCTGTCTACCCCACGGTGAGTAATTGCAACTTTCTGAAATATTCTTTTTTTAATGCAAGCTTGAGTATCCATACTGTACTTCCTCTGTTGAGCTTAAAAAATAATTTAAAGACTAATTTTCACTTTACTTTTTTTTTTTGTAGAGGAGGCCTTTGCAAGTTCAGTTTTCGTTAAATAATTTTAGTCCAAAGATTCGTGTTAAGGCTGACCCCGAGCCGGAAAAGGTAAAAGTGGAATCGATGGCCGGTAACGTGACGCTTATTCGATTTATCGATAGTCTAATCACTCAACCGAAGTACTCGATTAGAGTTGTACGTCTCAACTCAGATTTTAAGGTCGCATTTTCTGCCTCGTGTGTTCTACCTTTCGTCGGCAAGCCTTCATCCACGTGGTGACAGCCGAGCGGAGAGATAACGAAGCAAGGCAAAAGGCTAACTGAGCGGTTGCGTTCCGTATGATATAATGGAAGATTACACCAGGGTAGAACACATTCGGTGGGAGATCTAGCCCCTAAAACTGATTCTGTACTCAGGGTGTGTTTCACTCTTTCATGCCAAGTTGTCTCTCCTACTCAAGGAACATACATTGTTTTTGAGGATAAACGCACCTGTAAAGGGAATCGAATGCACTCTGTATATTTGCGAGTTGCTTTGTCCACAATACAGCCGCAAACAATATCGGTACAGCCATATCGTACAGTCATGGCTAGAGACGCAGCGTTATGTCAAAACCGTACCCCCCACCACCTCCTGATGTTATCACGACCAACCGCTGGATAATGAAGAAAGGTCGCATGTAGAAACGCGCCTTGGCTGAACTGTGCGAATATCCGTAAAATTACAGATGTACGTGTCGAATGATCCGTACAACCACGGATATGCACGGTAAACTTCCCGCTCGGATGTTCGTATCACAGATATCCGAGCGGATATCCGTGCAGATATTGGGCTACGGATATAGGAGCGCGGTTTGATATCCGTGTTAGTGCGGATAATACGACACGCACATCCGTAATTTTACGGATACCAAAGCTGATATCCTCAAGGACAGTTCGACCAGGGCGGTACAATCCAACCAATCGCATGGACAATGAATGGATGCACTACTAAAAGTATTTTTGCGTGATTCGCTTCCTACCATATCGTAAACGTTTTATTCATAAGCGAAAACTGCCGTGCTTTTTACTTGATGAAGTTTGTCTCTGGGAAATCCGTGCCTAATCTTGGGAAAGAAAACTGTAGTAGGACGTGTAGTTAAAGGGACAGCGCCTGGCATCAAAAATTACTCGAACGGAAGGGATACCAGACGAACAATAGCAGGGATAACGAACAACGAGAATTCCATTCCGTAGATTTAATTCGAACTCCGAGATTTTAAGACCGCCTCCATGTGGGAAAGGGCTTAATAGTTTCCCTTGCTCACCTTTTTTTTATTATTATTTTTAGAACTGGCCACCTTTCTTTTTCAATGTCAGTTGCTCTCTTAGCACGTACTCGTGTGTCCTTTTCTTTACCTACAATTGACATGTCCAATTTTTTACTTCAAACTGTGTCTTTGATTTACAGGTTTCTCACGTCGAAGTCAAGTGGCAAATAATCGATACCACAACTCAGAAGGATGTCGTGTGTATCGAAATTCCAGCGCAAGTGAAATGAAGAATTATTTGTTTATAGAAAGAGAAAAGAACAAGGATGTGATAAAAGAAGTTTCCTCTTGGTGATACTGTTTTTATTTATGTTAACTCAGATCGTCACAATGTATACAAGTCTGACTGAAATTATTTCCTCCTCAAAAATTGTGACGCAAAACAATAAAAGTTTTTTGGTGATTTCCATAACTCTCTTTCATCTTGATTTTTCAAACAATCTCGTTGTAATTTCGAGTTGGCCAATGCCAAAAAATATACGAAAAATCAATCAATGCTTTTGTCCCTCCCCCCCAAAAAATCAAAATAATAAAATTAATTAAAAATTATCGCGAATATCCGCTTTTAAAAACTGTTTCCTACCCAAGGAGGATTTGGTTAAAAGTACAATATCTGTTAAATTTCATTTTTTATTCCATGATGTTTCGATTGGTTGTATTAATATTGGATATCAGATTTAATAACGGGCTGAAAAATAGCCGCTAATCTTTATATGATCAAAAATTACTTTGAGCAATGACTGCATTAGATTTGACATAATTTATCACTGCCTTGGCTGGGATGATGGTTGTAAAAGGTAGTAGATAGAGGTGGCATCGGAATCTTGGGGTCTCTCCGACAGGGGCACCCACGATGAGCTCTGCACGGGAGTCAGCGCCGCTGATCGAGCGACTCGTAGTCTCGGATAAACCGGATCAGCTGGCTGATTACCGCCACTGCCCACCGAACTTTTCGGTAATTTTTCCTCTCCAATACTATGGGAAACGCCTGGAAAAATCGAGAATTATATTGCACATCCTAACAAAGCCGGCGATTCATATCTCTGATCTGCGTCAGAATTGGAAACACGACCGGAAAAGCTATGAACTACGCGTTTTACGAGTTTTAAGGCCATGAAATTTCCAAATACAGCTACGTGAACACGGAAAAACAAAACAAAGTGTTGCCGATAGTGGAAGTTCCCTGGCTTAAATCTGATAAAACAGCACACAATTTTGTACTAGACTGCCTTAACCCTATATCTCCTGGGGACTGATGGAGAAATTTTGCTTTCAAAGCAAGAATAAAAATTTTAACTGAAAGGTTTACAAAATTATGTTTTACAAATGATCCATTCTGGATTAATTAATGTTAAGTTAGACCACGTTTCTATTTAAATCACGAAAAAAGAGAGCAGATTTCCGTCGATTTGTTTATAACCGACGGCTGAGGATGGTCTAATAGCATAAAATTGGTTGATATTAAATACTCTGTTGTTCGAGGAAGTAAAAAAGCAACATGCACTATACTGAGAGAAGCTCAAACGGTTTAGTTAGAAACACGCAGACGGCTTCTCTGATCCCAGATTTTAGTTTCTTAATGTGTGGTATCGCTCTATAAATTTTCTGTAGACCTCAAAACGTTCGTTTGCTGATATAATAAGCGTTCTAGAGACATTTTTCCGGGAAGCAAAGCTAAGCGTGAGAGATGTTAACGAAACGCCAAAGCATACCTCCTTCCCCACCTCACTGATAAATAATCAGGAGATGCAATCGCTAGAAATTCATTAGCAAATGTCATCGAACGAGAGACGAGGGATTTGATGAGTGACGATCATATATCGATAAGCCAGTCTCCTAATGACAAAGTATTTTTCGTTTGTTTTTATTTCGATACTCTCAACACTAATTCTCCCTAAATATTGTTGAATCTTCAAGGTGTTATCAAAAAATACCAAACTAATCGAGCAGCACTAAAAAGTTTTCTCTCTAAAATCGACTCATCTTTAGAGAAACAGCTCTGCTATTCGAAACCGATTTTGTTGGAAGCTGTTATTCCACGTTGTTTGATAAGGTTGGGTTAAGTGAGATCAGTTTGCACTTGGAGATTTTCAACGTCTGTAAACTGTGTGCATCTCAGGACGTTATATTATCTGACCTGAATTGGAAAGCTTCTCTGCGAACGGACGGAACCTCTCCTCCAGAGTTAGCAGGCGTTGCTCAATTTCTGCTGCATCAGTGGGATGTGATCCCGCCGGCTGCATCACGGTGTCCGCATCCGCGTCTAGCCAGTCCAACTCCGCCTGGTACAGGGATCGCGCCTGGACCATCTGGGATGCTGTGAGAGTCGCCGCAGCTTCAGGGCTCATCAGAGCATGCTTGATCTCAAATGCACGATTCTCCAGAGCTCGACGAGCAGCCAGCCTCTTCCTCATGTTTGCATCCGCCCTCTTGTAGTAATTAGCTTCCCGCAGCATCGCATGAACCTCCCTTCTGGACCACCTGTGCTCATCGCCCCCTATCGTGATCTGCTGTGTCTTCCCCGTCCGCCGCTCCCGAGAGGCAACAGTCAAGATACCGTCAGCATCGATGGAGAAAGTTGTGTCGAACTTGATGGCTCCCCGAGGTCCAGGAGGGATATCATCGATGACATAGGATCCAAGGAGGTTATTATCCCGTGCTAAAGGTCTCTCCCCTTCGTAAACCTCGAAAAGAACAGCTGTTTGATCGTCTATACAAGTTTTCGTCCCACCGGAATGCACGCTTGGAATGTGGGAATTCCTCGCCACTATCCTTTTCACTCCTCCATCTTCCAGGCCGATGCCAAGCGAAAGAGGGATCACATCTCTCAGGACCAGATTCCTCAGGACCCAGCTGTTATCCCGCACCAGTATAGCAGCTTGGATAGCGGCCCCAGTAGCAATTGCTTCATCAGGGTTGATCTGGAGACTTAGTGGTTTGTCCTTGAAGAACGCACGAAGCATGCTCTGGATTTTCGGAATGCGAGTTGATCCTCCAACCAAGACGACATCATCAATGTTCTCTGGACTGAGGCCAGAGTCAGCGAGAGCTAAGCGGACAGGTTCGAAGGTCTGGGCGAAAAGTGGGGCGCACAGGTCTTCGAAACGTGCTCGAGAGAATTTGGTGTGGAAGTCGAAGCCTTCGAGAAGCACGTCTACCTCGACATTGACTTCCGTGCTGAAGCTCAGGTTGTGTTTGGCTCTCTCCGCGGCAGCTTTGAGTCGCGCCATGGCCCGAGGGTTGTCCCGGACATTCAGCCCGGTCTTCCGGCGGAAGGAATCGGCGAAGTGCTCCACGATGAGGTTGTCGAAGTCCTGGCCCCCCAGGTGGGTGTCGCCAGCGGTGGCGCGCACCTCGAACTCGAGGCCATCGCGGATCGTGAGGACGGACACGTCGAAGGTACCGCCCCCCAGGTCAAAGATGAGCACGTTCCTGACGGGCCGCGGCTCGACGAGTTGCCCATAGGCGAGAGCCGCTGCGGTGGGCTCGTTCAGGATACGCAGGACGTTCAGGCCGGCGACTACACCGGCGTCTTTCGTTGCTTGTCTCTGCGCGTCGTTGAAGTAGGCAGGGACCTGAACCCGATGACACGCACCGCCTCAATTTCGTAAAAAAACACTACCCGAGTCGAGATATACGACCCACTTTGTGACCACCACCGGTTCGTGGGTCTAGCGGGTCACAACCAGAACTCAAGAATTTGCGCTAACTTCTATATTTTTAAGTTAAAATATTTCGATGAAAACATAAATAATGATAGCGAGAACTTTAACTTAACCTGACCTACGTGGTTTTTTATCGTTAATACCTACTATACAAAACGAAGTTGTGAAAGATCACGGAGAAAGATCACATCATGTGGTTCACAGAGATGAAAAAGCCAAAGATGAGCAAATTGATTTTAGGTGAACTATAGAGCGTCTTAACGTTTATTCCTCTTATTTTACTTCTCTTTATTGTCAACGTGATAAATTGCTGCGTTCACGTGGCGTTGTCAGCCCGTTCTTACTGTTCGGTTCAAATGTGGCAACCAGCCACACACTACTGTTAGTTGGGTTGCCTACCCTCTATCCGACTTGAGAACTTTCCGATCAGCACGCTTCTGCCATCCCGAGTGCGAGGCGCAAATGAAACTTTAACGGAATCACGACCGACGTACAGTCGAGATCAAAAGTATCGTCCCCTTTTACAC
>Ga0058701_10005282_pt1 | contig 10689 bp, 10 predicted proteins | sample AgamicOrMae_FD_97039 | JGI IMG/M metagenome (GOLD analysis project Ga0058701, IMG submission 97039) | Agave microbial communities from Guanajuato, Mexico - Or.Ma.e | ecosystem: Host-associated > Plants > Phyllosphere > Phylloplane/Leaf | place: Guanajuato, Mexico | collected 2012-06-04 | reverse complement strand
TTGGTCCTTCTCGAGGAAAAATACGTCCTGTTTAATACGGTTTACCCCAAGTATATACGCGCTTTTTGGTATCTACGAAAGGGCTTCATTTCGAACCGCGACTCCAGTACTTCCTCCCTGGTTCACTGATGAATTGGATACCAACTTCTTCAACTTCTAGGTAGGCTTTATTTGGGTAACAGACCTTGTGTTTTTGATATTTTTTTAGAAACACCTAACAGTATTCATCTCAAGAGAACCCAATCGGTAAACCCTTTCACCATAAATTTATCAAAATACGCGTTATATGTTTTCTAAAACGGGTACAAGATTTCTTGAAACTGTTTCCCAGTTTGATCAACGCCTTGCAAATCCGTGCGCGCGGTCAAACTATGAAAAGTGAAAATCTTTTGCTACCACCGTCAGCTCTTCGGGAATTTCAGCAAATCGCTGTGATTGGCGTAGATTCCCTGTGAGCCCACAAATGTTGGTACTCCGTCCCACTCGAAGTCCCCCCGCACCTCCCTTCTATTTTCTATGGATAACAATTTCAAATCGGCGGTCAAGGTTTGCCTCTGCATTTGGTTGGTTCGAATCACTTATTGTTGCGATCCTCGTGAGTCGAACTACAAATTTATGCAAATCTAATTATGCGAATCTTGGGGTGAACATGGCAGTTGGAGTTGGAGTCGGATTTTGGCGATCTCGGCTCGACCGTTGAAAAGGCCGCTGCGCCTGTCTCGCGGTTCAAAGCTCTTCGCTTTTTAATTTTTTTCTTTTTCTGGAGGGGCTTTACAAACCTTAAAATCTGAAGACTGTGGCAACGTCAGATGCCTGTGGCTAGCCTGTGGCGAGCCTGTGGCGAGCCTGTGGCCAGCCTGTGGCCAGCCTGGGGCCAGCCTGGTACCAGCCTGGGGCCAGCCTGTGGCCAGCTCGTGACCAGTTCGCGACTAGCTCTTTGCCAACAATGGCCCGCCTATGGCCAGCCTCTGGCCATCCCGTGGCCTTAGGCCAGTTGTCACTTGTTGAATTAAAACCTGACCTTTCAGAAATCCCGCCCTTATTGAAGTGTTGCTGTAGTGTTAAATGTCACATTACTTAGCAGTTTTTTTTTCTTATTTCCTGGAGGGTTTGAAATGGTGTTTTTGCCGATGGGTGTTGCTTAACTTAAGCAATTCGCCTGAATAGAAGTTGCAAAGTTTGGAAACAAATTATACTAGGTTAATAATTTAAACGGAATTCAAGCGCAATAGTGCTGTGGAATCACGGTACTCCATACCTTTTACAAAACTCATAAAAATGCCCGTAATTTGAGTCAATTTTTTGGAAATCCTAGCACTTGTGACCAGGAATTACAGCAAGGTATACTTAAAAATCCAAGTGGTGCTGTGATTTCCAGGTTCACACGTAGTTGGAATTACGGGTACGATAAGTGAGTATGGTTGCAAGCACTTTTGCTGTGAAATTCCAAGATTTTTTTTAAAATTTTGTACTATGTTTAGGCCTAGATAGACAATATTAAAAGCACAGTGTGAGAATTTTCACCGGTGGGGGCTGGAACTAATGTTTATTAGGTTTGTTTGAGGTAGTGTTAATGTTGGCAAATTTAGTCGGGCCCATAGGTTTGTTTTCTTTTAGATTTCGGCGAAGTATACGAGAGATTTTACGCTGCTGTTTTGACAAATCTTACGATTCAGGATGTGTTCTCACGGGTTGTATTACGACTACTACAGTATTACTCAATTTTATGCCCCTCGGGCGTTATTACGCGATTCGCTGACATATGCCAGTCTTGCTCCCAATTCCCGCGTAAACTTCTTTATTTTCTCGCAATCATTTTACAAAGTGCACAGTCTAGACAGACAATACCGTGGACTCAATAAATTGTTTTCTTTTGAACGCGGCGATGCCAAACTTACAAGTTAGCTTGTGAACTCGTGCATATCTGATTCAAGCATTTAGGTGAATAATTGCTGGCAGGGTGGCTATCTGAAGCTATGGTTGTGGCCATCCTTCTTTAATGTGCTTTATTAAGCGCAGGTGTCGATTTCTTCGTGATGTGATGAATTGAAGCGATTAGGTTAGCTATAGCGACGTGTCCTCATAGGGGAAGATGGCTGGCTGCACACGGTCTTTTTCCAAGCAGTCATCGGCCCATACAATAAATGGTGCGGTGTTTAATTGTGGATTAGAAATGGACTATGGTTTTCTAGTACCCATTTTAGCGATGATTGCTTGGAAAGAGACAGCTTGTCAGGCCTGCCCCTTCTAGCGCTATTGCCCCAGTAATAACGCGTGCCAACCTGAATCTCCCATTGCGGCGTTGCGCTTCCTCAATCGAGACGCGCCGGCAGCTGGAGCCCTGAGCACAAGACTGCATGCATCCGGTCGACGTTTACGCCCTGTGGCCGCCGTGGGCTGCGCCGGGCTAGACGGCTTGCCGACTCGGCTCTACCCCCTCCACCCGCCCGACCCCGCCCGCGACATCACCGCTAGCGCCGCCCGTCCGTCCGCCCGCGCCAAATTCTCCAGCGGCGCCGCCTAGCTAGCTACCCTCCTCCGCCTTATCAACCCCGTCCCGTCACCTCCTTCCCTTCCCCTCCCCTCTACCCCGCAGGCAGGCAGGCAACCCCTCCGATCCGCGCCGAGCCGTGTGGCTGGCAGCCTGCTCTGCGCGCTTGCCTTCCCTCCTTGCATCGATTTTCCTCCACCGATATTTGGGCGGTGCACGGAGCGACGCTCTTTCCGCGACGCCAAAATAGTTCCCTCTTACCAAATCCCTTTCCCGGTGAAATTTCTTTCTTTTGCGTAAAGTTGGCCAACTTTATGTGAAGCCCCTGACCACGACAGCAGATAGTTTAAGGTATCAAGTATTTGGGAGGCTTGGTTATTTTATCAGTGCGAAAAACGACGTTGGTATCACTGCGCCTACAAGCGTCGCCACCTCCCCTCTGCTCCCTCTTCCCTCCCTGAACGCTGCCACCCCTAGCGTTCGCCGCTCGCTCTCTCAGTCATTTAGTTTCTGCACGGTACGACTGGACTTGTGTTCTGTTTGTAGGGGTTTGTCGCAGTTTTTAGTTATTGATTTTCCTTAAATTTTTGGTCAGTTTGAGTTTTTTAACATCTAGTTCCACTCTTCGTTTACCAGACTGGTCAAAGCATCGCATTTTCGAATCGGTAGGTGGTTTATCTTTTCTTTTCTTTCTGTTTTCTCTTATGTTGTTTTAGCAAATGTGTCAGCGAGCAGTTTTGTTTTGTTCCGAGCCCGTTGCCGGCCCGTTTTCGGTTGCATGTTGCGTCCGTTCGCCCAACATGTGTACCATTCAAGTGCGTCTCGCGAGGCGTCTTTCCCTCTTTCTCTCTCTCTCGCGAGAGAGTCGCGCCTGTGGTGACGGTACGGTGACCCACCTGACCCGTCCGCCGCCCCCATAATCTCACCCCATGCCCCAAAGTGATATTAAACAATCTAGATATGCGTGAGTGGCCCTCATGTGACAAGGAAAGGAAGGAAGCAGGGGGCGAGACCTTCTCGCTGGTGGCCTTGCCGGCTCGCATATGGATATACGCTATCTCGCCTGCTCGTCTAGTCCAAGCAAAGCATGCCCCTCTTAAGCCCCCACCTGCCGAATACAGTTCGGTTCGGAGGCTACTCAAGTGCTGCGGTTATCACGTGCGGTGCTCTGAAATCCAAGAGGATGGAAAAGTCGGCCCTCGCTTGGCCTCGCCTCTCGCATCGGCCGCCGACCCGGCCCGGGAGCTGGCCGAGACCGGCGCGGGCTCCCTCCGGACTCCCTCCGGGCTGCTCCGAGCCTTCGATCCAGCCAGCAACCGCGCCACAGCTTGCCCCACCCAGCTCGTATCGTTAAATTCGGGCGGCGCGGCCGGATAAAGCCGCGGCGGGCGCATAGCGGGCGTAGTGGGCGCAGCGGGCGCGCCGCCGGCCCAGCCCGGCTCACGCTTTGGCGCCTGCGTGCATGCCTGCCTGGCGGCTTGCCGGGGGTCGGCGTCTGGCAGCGTCTTCGGATAACTTGCGGGTGACGTTGCCATTATTGCCCCTTTCTCCAGCAGTCGGAGCATGAAAGGATTATACAGTCTGAAGACCCGTTCGGATCGACTTGATTTGACTACCTCCTGCCGCGCCATCTGTCATCTAAAACCGGAAGCTCCCCGACTATTTGTGGACCAAACTGACCGTCAGGCCACCCCCTATCCGGGGCTCTCGCCGCTCGACTTGACCTTTCCTCTCAAATGTATGCCGCCCAGATGAGAAAACTGACATCAAAATAGACACCTTTCCTAGTAGCACTCTTATAGATTCTTCGAGTAAAATTAGGCGCGGCCGTTTTTTTTCCGCCTGGAGGAGAGCTATTTATCTGAACGTTCATTGCTAATTTTAATCTATACGGTAGCAGACTAAAATTTAGTTATATTGGCATTGAATTTGATAAGGAAGTTAAGCAGTCCTTAGAAATGCCGTAAATGGTTTTCAATACGCGGAAACTAATAATATTGTTGAAATGGGCTGAACTTCCGAAACCTTTTGGCTGAACTATCGATACCTAATGATGGGCCAGCTTAACAGCTAATTTCTTGCTTGTTCAGAGGGGAAAGTCGGGCTCAACGAAAAATTTTGTCGGTCCAAAAGTGATTGTCACAGCGATTGTGATATGTGGAAATGAAGGCGGGCTCCTAGGGATCTTACCACCCCGTGGATTCGCCTTGCCGTTCGCTCACAAAAGCTTTCTAGTTCGATGAACTAAATGGATGAAAGATCACGCGGAAGTGGCGCGCTGGCGCCGGTAACTCGGCCGACAAGGTTGTCCATTTTACGACTCAAATTCGGCGCTTATTTGTTAACGGAATGTTTCCCAACCTAACGGATATTATTTAATTTCCATAGGTGATATCCAGGTGATTAATGTTATCTTTGAAATGAAGTAGGTATTGTTGTAGAGTTACTCGTAGGTGAGCCCGGGTTCAGGGAAATCTTGTCCCCTCAGCGTTTTGCAGTACGGATAGCTTTAGTAGTACTTGGAGTAGGTGTGGACAGGAATATGGAAAATCTTAATTGAAGCATTGCACGCTCACCTCAGTCAATATTCATGTACTTCTGGTGATGTGAAGCATACGGCGACTAGACCTTCTTACTTATCCCGTTTACTGCGGGCGGGGTTTAAAGAGTTTGAGTGGAGGTTATGTCCATGAAAGATGTCAGGAGTTAGCCGTGGGGTAAGAAAAGTCAGACTGTGTAGGCGAGAGAGCTGAACGAATATGAATGGGAATAGTGGCGCTTAGCTGTAAGAGGCTTGACGCTCGTCCCGGGCTTATGTGCATGCCTCAATGAATGGGAGTAACGTAAAGAAAGAAGGGCTGTCTAGGGTGGAGTCTGTCCAGGCAGCGGCGTGGCAGCGCGGTGCTGCGGTGGTGGGAGGGGAGGGGGTAACTGGGCAAGCTCAAGCTGAGGGGGAGTGAATGTAGCGGGGGAGGGGGAGGGCGCACGGCGCGCTGCCTGCCGGGTGGGGAGGGGGACGGGACAACTTTAGTTGCTGCTAAGCTGGGAAGGGTAACGGTACGGTTCGGAGCGGATCGGAAGTGCGAGTTCTTTTTGTCATGTTTTAGTTCCTCAATTCGGTGTGCAGTTTTTTGTGTTCCTTTTTTTGAGTGGGTGTGTGCTCCGTGAGTGGATCAGTGGATTTTAATTGGCCTGAACGTGGGATCTCAAAGACAAGTAAGCTTCAATGTGTATATATTCTAGAACTATCGACAAATCCTCGGGTAGATTTTACCTCTCTTTGAGTGTCATTCGACCGTACTTAATTCAGAATATGTCATTGTAAAGATTGTATATTAAAAAAAAACAACTAATTATTCGCGGAGATAGACGAAGACAGGAATTTCATTATCTGATCATTTAATTATTTCGGTATTGAAGAAGTGCTTTAGTTTACATTTACTTGTGCTTCTTTCAAAAGTAAAAACAAGCGTTTTACTATGACTTGGGAAGACTTAAAAGTTTTGTTTAGATAAAAAAATGCTAACCTCTTTTTTCAGTGTTTTAATTCTTTTTTAAACGGAAAAAGCGATTTAATCCCAAAAGATGTAGGAATTTTCGTGTAGACCACGTGGAAAAGCAAATAAACGGCTTGTAAAATCAGGGAAATCGATTGAGAAGCCTGACAAAAAAATCTGAGGAAGGAGGCTATTTTATTTTACCTTCCTTTCGGACCAGTTGCAGTTGACGACACTCACAAGTATTGCTTGAACGTACGCTGATTGCACAGCTGACTTATACGTATAACGAATAAAGTATAGTTGATTGTATTTTGTTCTCGTGGGTGAAATGAAAGATAGGATTTTAAAGTTAGTTAGAAAATACCAGCGAACATAAAGAGAAGAAAATTGGGTCGTGATGACCTTAAAATAGTTTGAGTGAAGCCGGCATGCGCGTTCCGAGAATCCCGAAGCTTCCAAAGTAAAAGAAGACAATAACAAATGTTATTTTTCGCTTGGAGAAGATTATAATCGTTGCAACGCAGATTTCTGAGAATTAAGACGTGCGTAAAGTCAGGCTTATTTAAGGCGGAGGTGTGATCCTCGCTATAGAGAGGGGGTTGGAAATTCAATCTTTAAATATGAAAACTTCTGAACTCAAATAATTTTATTGAAACACTAACTTTTTAGTGGTTTGGTTACGAGGTCCAATTTGTTTGTGATCACTTTCTGTGTAATCAATTTTTGTAGCTGCTCACAGAGAAATTGAAGTAATAATCGAATCTAAACCAGTTGAATTCAGATCCCAAAAATTAAATATTTTCAATTCCGCATTTGTACGAAGAGCATAGCCTTAATATCTCAAACAGCTCTGAAAACAAATTGTTTGGATGTTGTTCTCTCTGCTGAGGGTTTTATATTGAATCATGGCCTAAAATTTGGCTATTTTCAATCTGCTCGAAAATTCACGATATTGCAACGATCACTGGGTTTCGCACCTTGCTAATGATTAGCTTATCAGCGTCGAATCATAGAAAAACAGCGATGCTATTAAGTAATAATATTATACCATGTGTAACTTTTGATACGGGACCTACAAAAATTTTGTCTCGCACCATTTTAATTACGAAGTGGCTATTCACCCACCTGCCCCATATAAAATGTATTAGGTTAGGTTCCGTGCGTTCAAGTCACCTCTCATTTAAAATGCATTACCGTGCGTTCAAGTCTCCATGTATTTGCACTGACGGGCGAATAGCCACGACCTTTTAATTAAGAGTGGGGCGCACCGCTACGTAGACGTTAAGTGAAAAATAATTAAAAACTAAAGTATAAACTTATGAGAATCGTGATTTTACTCTCGGTAAAAACGTTTGGATTGGCAATGAATCCACAGAAGCTGTGAAATTTGGAAGAGAGCAGTATAGGGCATAACGCAACCCCCTCCCCCCATCCTCCCCGGCGTTCCCGTATCGCGCGCGGGAGGGACGTTGTATTTTAAACACATGGGTTGGAACCAGGTGGCCCTGTGCACCACGTGTTTTGCGGTAGCGGACGCGCGGGGCTGCTGTTACGGCGTTCAGTATTTATAACCCTGGGGGCATCCCGCTTTTTACGGCTGAACCGGCCTTCAAACATGCCGTAATTTTGGTATGAATACGGGTCACAATAAAGTAAGCTCTCGAAACTGCATTCCGCGGTTCACCATCAATTTTTGTAAGTTTTATTTTTGGTTTCTAGCGTTGACCTTTCGTCGCCAAGTCTCGTCCGTTTACCGCAGCTCAGGAACTAATTCCGTGGTGATATCAGACGTCGAACCAAGTTTGAAAAATCAGAGGCTAAAAAATTCTTTTTAAACGAGGGAGTGAACAGTACGCGGGGTTTGAAGTTTAGATCACTCGAACGACTGCGAGGGATAAAGGCCTTACTGTAGTTCTTTTCATTGCTACCTAATATGGTAAATACTAGGCTGACGCTGGCATTGTAGTTTATCTTGTCCATGAAAGGACGTCTGATTTTTGTCGATACAAGAAGTATTATTTGGGTTTCCGAATGGGCAGTGTGGCTTCCGGCCACCGATTCTTCAGGTACTCAGCAAGGCCCTCATACCCCTTTTTGTGTTGGGCCTGGCGTAAAAATCGGACGTTCTTCAGAAGACGAGGTGCACTAACGCCAATCTCTACCTAGTGGAAGCAACGTTATTGTAATTGAAGTCAACCACGTTAATGAATAGTTTTGACTTTTTATCTCCAATGTTTTTTGTGAGCTCTCGCACGCCTCTGTTAATACAAGGGAGACTTGAACACACGGAAACCAACTTAATGCATTTTAAATGAGAGGTGACTTGAAGCGCTCCGAAACCAACCTAATGCATTTTAAATGGAGCAGCGTGTGAATAGTCATTTCGCTTTTTTTTCTTTTTTTTTCACGAGGGAGAAGTTTTAGGATCCAATTAGTGTATCCCCGTTAAAAAATATAGCCACAAAAATTTGCCTTTTTTTTACAAGCACCGGCATGCACTGGTTCATGACGCTCTCTTCACCGACTGTTTATGTCTATCATGAGCTTTCTCACGACAGAATGAAGAGGTATTGAATGAAGGGATTGGCGTAAAAACGGGCGTAAAAAAAAATATTGACAGCAACTTGTTGCACAGTTACACTTTAATTCCTTAATACGTTTGTTGACTATCGTTACGTCAAACCACAGTTCCAGTTCGTTAGAACTCATTCATGACTGCCCTTGTGGTATACTTATATATCGTCGAAAAATGTGCTATTGGCTTGTTGGTGCCAGCGTTCACTACTGTAGGTCATTACCGCATCATCGTCGAGACACCCGTGCGTCTAGTGAAGGAAACCAGTGTGATTCCGAACCCCCAAGTCGTACTTGAGTGGAGGTTGGGCTATTACCTCGGTGAAGGAAAGCCTAGGCGATATTGATAGGCCATATCGTTCGCAAGAGCGAACAGAATACTCCTCCGCGGGTACTGAAAACACAGCCATCGTCGCTTTGTCTCTGTTTCGTCTACCTCTTGATTCAGTCCACTTTCTCCTCCATGGAGGAGGGTGCACCCTCGGAAGTTGCCGCCGAAATAGGTTCGTTTCGGAGTTTGGGGGCGGGAGCAAACTAGCCTCAAGGCGGTGCGGGCCACAGCTGTGGCGAACGCTTCCTTTTCCAGGACCCCAAAGCTAGGCGCACAGACGAGGTTTCGAATCGTTTTGATTTTCTTGACTCTGCAATAAGGGAAGTTTTTCGCTGTTTTGTTGTGAAGTGCGTTGGATAGCTAATAAGGCTGGGTATATGCACATCTTCTTTTCGGTTCCATGTATGGCAAGAGCCGATTCTTTTTCTTTTATCAACATGGTTTCACGCGCGTCATTTTTTTACCGGAATGCGTCGGTCGCCCCGTGTGGCGTGGCATCATGGCGGCAGCTGCCGGAGCAGCTGGTCGCGACGCTAGTCATGCTCCACTCGCCATAACTTTAATTAACCAGAGACTATTGAAATTTTGGAAGTAGCACTGAACGATACATTGTTAATGAGGTGTACCTACCGGTTTCGTAAGACTTAATCGTGGCAAGGAAAAAAACGCATGTGGCACTGCCACGATGAGGGTAACTGTGACCTATCATGTGTTGCTGTCACATTAAGCTATCCATTTACAAATTAGCCTTTTTTATTGAGCCAACAACTGGTTGCTTGAAGCACCAAGCCATCTTTGGTCCTGCCTTCGATGCCGTTCCCTACTCGCACGGAGAAAACTATTTTTTTGCCTCAACAAAACGTTTTGTTAATAAAGCAGAATGTGACTGTTTTCACTTGTTACGCACCTGATGTAATTGTAACAATTCACATTGTCGTTTTAACGTTCGAAATTGTCATCTCGACCATTCTGGTTTTCTGAGACTATTAACAAAATGTTTTTTTGAAACAACAAAGTCATTTTCTCCGTGCGGCAGCGTTAAATCCCGCCAAGAAGTAAACTGCTCGGAGCTTTGCGACGAAAGCCTAAGTTACTTACCCTTTGCCTCGCTTCGCTGTCGCTTCTGTGGGACTGGCGTCAACCTCAAGCTGTAGAAAATGAAATTTAGAGCGTGTGAAAGCTTGTGCTTGTCTGCTGGAACGTACGCATCGCGAATGGTTACCGAGGAGGAAAACCTCCTTTGAGTGAACCTCACAAAGTCTTAGAGTAAGGTTCATTCAAAGATGACAATCTAACAGCACAGAGCGAGTTAGAACCTGAGGATTTCCGAAATGATAATGCAACCACAGGCAGGAGTGCCTTGGGTGTTGCCTACTACCGGTTGAGAAGGTTGGAATCCAGCGTGTGTGAGGCAATATGCACGACAATTGTGTCGAGCGGGCTATCTCGTCACGTCAGCGTATCCTCAGCGGTGTATCCCCGCTCGGTGCAGTGGAGATTCAAAATCGCGTCGTATTCAAATTTTGGGACATTTTCTAGAAGTTTTTTTTGGCAATACGGGGGCCATTCGATAGCGCCAAAAACCACAAGCGCCAACGCCGCAAGCGCCAGTCCGTAACCGCCAAACGGGAAAAGTCACAAACGCCAAAGTTCGTATAGGTTAGGTTAGGTCAGGTTAGGTTAGGTTAGGCTAAGTTAGGTTACGTTAGGTTGGGTTAGGTAAGGTTAGTATTGCGGTTAAGACCTTTGGCGTTTGCGACTTTTCTCGTTTGGCGCTTACGGATTGGCGTTGG
>Ga0058701_10005281_pt1 | contig 10691 bp, 7 predicted proteins | sample AgamicOrMae_FD_97039 | JGI IMG/M metagenome (GOLD analysis project Ga0058701, IMG submission 97039) | Agave microbial communities from Guanajuato, Mexico - Or.Ma.e | ecosystem: Host-associated > Plants > Phyllosphere > Phylloplane/Leaf | place: Guanajuato, Mexico | collected 2012-06-04 | reverse complement strand
AGTAGAATCTGAATCTTATCTCCAAATCGATTTTTTTTTGCAGCGTGAAAATAGTTTTATTGAACATGGAAGTAAAATAAGATGTTTAGTGATAAAAGTTGAAGGATCAAAAATAAAACCCATCCGGAGTCAAAATAACGCGAGCGAAGCGAGCGGAAAATTTGTCGATTTAAGGAAAATTTTGGCTTTGGAAAGTGCTTTTGCCGACATTGGGGGCGCTCACGTCAATATGGGACTTTCAAACGAAAACTTCCAGGGTGAAGTGGTTTTTCCCTGAGATTTCCCTGAGTTTTCCAGGGTTGAAAAAATTCCCTGAGATTTCCAGGTTTTCCAGGGTGCTGGACACCCTGGATTGGGATAATTTCGAGATTTTGTTCTAGAGTATTAGATTAAAATTTGAAAAAATCTTGGAAATTAATAGAAGCTGCTAAATGCACAAGATGACAACCGTAAACGTAAATTTTGCGTTCGTTATTTCAAATTTTTACAAAACGGCTGGCAGATTTGTTCAGTTGGAAGGTAGAGTTAGCTTGCGCACGTGATTCTAGCTCAAGTATAAACCGGTTACTTTCGCGCCTCAAAACCTTATAACCGCACCCTTGGTCACCTAGTCAGGACGGTTTCCCTTTTATAGTCTCGTTATGCATTCAAAGGTTTTACCCACTAAAATGCCAGAAAATCCATTGCATCACACCGAAGGAACATCTCGATTGTTAGGATGGGTACAATAAGCGGGTGACTGAGCTTCGATGAACAGATTAAAATAATGAACTGTTGAACAAAAGCAGTAAGCGTGTCCTCTGGATACGTGCCAGAGAGGGACAATGCGTACAGGAAGGTTTACCAACGGTAGTCTGGAGACATAACAAATCGAACTACCAAGAGAAACACACTCAAGGGACTGATCAATAATGTTAGACACTACTGGTTAATGGATTCATTTGCCAAAACTATTCACCCCTAACTTGTGATTGCAACCAATGTAATTACCAACGCCCTCTTGTTCGGATTGGTTTCGCCATGTAAGCTCAGTGAATTCGTATACATTGCGTTTATAGGGATTCCGCCCCTTGACATGAATGTTCAAAGTATCATGCAAATAGCGAGAAAGGTGCCTACAAAAATAAGATTCTTCTTTTAGGTGGCCCTCAAAACGTTGGCAAAGGCCTCAAAATTCTTGTCTTCCACTCATCCGATGAAGTAATCAAATTAGGCATTCTAGAGAGGATGAACTGGTAAAAAAAAAACAAACATTCTTGAAGCTCACGAGTTTTTAAAAAGAATGTGCCCCCGAACGAAATGAAATAAAATTACTGTGTGTGCTCCAGTTTTACCCCGCGAACATCTGACCCTTCGGCAGTAAGAATATACCGCGTATCACAGGATGAAGATGTCCTCCATTCTATGCTTATGTCCGGTCTGGACAATAGTCCACGAAGCGATGGTGATTAATTTAAATTTCTTTCTCGTTCCAGGTGGATTTTTAGTGATGTCGGACCGCAACGGACGAAGTAGTAAGTACGGAAATATCTTCTGTCATCGTTTTTTTTTCAGTAATTCCTCATCTTCGGTATTTCCGAGGCACAGAGCCTTTGCAAAAACCCATCGTAGAAATAAGTGTACAAAACAGACTGTGAAGGGGCCTTTTGATAGCAAAACTTATTTAAATCAAAACACTTTACTCAGAGACTTAGTCAGAAAAGGTTCAACTGGGATCGCTGTTTGGAATTGTTGTATATGACCTATAGCTATATCGATGCACCAGCCTCATATATTGCTTCGTCAGCATCAGGTATAGCTCCGCCTGCAACACATATAGCTATGCTAGCAAACAAATTATAGCTAGCTCATATGAAAAAATAGCAGATAGCTGTCCTAGCTAAACCTTTTTCTGAGTAGCTGGATGCGTTGAAACCTATGCGGAATCAGTTCGAAAGATTGAGTTCACGACCCCTGTGATCCGCCGTGGTTCAACTTCTAATTACATGATGAGGATTACCGACGCATGGAACAGCTGTTCTACACACTTCACTCTCCCCGCTCGACAGTCATGAAACAAGATGCCGTTTACTTTTTGGCTGCTGCCGAGAAGTAAGCGGTATTGGACTTGGTGTAGGTTGTTTATTCGCATCTGTGCCTTATACCTCGCCTGATCTAATAAGAGTGAAACACAAGACAGAAGATACAGGCATCCAAGTTCACGGTGCGGAAATTCTCTGAGACTACCATTCAATACAGAACCCCTCTTGCACAGTAAGCTCACCATTACAGATACTGTATTGTTAGGGGATAAGCTCTCTCGATTGCCAAGTAAGGTTCGATATAATCACGGGATTTCCTCACGAAGTTCGCAGTTGTAACGACAAGCCACCTTCATCATGGTTTTCTAGACAGGCAGTTATCTAAGCCCCAGGTGCCTTTCTAAATTCCTTAAGCCCACAACCCCCTCTCTCGGCGCAGGGGTACAACCCGACTCTATTTATTAGGTTGGGCTTAATCACCCGAGACGCAGTCTGGTGAAGTTGCAGCAGTTTTCCCGAGTACGCTGTCTTTAGAAACACTCTCTGGGGGGTTCCTTCCGAGGTACAAAGAAGGGGAAACATGATTCATTTGATAGGGAGATGTATTGTGACAATAAATTGTGCCCCAATCACTGGTTCAACACAGAAATGAGAAAACCTTCGGCAGGAGGGTGGTTTTTGTTCCAAAGGCTTCTAACACGTAAGGGACCTTCGTCACGGGATTTGTTTCGTGTTAACCATTCTCTCGTAGACCCATGTCCCATGTTCCTGCGCACATATTTAAATGAGCACACGCGCATAATATGCGAAAACATGGTGTGGTCCTTGTGGACATGTACGGAAAAACATCACAAAGTTTTGGTGTTTAAGGTATACGCGCAAAAATATATAGATATTGTGCATGCGTTTTTAAAAGCACTGGGTGAAGTTTTCAAGTTTCAAAACATTTTCATCTATTTCGTCATAGCTAAAAATAGACTAATCGCACACGTAATGACTTCACAATTTTTCAAAATCTGCGTTTCTGACGAACAACGTGAATCCAAATCATTACAAGAACAGCGTCGATTCCAATGCACATTAATGGTGGTTCTAAACGGAAATTATTTGAAAACTAGCTTTAGTAAAAAACCAAGTGTGTCTGTATGTGCTAAGCGATAATAACGTACAAAACGGGGTCCCTTCATAGTTACTGGTGCAACCTGAGTGGGCGATGGAAACTAGTTCAAAGGGCGAAAATGAGACCTACACACAACCCAGTTGAATTCAAACCAGCGGGGTGCCCATAAAATGATCCTCAGATGTCACGGCCTGTGCATCGGGGGTGTTTTTGAACGCAGAGGGTGTCAAGATGATTTATCTGTTGCACGTTAGCAGGGGTGAAAAGAATGAAGGGGGGCTGCGAGTGAAATAAGTGTTTTGCCGGTGCTGAATTCGTAAGATGTGCGGGCAATATTAGGGCATTGTTCTTCCTTGGGTTACGTTGCAGCTTTTTATGATCGAAATGCGAGGAATAAGGCACAATTGCCTTGTTTATCTATAGTTGATTCATGTGTTATGCGCGGTAAGTTAAAAAAAAATAAGCACTTTACGTCGATTATTTATGATCCTGTGATTGCTAGAGTTGTGGTTTTATTTTAATAGGGTAACGGTAAAAAATAACGCTCCATTTTTTACTAAAGATTTCAAGGTAAACGATGTTCTACTTAGGTGAACCAATTGGTATCCTAGGAAGATAGCCCAGCGATGCGTCTAGGATTTCAGTAGGATCCTCAAGTATGCAACTTATTTTAGGGAGTTATCAAGGGGACCGGTAGAGACTTTTCCCAGAACTCAATGAAAAAGCGCGAGACAAGGGGGCATTCAATAAATGGATGTGAGCGAAATTTTAGGAAGGCATGAAGAGGTTTCCACAGGGGATATAAATAAGAAGCAAATATGCCACGAAGGGATCTTTTCGGTTATGGTTGGATGTTACGAAGACCTTAAGACTTTAATTCCAAGAGGATCTTTAGAGACCCCTGGAAATCCATTCCAATCAGATTTTTCTGCTTGATCGCCGTGCATTGACTGCTGGAAGACATTGTTTCTTGGCCCCATATAAACGTGGTTCTTCCAATGACATCATATTTACATGGTTTTTGAAAGAAGCATGTTGACCTGCCCTTCTGTCCCGAGCAGTCATATTCCGAAAATCAAGAGTGCGTTTAGCTAAAAATAATATAACCAACACGCAGAAACACCCTTCGGTCTATTTGTTTCGCTCAAATTGGCTAAGAGCTTTCGCATACACACGAAATCCCTTTGGAACATTCCCTCAAAAGTAGTCCTTTTTCCAAACATTTTCTTTGACTCTAAGTATTTTTCTTTACATTCCGCCATGATTGCTACTGATTCCGCTGCTTCCTTCTCGGACACTTTACTTTGAATTGCGTTTTAGACCAACTCCATGAACACATCATATACCTCTCTTATGCGTATATATAACGAGGTTTTACCACTCATGGTTCCGTTGAAAACGAGCAAAAGATCCCGTTTTGTTGCAGACACCGATAACACGGAACGACTTGTTACATCCCTGACAATATGAAACTTAATGTTTTCCACTTCTTGCGTTTCACCTGTCTTTTTGACCAGCGGAGCGAGATTGTCAGCATATCTCAAGGCATGTGTAGCGTAAACTAGTTCCATATACAATAACCTTGCGGTCATTCCAATGCTATGGTCACAAACTGGTATTCCAAGTCTTAAGAATTAAACGCAATCACACCCCGAGGATCCACATCCTATAGGTTTTTTCCCCCTTATTATTGTCGATAGTCCGAAAGTATAGTTTTCTTTCTTTCGTGAACAAACAAACCTCACGCCGTGTTTCGATTTCTCCTTGCCGCTCTTTTCACTCTCTTCCCCTCTCTCATTCTACCTCGCTTCGAGTCTTATCGTAGAGGCACGAATGTGAGAGACTTCGTCCATTTAGGCTCACGATCCGGGAGAAATTTTGACTTTTGTAGATTGCGCTCCTTACCCAGGTATGACCTATGACACGCTTCCGGACAGTTCACGCCTTGTCTTCGCTTGAAAAGGCGGCTTACATCTCACGAGCTCGCCAAACCTTTTGTGCCAAGTGTAACGTATTTGCTCTTTTCTTTCTCAAAAAAAAAAAAACAAAAAACATTCTAAAATTTTGATGCGAATGCAGGACGTTCACGATGTCATTTCTAAATAAGGCAAATGTGAAAACAATTTTTGCGTCTGTCTCAATAAATTTTGCTTTGCTATAAAACATTGTTTTTTTAACCTATTGCATCACCACTCGTAAATTACTTTTTGATTTTTCAAACTTAATACCAATATCACGGTCTGCTTTTTAGAACCTTAAGAATAGGAGCATATTCCTCATAAATAGGAATAATTATATAATATTAAGGCTATAATAGTGAGAGCCTTTCAAAGAGATTGTGTACTTGAGATATCTCAAAGCGGATTTAAGTCGAATGCCACGAATTAAGATCGTTAAGCGTCTTAATTTGAGACTTTTCACATTTTTTAAAAATGTTGGTAACGCCAACTTCAAAAGCGCTTTCGGCGCGCAAGTGGTATTAGGGGCTTGAACACAAACGCAGTCTTCCGCGGAAAAGTCAATAGAATTAGATTTCAGCTTCTCCTATAAAAGTTCTATGAACCTTCTCACAAAACGGATTTCTTCTCGGTTCTCCAGATTCCCGTGGTTCCTTTTACCAGTCTCTTGTGGCAGCCATGCCTTAATCATTTACAATGCCCTCAAGAAGTTGCAGCGAGATTAACTAATCTTACAAAAGAAAAAAAAAGCATTTACCGATATTTATGTCGAGTTCTCTCGGCTATTTCTGCGTAACAGGGTTTGCCGTTGAGTTACTTAAGACGGTTTCTCGTTCAATAGAATGGCAGGCGATTTGCATTACGAGCGAGTATTGTTCGAATTCGGGTGCTTTCACTTTTCAACAATTCGGGGGCTACAAGCATTAAGCGTCCAGTTCCGATTTGCGTTTTCTAAACCGTACAGTTCGCAAACTCGTTTTCTAAACCGTTCAGTTGCGGCGCCCGCCGAAGTAGCCCACTTCTGTCGCTACAAAAAAAAAATTCGACCAATTTGCGTTTTGAAGGGTGGATATTGTAGACAAAAGTATTGTCTCTAATATCCACCCTTCAAAACGCAAATTGGTCGAAAAATAAAATTTTTTGTAGCGACAGAAGAGGGGTACTTTGGCGGGCGCCGCAACTGGACGGTTTAGAAAACGAGTTTGCGAAGTGTACGGTTTAGAAAACGCAAATCGGAACTGGACGCTTAATGCTTGTAGCCCCCGAATTATCACTTTAATAGATGTCATGGTCCAAGCTGATTTCGCTCGCAAATATCATTCCTCTCTGCGGTAATTTATTTTATCATGCATTGAAAGACCAAACAGTGTTCACAGTAAAAACACAACCCGGCTTTGGGGAATTATATACCTGTTTTAGGCATGAAACCAAAACGAAGGTGGTACGTATTTTGGTTACTTTTCGACATAGACCTATGTTCAGCAATATGATTTAAAAGGTCTCAGCAAGAGCTTTCCATTGATATTGCTGAACATAGGCCGACGTTGAGAAATTACCAAAATGCTTACTACCTCCGTTTTAGTTTCATAGCCAAAATAGGTATGGCATGCCCCAAAACGGGGATTTTGTTTTTACTGGGTTGCATTACTTTTTTGCATGGCATAAACAAACAGTTTACATGGTATTATGTTTTATAAATCAAGACAGTTGCCCACTATCACGCCCGTCTTTTTTTAAATTCCTCCTCAAGCCAGTATACTGGCTTGAGGAAAGTGAGCCACTATTAGCAAATTAGTGGCTCACTTTTCACTATTTAGGTGTGAATTTTCACTGCTAAAGCGAATTTTCACTACTAAATGTTTTAGTAGTACTCTATAGAGTACTACTAACGCTGCGTTCGAAAACACCGCACCCGATGGGTATTCTCTCGTTCTCTCTTAAGAGACCTCCATGTCTAAGACAGAGATAAAAAAACATCCTCGGGTGCCATTTCCGAACGCATCCTAGGGTAGTAGGCTCCACCCAGGTCGAGTGATCAGAATCACTTCAAACTGTGCCATGCTCTTTAGGACATGCCAATCTATTTCTTACATCTGTGGCTTTTATCCTCCGGAACAAGAATAAGAATGCTCCCGTGCGGCGAAACTCGATGTTTTTAAACTGTACGATATAACCTGGCGTAGACTTCTGCGTTTCCACAACATGCTAATTGTTGATAATTTCGTCACATGTTCCATACGCGCAACTCAGAAACTTATCGATTATTAAAGAGGCATTCAGTAGGCACATAATAAGCCTCATCATACCCAAGAGAACCCACAACTCGATACGCTGGAAAGGATCACTCCCCAGGCGAAGGCTATCCTTGTCCCTCACCGGACATTTCCAATGCAAGATAAAGCAAGCACTATGTACATCCTTGTCGATATTCTTAACATGACGATAGACAGGTTAATAGCCAATCGAATGGGTAAGAGGGTCAATACGTCTCAGACAAGCCGCTACATCTAGATTGTGCTGCATGTTGACAAGGAGACTGCAGAAACCAACACATACATTAGAATAATACGCGGTCGCAGTCCTTGCTTTCAATCCCGTGGGTTGGAATGTTGTGATTGGTCTCGCTAACACGACCAACTGATATCTAGTCAATAGCTCGTCGTACCTGATACACACGTGTACTGGCTTTGAGCACTCTCTAAAGATCAACAGAAATATCCATCGTTTTCCGAGTCCGATTAATACTTCTAAACACCGATCCCTCCTAATGAAAATCCACCAGCTGCGAAGTGCTTTTCCGAAAAATCCACCAATTGCGAAATGCCTTCCCTAAAAATCCACCAACTGCGATCTATTCACACTGCAGTTAGTGTGTTTTCGGATCAAGCACTTTGGAGCTGGTGGATTTTTCGAATCAGCACTTCGCAGTTGGTGGATTTTCATTTGGAGGGGTCGATACTGCTCAGAATAAAATTAAACTCTGAATCGCTGTAGTAAACTGAGGACAAAGACGTACAGCAACAACAAAACTGCGACACTTGCGGTTGATCAAATTAAGAATTACGTAGTTCATGGTTAATTTGCAGAAAAAGCAATGTTGAAAACTACATTAAAGAAGGTTATTCCGTAGATGATGAGGACTGAAAACGCAAGCAGGTCGCGTTGGTTGACTGCTGGATCGAAAGGTCGAAAGGATTGACCTCTTGAAAACCTTGGCAACTGTTTCGGGAGGACAATGGCCAGCTTTCAAAACTTGTCAAAAGCTTACAGCGGCAAGAAAGTCCTTCAGCTTCGGACCGTTGACATTCTAATATGGATCAAGTAACGTCTTGGAGTAGGGCTAGTATACTGAAGGGCCTTTGACCCTAAAAACTTAAGAGCGTGAGCGGTGACAGGGCCTTGTAAACTTTTTGCCTTCAACCGAGATCTGCTCGCTACAGCCGGAGGGCAGTGACATTATTGTTTACCTGGAAGTGCTCCTTTTGTTCACTTTTGCTTACTGACGCTTTGGAATCTGTAATTTCGTTAAAAAAAACTTCTTTTTCCCTATGATATTCCATAAATTACAGATTCGAGAGTCGAAATAGTAAAGGAAGAAGTAAGATCCACGTCAGTGAGAATACCATCTCTACAACAGACCTTGTTTATATTTTCCACGTACGAGGGTTTATTCATCACGCAGATTGTCAGGCAAAATTTTCAGTGTTACACTAATAAGGCTATGCCAAAATTGTCGCTCTAAAAGTAATGAAGAGAATGTGATTTATACAAAAAAAATTCATGATTCAAGTCTTATGGCGTTTTTATTTAGGTGTGAAATTGTTAAAAAAAGTTAAAAGGGTAAAAGTTTAAGGTGTCTTATCATCTTTACCGACAAGTTACTCCCACGAGGATACGCAATGGAAGGATGACAGTGTTCAAAAAGAATCTTTCACTCCTACCTGCTGTACGCATGAAATGCTGGATTTTTTATTTATCTTGTATTTTATCTTCCGTTTAGATCATTTGGACTGCGAATAAATGTCTCCACATCATCAGAGCGGCATCAAATGTTTCTCTGCCTTATATTGGTCATAAAAAGATTATTCCAAAAAAACTCGTTCTCAAGTAAAAACTCAAGTACATTTTTAGGCTCGGAACCAATTAAATTGTGAAAAGTCATTTGCTCCGTATTCATTGGTATCATATGTGGTGTACAGGTGTTGAAGAAGGATGAAGTGTTGGGACTGCAATCAACGTTTATGCATTGCCTACAGGCCCCGCCTGCAGTTAAAATGGGTTTCAAATGAAGTTCAAATGGGTTTCTTCCATGCATTCATGGTCGATTGATTTACAATGAGGAAGGTAAACCCAATTTTGTCTCTGGAGATCTGTTCCTGAAAATATTAAAGAATGGCTAGGATACATGACAAACTTGACGTCAGTCAATATAAGACATGTCAAGCAGTCTAATTTTTGAACCCACCCAAAGATATATACCAACGGGTTGCACTCGAAATATGGGTGACCGGCAAATCGCTGTTTGGTTGACGTGGTCAAGATGTTACGTCCTACCGCGCGTAACGAAGGGCAATATGATGGTGGATGTGGTTGCTGATTAAAGTTATCAGAAGCTAAGGAAAACAAGAACGTCTGGCTAGTTTGCTCTTGGCGTTACGGGTTGTCCTTGAAATCTTGAAGTCAAATGGGGCAGAGCATTGGACCATGACGGTCCGCTCTTACGTGTGGAGAATCAGCAGGACGAGATCCACGCATAGTACGCAAAAGAACAAGAAAAAGCTCATTTGGTGACGGAAATGATCAAAATGTACAATTAGGAGGAAGTGCACTCAGCAGATACGGTACCAATCCGGCCCTCTTGCATACATTTCGATAGGAGGGTCATTCCACGCAAACTCACCAGGCAGTTGCTACAAACCCCTCCGATTTTACTCGTATGTTGCTTAAATGACTTCTTTTGATGAAAAATGAAGGCCTACCAAGTCGTTTTGCGATAAAACGAAGCCTTATACCCCCGCAAACAAGATCGAATTTTACGTAAAAACTCGATTTTTCCGACTTTTTCTCCGTTTTTAGATAATATTTCCAAAGTTTTTCAACCGATTTAGCTCCTTAAGGTTGCATTGTGTTCAGGACATTCCAACAAACAATTTTGCTTTTTTTTAGTCAAATATGTTGTGTTTCAACGATTTCACGACGAAAATCGCCCAAACATGCTAAATTTGACATAGCTTGCAAGCTGTACCGCATGATTGGAATTTCGCCGGAAGTTTCGTTTTAGGCAGCTAGCGCGACACGGGTGTATGTCCGCTGAAATGAGGCCGCTCATTTCTTTTGGAGTGGCTCTTCATCATATCTATCCGGCAAAATAGCCAAGCTTGCTAAAGTAACAGCACATCAGTTGCTCCGGATAAGCGAACTAAAGGACCGTGGTTCGAATTCTCATGATTCCAAGTGTAATTTTTTTTCTTTTTTTAGCACCGATAGACTCTTTTTGAACGGGAATCGCTACAGAAAGCTCCAATTTGATATTTTCACGGCTCGCGTGCAATAGGGAAGCTAAAAATGAATTTATTTCATAAGTCTAGATTT
>Ga0058701_10005280_pt1 | contig 10691 bp, 5 predicted proteins | sample AgamicOrMae_FD_97039 | JGI IMG/M metagenome (GOLD analysis project Ga0058701, IMG submission 97039) | Agave microbial communities from Guanajuato, Mexico - Or.Ma.e | ecosystem: Host-associated > Plants > Phyllosphere > Phylloplane/Leaf | place: Guanajuato, Mexico | collected 2012-06-04 | reverse complement strand
TCTCGTATCCTCGTTTTAGGTATATTTAAGGTTTGGCGTAAAATTTTTGACAACCCCTAACCTAGTTGAGGCACTCACAACGGGTTTATTGCAATACCTTAAACAATGATTTGATATTGCATGGATTAATTACGTGAAAAAGGTATAAATGATGTGTATTTAACGGTTCCGCCTCGGTTCCGCCACTGATTTGCGAATAAAAATAACTTCAATACCTTGCGATACTTGTGTTACAAAGGGACAACACCGCCACGCTGCCTGCTGTCGTCTGCTCAGACGCCATGTTTGCATGCAAAAATACCCTACGTAGCAGAAGGTTCGCCACCCTCTGACTGTGAGCCCCTCTAGCTTGAACGGTCCGGCGACGTCAGAGTGTAAGAGTTCGAGCGTTCCGGTTGTCGAATTTTCACTCATTTTCGGGAATTTTAGCTTCTTCGATTTCCCTTGAATAAAGATTTCACAGAAGTTGTCTTCTCCGTCTTGATTCCGTTTGACATCTAAGGCTGGGATCTTCATGATGGCCTCCTTGTGACAATGACCCAACCTTTGATGCCATACCTTCAAGCTTGCTCTTGCCGCCTTTCCTCTCTCTTCCTTGGGTTCTTCGTAGTGACTTCCTTCGACATTCTCTTGATCCGTGTTATACAATGTACAAGCTCCTTCCCTTGATGGCGGTGAAAAGCGTTTCTTTATTTCCTTGTCAATGACTGTAGCCCTTCCATTGTCTATCACTAACCTCCTTTCCCCTTTGGCTTCTATTGAGCTGACTTACAATAAATTGTCCTTCAAATCAGGTACAGAGTACATTTGTCAACTTGATGTCAAATGTTCCGCATCTTTTATCCACATTTAGCACTACAGAACCTCTCCCTTTCAGCTGAAGTGGCTCACCATCTGCGACATCTACGACCCCTGAATAGTCATGCAACTCTTCGAACAGATCTTTGTAGGGTGACATATGGTTTGTTGCTCCTGAGTCCAGTAGCCTATCGTTTCACTTCGTCTTCACGTCCTTTCTTGACACAAATGGCTCTGCATTCTTTCTTCTTCTTTGGCTCTCGCTAGGGTGGAACTTTCTCTTTGGCTCTTATTCTCATGTCTATGTCTCTCTTCTTGATGTCTATTCTCATCTCTTCTGCTGGGTTCTTCTTTCTTGTATCTTCTTTCAGGATCAGACTGTCTGCTACTACGGTGTTTCTTCTTGCAGTATTTGGCTACATGATTTCTGCCGCCACAAGCAAAACAGAAATATTCCCTCTTTTCTTCTTGATGACAGTCTTCATCTTGGCATTTTCTCCCTTGTTGGTATCCTCTTGAGGGTCCCTCTGTGTCTTCATGCTTCTTGTTTCTTCTTGCAGCCAACGCCATTGCTTTGTCTTCTTCTTTCTCATCTTTTTCTCTCTTCATATCCTCCTCCTTGATAGCATTCTTCACATATGATAGGCCTAGTGAAAATTTAGTTTTGTCCATGCCCGCTATAATCATGTCATAATCCTTGGATAGACCCGCCACAGCTATGCCAGCTAAAGCTCTCTCAGTGAAGTTAAAATCCAAGCAAGGTTTAACCTTCCTGTTTAACTCCATAATTTTCTTGACATAATCACCAGCCGACATGCCTTGGTCCTTCTTCACTTGTAGATCCTCGAGAAAAAGGATCTCATAAATGATGTCCATGTCTGTATTGACAGCAGCCAGTTTCGCCCATGCCTCACTAGCGTTATCTTTATCTTCTATCTTATCAAGCATCTCCTCATTAGCAGCATCAGCTATTTCTGAGAGTGCTATCCTGTTGGCTTTCCTTCTCTGAGCTAAGACTTCAGCAGTTGGCTCCTTATACACTGGATTCCCATCGGTATCCACTTTGGATGTCCCATCATCATTTGTGTCTTGTTCATCTTTGTATACTTCTACTGCTTCCCACACATCTTTCTTCTGTAGGAATCTTTTCATTCGTATCGCCCAGCTGTGATAGTTCATGTAATTCAGTATCTGCCTGGCTAGAGGTCTTTCCCTGTCCTCTCTACTATCACGTTCGTTGTCACACATCTCGGCTATTTGGTCACTTCAATGTCACTAACTTTATGTCACTGTATGTCACTCACTTTGTCACTATATGTCCTTAAATGTCCCAAAGTGACGACCATGTGCTTCGGAGCGGACCTCCTAACCTCTTCCGAACTCTCTCCCCACACTAACTTACGAAAGTTCATTCCGTATCAAACAAATATTCACACTGCAGTACCGTATCGTGCTTAGCCCATAACCTATTAGCTTTGGATGTTTGATACGGGTAAAAGGCTCCTATTCAATTTAATTTTAACTTTGATTTTTCAGTATTCTCCTTCCGCTCTAATTTATTAACATACACTGCCCTCTACAATGCAAGTCTTAGACCACGTACAAAACAAGAGTTATCATAATGGCGGTAAAATTCAAAAACTTGCTTAAATATAAAAATATGCCTCTAGGCTAACAAATTATTCTCATTCTCCATTAGCCAATTAATTTTGAAACCAGTCTAAAAAATATGTTTTTGTTGATTCATATCAAAAGCCGATAAAGCCAAAGATTTGAAGAGTAAAGTCAACTCATTCTAAAAAGTAGATGAAATAGTATAAAAAAGATAATAGCTTAGGTCAGCTATTACAAAAACGACATTACGGCTACCACACTCCTATTAAACTTAACCGATAGAGGATCAAATACGTACAGTGCTTCTCGCTTTTCCACGTATTTCAAAATAAAGTTTCCAATTTATTTACGTAACATGTGGTGGACGAACGAAACATGTGACTCCCTCAACTTGGGAATTTCAGCAAGTATGTATCAGGGATGGAAAGTTAAATCGGGGCGGAAACTGCGTTTGAAGCCGCCAATAATTACAAAGTTGACACTCCCTCGTCCCAAAACTTTTCTTACTTGTTACAATATCTTGTCGTACGGTACTTTCAGGATAGTATAACGCTTTAAGAACCAAAGACAGACGACTTTGCAAAAAACTAACACAAAAAACGTAATAGTCACATCTTTTATGCACGGGATTCTAAAAGTTCCATAAAAACACGGATCATAATAATATGAAGAACATTGGAAGTATGACCGCATAGACGAATATAGATTTGGAAGGGTTTAAGCTGTTCAGTTTGGTGAGGGGTACGCGGGAACTTTAGATAATTTGCTGTACCTCGAATAACTTTTGATCTTGAGACAATTAGGAGAAAACCAAGTTTGATGTAGGCTGGGCATTTTGCAATCCTATAAGAGCTTTGCCTAAGTTTAATGCGAGCCAAGGTTAATTTCGCTTGCTTGTAAGGGTTATCTCTTTAACTGCTTCTCTCGATTCTCTTCGTCCTTTTTCCTTTTTGCGCCTCTCATGGATCCTTTTCGGGAGAGAGGGTCACTTCCCCCTTAACTCTTCCCTGGATTCGCTACTGGCTATTACTTCAGCACGGTAGTTTGGTGACCTATGAGAGGCATTCTCGTGTCATTCGATAAGAAATGTTTTTATTGAAATTCCAGCTTTATTGTGCAAAGGTAGTTCAAGCTCCATAAACTCCTCTGATGATAAAGTCTCCCACAAGAATGCAGCATATTTATTTAGAAATATTTTTCCTCAGTTGGTAAGTGATTATCATGGCGATCGAGAGAGCGCTACTGCAAAACATATCAGGACATTTCTAAGAAAACGTTGCAATTCCAAAGATACATGTTTTACATCAAATTATTTTAAAGATTACCCGCACGAAATATTCGAACAAGGTCTTATAAAACACCACAGTTTTCTTTTATGATTTCAATGCTTTTATTGCATCGTAATGCTTCACAGTTGACGAGGCGACATAGGCAATGCCGATTGACAGATATTATTTCCCTCATAATAACATAATAAACACCAAATTTTTGGTTTTAGTACGAATTTCAGCGACACAGCAAATTCTACCAAAAAAGTGAAGTCTTTGAAAAACCATTCTTGGAACATTCGCCATGTTAGAGTCAAAGCCTGCCCAACATTTAAGAAAAAAATCTGGCCTTTTCAGCGGTTGACAGCGCAAGACACGTGGCCTACGCCAAGCCAAAGTAAAATCCACCGCAACCCACTCGCTTGTCGTGCGCAACGGGCAGCCTATCCGCACGCTCAGAGCATTGTCACAGTCTCTCCTTTGTTGTGCTTTTCCACGATCACCCGTGGTAATAGTTTTACTAAATGTTTCAGCCCTCTCAAAAATGTGGTGTAATCTAAGAAATGGGTTTGTATCAATTTGGTACAATCCTGAGCAGGTTTTTTTATTTTTTTAAATAAATTTTTTATTAAAAATAAGATTTTTGAAAATATCGTAAAAAAAAATACGGAACAATCTGTCTGAAAGACATGAACGCTTTGAGAACAGAGCAATCTTTGGAAAAGGCACTCTCAATAAGAGCCTCTTGTCTAGCATCAAAGAATTGTCTGGTGTTCCTTTACTTACGAGGGAACCTTGGGAGATGTTAAATTCAAAAACTTTAAATTCTTACAGAATATCAAAGTATACATAGTCTGGATGACCTCGGTATTTTTTAAATTTATTTTTATTGGCGGAGGGCGAAAACTACCCCTAGAAAAGGGGTGTCAAAGTTACGGGTAAAAAAAAATTGTTTCTAGTTTTTTTGTGTGAAAATGGTTTAAACAGGACTACAAAGACTATCCCTGTGGAATTTTGCTGACATAACATTTTTTTCACCCCTTTTCGGGGGTTGAAAGTCGGGGTTGAAATTTTTTTATTTGATTTTTTTCGTGAGAATGGTTTACAAAGGGACTACAAAGACGACCTCTGAGTGAATTTTCACTGTCATAACATTTTTTTACCCCTTTTCGAGGGTTGAAAGTTGGGGGTGAAATTTTACTTCCATTTTCGTAGAACGAATGGAAGTATTGGAATACCGTCAAAAATTCGAAGCTGAGCTAACATAAGCACATTTCCTGACTACTAACACTGGAACGTCAAGAAAAATGGTTTTTAGCTTGACGTGTGTCTGTCTGTCTGTGCGAAAAAGTTGGTCAATAAATATCTTACGAACAAGATGACCGATTTGAATGAAAATTTCGGTGTATGTTGCAATTGGCCTCGAATCGAAAACCTCCCCTAGCCAGTATAATCGGACTAAAATTTCCCCATAATTTGAGGAGGGGGTAATATTTACAATTCTTTGAACCCCTATATCTCGAAAACTATTTTAGATATCGAAAAACACAGAAAACCTTGTCGGTGTAATATTTAAAGACCTACAAATATGATTCTGTACATTTTTTCGATATCTCCAACGGTTTTTAAGATATTTCGAAAAAAAATGTTTTTCAAAAAAGTTTGTCAGGGGCTAGGGGTTCCAAAAACGTCTTGACTTGGGTCAAAATATCTTAAAAATATTTGTCCTTACTGCGAATCGAGACTTAATGTTTGGCAGCACAGTCGGGGAAATATTCCCCCTAAATTAGGGGGGGGGGTGTTTTTTGAGATTTTTCAAAAGAAAAACTGTTTCACAAAAAAAATTGTTAGGGGCTAGGGCTAGGGGTTCCAAAGACGTCTAGATTTGTGTCAAAATACGTTTGAAATTTTTGTCTTAAAAGGGAACCGAGAGTTTAACCTGGGCAGCACAGTCAGGGCAAAATTTGCCCAAAATTAGGGGTGGGGTTGAGATTTTTCGAATCCCTGTTTCTCAGAAACGGTTTGAGACACCAAAATGTGTCCAGGAAGTAAATTATTTATTGTAAATGAAGATCTACAAAAGTGATTCTGTACACTTTTTCGATATCCCTAGCCATGAGAGAAGGACGGCTCTTCTCTCATGCCCTAACGGTTTTTGAGATATTTCGAAAAAACCGTTTGTGAAGAAAGTTTGTCAGGGGCTAGAGGATCGAAGGACGTCCTGACTTGGGTCAAAATACGTTTAAAATGTTTGTTTTAACTGGGAATTTAGTCTCCCTTGGACAGAACGGTCGGGGCATTATTTTCCCAAAATTAGGGGAGGGGGGCGTGTTTTGAGATATTTCGAACCGTTGTGTCTCAAAACGGTTGGTGATTTGAAAACGAACATGGAGGTATAAGGTTGTCTTCAGCCCCATTTTTTTTATTCGATTTTTTTTCCGTGAAAATGGTTCACAGGCGACTACGACGACGATCTCTATAGGAATATTCGCTGACATAACATTTTTTCACCACTTTTCGGGGGTTGAAAGTCAGGGGTGAATTTTTTTTCCTCTTCTTTTCGTGAAAATGGTAAAGAAAAAGAAGAGTCTAAATAAACCATTAAAGGAATTTTTGTTGTCATAATTTTTCACCACCTTCTGTGTGTAGAAATTTGGAGGTGAAAATTTTTTATTCGATTTTTTATTCGTAAAAATGGTAATGTACTGCAAAGACGATCCCGGAAGGAGATTCAGCTTCCAAACACTTCTTACACCCCTTTTCAAGGGCAAAAAGTTGGATGGGAAAATCCTCTCTCATTTTCGTGGAAATAGTACGATGGGACTTAAAAGTGTTGTCGGCTTTTTGCCAAGAAATAAAAGAAAAAAAGTGCTTAAACGATCGCACGAACACTCACAAGGGAACTACGCAAATATGATCTCAAAGAATGAAAGAGTTCTGACCCTTCAACAAAGGATCCCACATTTTCTTTTGACCCGAGTCCTTTCTAAACCATTTTCACACAAAAAATTAGAAACAATTTTTTTCACGCCTAGCTGTGACACCCCTTTTCTAGTGGTAGTTTTCACCCTCCATCGATAAAGAAAATACCGTGGTCATCCAGACTATGTACATGTACACTTTGATACTCTGTAAGAATTTCAATTTTTTGAATTTGACATCTCCCAAGATTCCCTTAAAGCTAAAGTAGGTACAGCCAAAAAAGTTCCACTCACACAATTAATCGATGTCTACTCCTGACGTAAAGCTTACACTTCTATAAAGATAACCTACCTATCGCCGTCAAACCAATTCAGAAAAAAATAAATCTTCAAATTATGGCCTAGACTATTCGGAACGTCAAGTGAACCTAGGTCGAAAATAACTCAGCTTAAGTTCATCTTCGCGGTAGACTATCTGCCATCACTGACAACAAAAATCTGAAAAGATGCAAAAAAACGGCGTTTATTGAAAAAAAACGTTATTTTTGTATCGTACGCTATCTTAGGCGTGATTGTTTTTGAGCTACTATAACTTCAGCTAACCTATAAACCAACAAATTACCCCAGATTATAAAATCTGGGTTCAAAAATCTGTATTTCGTTCGGGTTGTTACATCTGTAATAGATGCACTGTATATTTGCTTGGTGAGGTGGGCTTGGCTTCAGTGCTTTAAACTTTCGATACGGCTGCAGATTGAGATTGACTATTTTTCGTTGGGTTGTGTGAGCGAAAAAATATGGTTTGTTGCTATTACGAAATATTGAAATATTTACGGGTGTGATGAGAGAAGTATACGGGACAAAACTTAAAAAGTACCACGAATAATATATCGGTTTTGGTGCTACAAGTACAAAAAATAAACATAAATAAAATATGTCTTGCATTTTTCTTGCCGTTGAACCTGTAAAACAAGATGATATCAGAATTGTTCCTTTCTTTCGAAGATTATTTTGGTCTTGATATACTGTCGTGATCTAACGTCGGCTTTTGTAAAGTTACATCAGCAATGTTCGGGAATTCAACCAAAAACAATAGATACTTATCTAAACGCACTGCACAAATACATTACATGTAAAACACGTAAAAAGCACCTAACAAACGGAAAGGTAACGAAAAAAGTACAAGTGCCCTGTTCCCTAATGTCATTATAAAACATTTGTAAATGGTTCCCCCGTGTCATGAAAAGTTACAAAAAAAAGGAAGTGTTTTTTTTTTATTAAAAAAAAAACAAAGAACCGTTTGATTCCTTGCATCTTCCGACAAAACCAGTCTCAAAAAAGCATGCGAAAATCAACGCCACAAAACTTTTACATGCAGTTTAACACAAACGTGCAAAAACTAGGCTTGAAGCGTTACAAAGCGGGAATAGAGGGTTGGCATGGCCACGGTATCAGGGGAAACAACAAGGTGAGTTAACAAATTGAGGTATATCTATTCTAACAATCTTTTTTTTTCCCAATCTTATATTATTTTTCAACATCTCACGCACATAGATTGTCTGTTTTCTGTTTCGAAACACTAGTTATTTTTTTAGGGTTTCGGGAAAACAGCTGCTTTTGTGCTCTGCCTGTTGCTTGACACGGATAGGCAACCCTCTTTAAATTTCGTGAGAAAAAGTAAACTTTGGTTTATAGGTAGCATTCCCTACCACCATGTTTCTGCCTAGTTTGATTTCTCGCAACAGATAACAAACCGACTAGGTTAACCTAGAGTAGGGCAGCCATGTTAACGTGTGTTACGAAAGGTTCCTTGATCCTCTTATGCGCTACTACTCCCCTCGTCTATAGCTGAGCCTGTTGCCGCTCATACTTCTCGACGGAAGTTACTGCCGCTGTGAGGTAAGCTGTGTCAGGCTTGGCACGACAACTTTCTCCGCTATTGCTCCGCTCGGCTTTTTGACGGAAGGTGACACAAGAGGTGGAAAATGTAACCTTCCAGAGTGTCGCTGCCTACATGGATTCCACCAGCTTATAGCGACAAACTCAGCGCGTAACATGAGTGGTCTTTCTGGTCACACGGCGACAGGGACGCCTCGACTGCGCTCTCCAAGCTCTCACATTTTCCCGATATTTCCGCCGATCTGCTTAGCCTTCCCCAAAACGACCTAAGTTTGCGATTTCCGAACTTTAACGCACGCCTCCGACGATTTTCTTCCTAGTTCTTCCGAGCCCGCCTGTTTTTTGGTGACCCTCTTTTCACAGCGTTTTCCTCCAGATGAAAAACTAAAATCGTAATAGTCCTGAAATACGGAGATATGCAACAGGAAATGCACGCTTCAGCGCCTGAATGGATGTCCCAGTTGGATATTTTTCAGAACTCACTCTATTCGTAAAACCGTGGTTAGTACGCCGATTAGCTTAACAGTGTTGACCTAGATACTTTTTAAAAGTATCTAGACATACCGGTAGATACTTGCGAAAAATGTATCTAGATGAAGGCCTTAGATACGTTTCATAATTGTATCTAGTTACTAGATACTCACAAAATTTATCTAGATACTTCATTAGATACTTGCAGATACTTTTTTGTCGACGTAGTTCTGCGATAGCTTTCATTAGAAATACTTCAGGATTATGAACTGGTAAGCGCTACGCGGTTTTTTCGTTGGCTGTTACGAAATTCGCCATTAAATGCGAAAGATTCCATATTGTTCTTGGGACACAGTCAGGCTATCATAAAAGAAAGCGGAAGAATGAAAAACACTCCTTAATGATAAAAACAAATGCTCCAACCTTACGGTTTCAATCATTATTCAATCAACTTAAAAACAAAACAAAAAGGATCTACTTAAACATTGACTTGTTACCAAAGAAAGCTGGTGAATGAAAAACATTTTTGTAATATTTTTTCAAAAAAGTTCCAACCTTATAGTTTTATTTATTCGAGGCTTGAATGCAAGAAGGTCTTACTTTTTGGACCTTTCAAGGTCTCATCGTTTTGGGACCGTTCAAGGTCTCATCGTCATTTCGGGTGGCCGGTCAGTCTGCACTTGCGTCGCTAAATATTTTTTTTTTCAGCCTATTTGCGTTCTGATGGTGGAAAGTGTAGGTTAAACTCCCGGTTACAGTTCCTACACCCATCTGAACGCAAATTGGCTGGAAAATGAAACTTTTTGCAGAGACGTAAGACGTAAGTATAGACCGACCGGCCATTCAAAATGACGATGAGACCCTCTTGAACGGTCCCAAAACGATGAGACCTTGAACGGTCCAAAGATAAGACCTTCTTACATTCAAGCCAAGCATTGTTCAATCAACTTTTCCAAGAAAAAGAAAAGATCTACTCCAAGTACTTACTTGTTATCCAAGAAAGGGGGTGAATTAAAAACACTTTTGTAATAATTAAAAAAAAATCTTTCAACCTTACAGTTTCATTCATTCCAGGCTTGAATGAAAGAAGGTCTTATTTTTTCCTTCGGACTGTTCAAGAAGGTCTCATCGTTTTGGGACCGTTCAAGGTCTACATACAAGGTCTGCAAGTTATTTCGGGTGGCCGGTCGGTCCACACTTGCGTCGCTACACAATTTTTCATTTTTCAGCCAATTTGCGTTTTTATTGGTGGAAAGTGTAGGTGAAACTTCCGTTTACAGTTTACATCCATCTAAACGCAAATTGGCTGGAAAATGAAACTTTTAGCAGCGACGTAAGTGTAGACCGACCGGCCACTCAGAATGACGATGAGACCTTGCACGGTCCCAAAACGATGAGACTTTCTTGAACGGTCCGAAAAAGATAAGACCTTCTTACATTCAAGCAACATTTGTTTCTAAATACGCGCCGATTTTCTCTCCTCGACACTTTCGGCCTCCGCGTTAAGTTATACGAAAGTAGCTAAGAAAAGTATCTGGATACTTGCCCTATAGATACTGAAAATAGTATCTATATACCAGTGATAGATACTTTTATGAAAAGTATCTAGATACAGGAGTACCCGGGATGAACGAATTGGCGCACTGAAGGCTCATTTATGGCGGGCCAGGTTGATGGCGCGCAGAAGGCGCATTCAAGACGCGCTTGAGGTTTTTACTGA
>Ga0058701_10005279_pt1 | contig 10691 bp, 3 predicted proteins | sample AgamicOrMae_FD_97039 | JGI IMG/M metagenome (GOLD analysis project Ga0058701, IMG submission 97039) | Agave microbial communities from Guanajuato, Mexico - Or.Ma.e | ecosystem: Host-associated > Plants > Phyllosphere > Phylloplane/Leaf | place: Guanajuato, Mexico | collected 2012-06-04 | reverse complement strand
CCTTAACCAATCTAACCTAAACTAACCAAAACTAACCTAAACTAGCCTATATTCACCTAAACTAAGCTAAGCTAACCTAACGTAAACTAATCTAACCGAACCTAATCTTAACTTTGGTCATTCTAACTTTGTTAGCTATGAACTAAACCTGAAATTTCGTCACCGTGATGATATCAAAGCGAAGTATCAGGCACGTAAGTTGTAGTAGTTGTAGTAGTTGTACAGTTATAACTTGTAGTTATTCATTTAAAAGTAAATTTAAATTTAATCAGGGTTCAACACTCAACGCAGAAAACTCAACATTTAAAAAATGAAAGAGAAGCAACTCTATAAACAATTTCGTTTCGAGGCAGATGTTACATACAATTCTAAATTTTATGTAGCTGTAGGCCTACAACCGATCGTGTCCCAAGGAAGATGTCATTAGGACAATTCGTTAGTTGGCTTATGTTGTCTTTCCAGATCGATAGTCTTTGAGGGAACCGGTGCATCGGCAGTAACTTGAATATAATACGTGCGCTTCCTCCCCCTCCAAACCTAAATTTAATCTGACCTATTGAGGTGGTTTAGGGCGCCTCTCAAGGGCTTTTAACTGTTACTGTTATGAGAATTTTTGACGGATGGAAAGAGGGGGCGGAGGATTGCAGGGGGAAATTTCAAGATGGCGGTGGTAAATCTTGATTTGAAGATATTAACTTCGGCGAGAGTTATGTAGCACCCAATAACTCTCCCCTCCAACCACAAAAAAAACGGAACTATGTACTAACAATATGGTTGCTTGTTTTCAGTAGGAACTGCTATGTGATATGTTTTCCGATTCACATGTTCATTTTCGGTTGTAAGGTGCAATAACATACAATAATTTCCGAATCTTCGTTCCGTGACACAAAGCCGACCCACGAGGGTAACGGCGTAAACTATCATTTGAAAACCTATTCCTTTTTTAAAATTTTTAACACGTGACCTAATTATTAAACATCCTGCTCCGTCTCACTCCTTACGGTCGTCGAAGCGTACAATGCATTTGCATGTTTTCGTCGCCAGAGGGCGGTACTGCTTGGTCCTGGCGCCCACCCAGCAAACTTCCTGCATTCATTTCCGATCTTGGGGGCAGACTTTTCTCAGCACAAGTACCGGTAAAACGAACGTATATTAATGAAACTTACACAACTCTAATGAACATCCAACAAGTTGCACCACACAGATTATTTTGCTGAGGCGCTGTAATCGTTTTCACCTCCATCTACCCTTCCACCCCCTGCCATGAAAAATTTATGTTCCGTACTAACCGACATATGAGAAATTTCGAGACGTGCAGCGCCTTTGGCACAGACGAAATGGGTGTAGGTCGATGATGAATTTCAAGAGTCACGCCCTTTCAAAACTGACGAGATATGAGTAACGAGTTTAATGAGTACCGACTTCAAAACTAGCTGCCTTTAATCTTATGCAAAATATTGGAAATTTTGAAAGTGAAAGTTTTTTGCGTCTCAGATCCTACTCTCAAGTCTCGGGTCTTTTCTCTTTTCTTCCTCAAGAATGAAATAAACTAATGGGGTTTTGACATTAATTCTATCTGCTACTATAGCTTAAAATTAAGAACACAGTCCCTTTTTTTTTTTGAAGCAGTAGGCGCTAGAGAGCAGCAGCTGCACTACTGCTTTCAATTATTTTGCACGGCCCCAACGAAGAGCATGAAAAATTCAGTCGCTTGCATCGCCAGACACGCTCACAGGACGCATGGTGTGGTGACAAGAAACGGACTAGACGAAGGCTGAAATAAGACGTGGTGACGAAAGATAAACCGCACAAAGCTACCAACAGTAATGACCAAAAGTTGCGGTCCAACCCTTTTATCTGTGTTGCCAAGGGAACGAATTCAAATGCGTTTCTTTCGAACGAGACGCGCGAAATTTCCAGCCTTACAACTTTACTGCCCGTAACCTCACCTCATACATTCTTATCGAAATTACGCAACATAACCTCACATTTAAACCTACACCAACCTAACTTGGTTTCATAAAGACTGAGCTTAATATTAATCGTGTTAAATCCAATCATATGATTAAACAAAAGAAACACACGGCAAAGTGTAACCTGATTCAACACGTTCAAATAGGAAAATAATTTTTGTGGAAGAAAAACATCCGTCTCGAGAACATCCTCTCTTATTTACTTAGATCCCATGCAAGGCTTTTGATCTCAGCTGTACACGAGTATACGAGCTAAAAGAGTGCAGATTAAATAGCGCGAGGGAGCGTTTGCCAAGGAGTCTGGGTCAGTTGCTTTTTTTCCTAACAATTTCTCATAACTGCCCAACGGCACAACATCAATCTTTTATGAAAAATTCAGGCTGAAAGCATATATGCCGAGACAACACTCTTTCAACGAACATTCTTCACTCACTACGCTAACATCTGAACATTTTGTACCAAAATCCTACCATAAATAGCTGAACTAACAAAGTAACGCATAATGGTGTCGCTACTTATGCAGTAACTGAGAGAATGCAAGTTATCAAGATGATAAACATTGACGCTTCTTCGATGTCTTTTAAAATATATCTTTTATAATATCTCTCAAACGCATTTATTTTTCAAAAGAAAACGTCGAAAGCTCAAGTTGAGATCTCTTGAATCATATGGCTAAAGGTCTATCTTTAAAATTTACCACAATGCATAGTGAATCCGTTCTATGCTCTCGCCCAAACCAGGTAAGGCCTCCCTGAGACAGGTATTTCGTTTTTACTGAGTAAATTCACCTCACTGCGTTCCCCGAACTACGTTGCTGTAATCATCCTGGTTTTCTCAGGAAAGAGCCTTATCAGCTGAGTATTCCTGACAAAAATAAGAAATTTGTAAGGACGCGTGTCCTTAAGGACGAAAGAAGAGAGACGCTCCACGCAGGATTAACTGCTAGGGAAACTAATCTCTAACTATCAATCATGAAGGCTATATTGCTGTAACTGTCACTCTGCCTGAAACTGAATCTTACATCAATGCGTAATCATTCTTGATTAACGTAGTTAGTTGCGGCAGAAACTCGTAAGGGGCTTCATCCTTCTTGGAAAGAGATAAATTGTCCAATTTTTTTTACTTGTAAATGACCTTTTTTCCGTACGTCTTAAACTACATGGGATTTACACTCTATTTTTAAAGGTGTATTAAAATAAATTCAGATTATGTGAAGACCTTGTTACTCACGTTTGGCTACGTTTCTGACTCAAAAAAAGCGTCTAATCAAAACATTTTGTGTCGAAAATTTTATAAAACAAACAAGTGACATTTGAAAGATTTCAATGATATAAAAATCCATGCTCTAAATTTTGGAGCGTGGTCTTCTTAGAATAAAAATATCAATTCATGAAATGTGATTAATGTTATTAACTTCCATTGATTGATACTGCCTTTTCCCCACTCACGCGGTACGAAATCAGTTTGGGGCAGGGAAGTACTGCGCCATGTATACAATTTTATGAATACTTCGTGAGCTATTAACCATTCAGATCGTAGTTTATTAAAAAAAAAGGGATTACTGTGTTTAACGGAGAGCGAAGGAACTTGAAACTAAGCTGTTAACACCTTTGCGCACAAAAGACACCCAAAGTTGTGTTGCATTCAAATCTAAGAACTTCTAGTTCCGAGAAATTTATGTTGGCAATGCTGAACTGACTTGACCGCGCGCTTGGTCCTCCGTCTTTGAATTCATTACTTTTATGAACATTTCAGAAAATAAAAGTCACTTAATTCGAATGCGACACGACTCATGATTTCCACTGTACAAGAATATTTTCGGAAACAAAAATTGTGAAGAAATAAATAAAACTGACATAGGATACGTGCAACATCTTAGTGTCTCACTTTGGAACAAAAGTATGAAAATGGTTGCGGTCGCAATCTTACCTTGCCGCAGTTGGTGTACTCCACCGCAGTCTCACGGAAAAAGAAGTAGACGAAGTCACCCTTTGCCATGGAGTTAACAAAGTTGGGCGCTGTGAACAAAACACGGCGCAATTTTATTTCCGAACTAAAAACGACACAATAACTGCGAGCCCTAATTAAAGAAAAAGTCGAATTGGACCAGCTTGCATGAAAATAAGTTCCGAAAGCAATTAGCGCTTAAGGCTCATACAGGCATGACCCGACAGATTCTCGATATCAATGGGAAATAAAAGGTATGGTTTTATTAGATACTCCATAAATATGGTCATTACATTTGAAGGAAAGAATTATTATTACCTGTCATAGACGGTTTCGATAGCCTCAATTTCAAAAAAAAAAGAAAGAAAGAAAAGAAAATCTTCATTGTATTTTTACAAAACAAAGAGAAAAAAAAGGCGAAATTTTGCGTCTAGCCCAAAAAGTTGACGATTTTAATATAAACACAAAAACTGATTACCACTGTCATGAAAAAATAGGAAAAGGCTAAATTAAACCTGGAAATCAATTTTAAAAAACTACGTATTGAAATAAAAACATTATAAATGGAAATAGGAGGCAATAAAACCTGAAAAATAGACTCATTTTCGACAGTGCAAAAAGTTCGATATGTTTGTTTCATTTTGGCACTACTAAAAATAGCGTAAGAGAAAAAAATGACTCTAAATAGATACCCTCCACATTTAAAACAGTAAACACACATTCTTTCCACGAAGAATTTCTCTCCTTTACATAAAGCACGCAGAACGGCTTTATCAAAAACTACGGGTTACAACGACGTAAACTTGCCGAAGATATTTTCCGAGAATTGTTACGATAGTTTCGAGAGCCTCTTCTCCTCTTTCACGAACTAGGGGCTGAAAACGGGGGACTCAAAGGAAATTGTTGATAAAAGAAACTAGAAACTAGAGCAAACAAGACTGCTGCTGAGGGAGCCATTACTCAAATTCATATTTAGGTTAATTACGGCGCTAGTTCATGAATTCTGCGCGCGCGACACGGCGCGAGTCTCTCCCCGGTTGTTTTGACGGCACCGGTACCGCCGAGGCGTACCCTACATGACGACCCCAGCGCCACCAGTCTTAACGGAATCTTCTCTAACCTGCCCAATCATCAACGTTCAAGACGCATGACCATTTCCAAACCTTGCATTAATTACAGGTTATTCAAGCTTATTGCAAAATCAAGGTTACATTATTTCAAATAGAGAATTGTGTATGTTTCACGACACGGAGTAAGGTTAGGTAAGGTTATGGTCGTAAAAACCAACCTCTAATTCACGTAGTCCCAAGACTTTATCGGGTTTTAATTTGCGTAAAAGAGGGGAAGAACGTCATTTGATTGTTTTTAAGCATAAACTTATAGCGATGAAAAGAACAACGTCGACTACGTCGGAAAAATGAACCGAGAATGAAAAACAAAGACTGGGAAGTATGAAAAACTCACCGTTAAGGTTCATTGTGTCGTACTGATCGGTCTGCATTGGTTCCCGGTAAATGATGGGATCCAATCCCGAGAAATCGGATACTGTACCGGTGAAAAGTTTGCCATCTGAAAATGATTACAATGATCGTAAATCAAAACGTCCCTAATAAAAGATGTGACAATGATGATAAATTCGTACTCACCAACGTAGACGGCCGTACTGTTGTGCTGAGGGTCAGGCGGACACAAACCTGTGCCCAATTTTTCATCCCCTTCAACCTTGTATGTGCCGGTCTGAAAAATAATGAAAGATATGTTATTCGAAGGTTATTTGATATTATTAGCACTCATGAGCTTTTATTTCGTTTCTGGATTCTTAAATTGTAATTTGAGATTCCGTGAAATTTTTAATCGAGTTACATGGAGGTGGTTTGTGTTTGAAGAAGTGTTCATATTTTTCAACTTAAAATTTTGGACATGTAGTACTTGAAATTGCGTACGTTCAGAGCTGATTGTGAGATTGCTTAATGAGTTTTTGTCAAATAAAACCGGCTGTTACCTTAAAACTATCTTGAGATTACATGAAATAAAATTTTGATACAGCAGATATATTTAAATGCGAGAAAATAAAACATCCACTTATGTACAGTACAAAAGTAATGGAAAAACAAATTTCAAAAAACAAAAACAAAAAAAAATATTTAAAAAAAAAACCGGCGTGCCAGTCCGATCTTATTTTTTGGTGTCTGCGGCCTTTCTGAAGAATGGGTCCAAAAAAATCGCCTGAAAATATTGCCACTTATTTTCAACTTAAAACTCTTAAGATACAGTATTAAATAGTTTAAAAACCCATTGGACTCAATTAATAGTTAACAAACGATTAATCAACAAACCTTAAAAAATTACCACGAAACCATAAAATTTAACTTGAATTGAATGATATTACGTTAAAAGCTTTTTCTACTTTCATAAAAAAGGGTCTTTACAAAACGCAAACCAACTAAACTCCTAGGTACCTGTGTTAAATTATGCATTTATCGAGCAATGCACTTAAAGGCAATCCACGCAGATGGTACAAACCCCGCAAAATTTCAGAAGCTCGCTACACGTTTTCTTATGATAAAAACTTACCTTGGCGGTGTAGTTTCTGCACATCGGCTTGAAAGAGTTTGTGCCACAAACTAGCAACTTGCCGGTGTCCGGGATGGCAATTATACGAATATAGTTTTGACAGGATTCCTAAAACAAAAACAAAACACAAAAATTAGCGCAAAAAATACTCATTTATACATAGGAAAACACAAGTACAACTAGAATAAAAAGGTTTTGACGTTGTAAGAACGCAAATTTTACCACTGTAGAGCACACCTAAGTGATTCTATGGTGCTCCAAGTTTACGTGAAACGTGTTTGCCTTTCTTTTTTTTCGAACCGAAAAAAAGCGATATCAGTTTTTTCGTTCCGAGACTACGTGTTTATTTTAGCCCCGAAATCCGCTGACGGACAATAGGTGCCTTCGTTCTCGTGTTTTTATGGTAACGCTCTTTTCGTAACGTTTTCCCCAATCAAAATCAGCAGATTAATTGATACAAGGCTACCTTACATAACAAAAATGTTATCAAATTCTTTTAAGTTCTCCATTTAAGTGCAAGATATTTCCATACATCTTCTACAAAGATTTAGTTAATTGCTATATTCATTTGTCAGTCCATAAAAACGAGTTTAAACTGCAAAACTAAGTGTGGCATAAACTCATTAAGGTGTTTCTCTAATTGCTGTTGTTGATAACCCGCATAGGGTAAAAAACAGCAGCTAAAGATTTGATGGTCTAAGACCCGGTTAGGAGCTCGAATTTCTTTATAACAATGTTATTAAATTTTTGACTAAATTGCGTTTTGAAGGGTATAAAAAGTTCGACCTTTGATTTTCATATATTCTAATCCTAAGAAAACGCAAAGAAATGGAGAAAAAATAATAAAATAAAATGCTATAACACACTGATGAAATCACGTCATCTAAAGGCTATTTTTTTTCTCTCTGTTGCAAAAATTCGCGAATTTTCGACATCCGTCATCTGGAGTTTCTAACAGCCAAAAATAAACCTTGACGAATGCGAGTCATTAAAAGCAAGTGTTAATTATTACACCACATTTTATTCCACTAAATTTACCGTTCCCCCAAGTATGTAGCTCTGCGACATGCAATCCATGCTCTATCTCTGTCGTGTCAACGGCTTAGTCGCGCTATATCTTCCGCTGTCTCTCTCGCACAAATACGCTCATATTCATAAATAGTTTAGATTTATGCTCGGGCAACACGCGTCGCTATGGTCTCCGGAGTCCAGCAATGTGTGTTAGGACTTCGGTGCCATGCAATGGGACAGTTTATCACATATTCGCATCATAAATGTGACAGTCGTCTTAAGCACGGTTGCCAAGTTCTCTTTTAGAGTGTTCAATTCGCTCAAAATTAGTGACTTTTGTCACGAAGCTACCCTAGGCTTGGCCTACAGAAGCCTAATTATAATCTGGCTGAGACTGCTGTGGAAAATACAATTTTCACTTTGTTGACATAGCGTACTTCTTGTTAGTTTTACAGATAATACAAAAATGCATAACTGCCAACTTTAAAGACAAAAGAAATAAAAAGGCTTAGGAAAAATTAAACCAAATCTCTGCCACGGGAGTGTTTAAAAGTGGCTATTTTTTTATAATGCCGACAATCATTTCATTTAAAGCTCTGCAAATCATGAGCTCGGTCCAATTTTCCGTCCACGGAATTTTAGGCCGTAATTTACTCAAATAAATATATTTTTACGAAATATTCAAGAGAAAATTTTGTCCTTATGCAAATGATTCGAGGGATTGATAACAGACCTTTTAAGATAAAATATACGGTATGGAAAATCATCACTGACATAAAAACACGGAAGATGATAGGCGCCTCGTGAAATGAAGTCCTTTCATGGACACAAACACTTATACAGAATCTTTACTATACAAGAGAATTATGAGACAAGTCTACCGTCGCAAAATTAGTCCAATCAGCTCAAAAAATAACCTGATTAAAAATAAAAAAAAACAAACAAAATTGTATCAATTTCGATAAAGCCTTTCTCTTATATTTGCTACAAGAATATATCTCAGAGGTCCTTTTTTAGCGCCCTATTCAATTAAAATCTCGCGGAAAAAATAGTGGCCACCACGAAAAGACACATTAAACAATATTTTTGTCTCATAATTCACACCAGCAAGCTCGCGTGTTTTGAGAATGTTAACCCCCATGCCCTCGTTTAACCTGCAGCCGAGATTTTCGGCAACTCAAGTAAAAACAGTTCTGACGCAAAACGCATTTTGTAATTGATAGTTTTTAGATTCAGAGACAATTGAAAAACCCCTTTGTTCACTGTTCTTGAACATGAAAGTAATACTTCATAGCAAAACCTCTCTCATATCCGCGTTGAAAGGAAAAAAACAAAAAAAAAACGCTGTTTCAAAACATTTTTTTTGACGGGGTTCACTTTACGTTTTAAACATAGCACTTCCAACCTCATGTGTTTATTCACCCTGCTCTTCTTATGAATTAGATATATGATGAGCATGAGAATTTGAGATATAAACCCTTGTAGGTTTTATGCCCTGTGCCTCGCTCAGATATCGCTCCCCTCAGCTGTGACGAAAGACAGCGATCAATGCCTATCTTTAAAATTCAAAGAGTTATCCGCAATTATTTCCGTGACAAACATGAGAAACAACGTCGCCACGAATCGAGATATCGAACTAAACGTGAATCCAAATCACGGCACGTGACTAAATTAACAATCCGATATTTGTGCACACCTGTAAATTGGATGTATACGCGCACTTTACAGCAGCGGTCACTTCAAACAAAACTATGCCATTAATTAGGGAGGCCGATTTTCCGAGGGGAGTAACCAAAGATTTGGAGGCGCAAAATGTTGCCAACGAACGAACTAGTCTAACATTTCAAACGACATTAGCACCTTTCAATCACCAATCAGGCCTAATGAACAGGTAATTAATTTGGGCTGAAATGTGGTGCCAGCCAATTTGTGCGGCCTCAGCTCCTCGCCGAATATGCAAGGACGATGCACACCGCCATTGCACTATCTCATAAACACTTCCGAATGCATTTTTAGTACGAGCCCAAGAGCGTTTGCGGATGTTTTCACACTGCTTTGAGTGCGTATTCTTTCGCGTTTCAACGCTGCTCCGAGTATGTGGACAATCATTTTTTTACGCTGCTCCGAGCGTACCTTTTGATCCGAGTGTTTACGTTGTTCCACTTTTCTTCCTCTTTCTTACTTTGCTCTCCAAGATTATACTGTTTTTCAATTTTTAGAGTTTTTTCCCCCTTGTATTTGCCGCGTTTGAAATGCTCTGAGCAGATTGCCCTCATTAATGAGATTATCACCTAAATATAGACGATATTTACATAGGATGATTAATTCATCCCCCCAAAAAAGTAACTAATTTAGTTCCTCAAAAAAAAAAGATTAAAAAGTTAGTTTAGAAAAATGTTTATAAAATTTATCTGGAAAGCGTTTTGACAAAGAGTCTCACTTCTACGAGCTGAAATAAATCTTTTCTCCAGAGTACACAAAACTATGATATATGTGCCAATAGCCCGCAAGAAACTTCATCGCCTTTAAAAAATCTGACTACGCACTACGTGCAAAATTTATTGTCTGCTCTAACAATCACGAGACCAATTCGTACGCAAAAAAAACAACAAAAAATAACTTTAAAAAAATTCGTCTTGACAGAAAGTTCCAAGTGAGCTCGTGGAACATTTCAAGGTGAGAGAGTTGATAAGAAGAATTGTCACCGCCTTGAAAACACTAATAAAGTCTAATTTTTCTCACCTCATCTCTGCCTTTTACAACACAGAACTCCGAGTCTTCCTTCTTCGAAAACCAGACCAGTCGCTGCAACACACAAAACAAAGACGGTGTTAATAAGGAGGATAGCAACCTGGCGAAATTGTGCTTTAGACTTCCTCAAAGAGAATATCCGAAGAAGTATTGGGCGTAATACTACAAATCTCCGCAATGAATTTTTCAACGCTCTTATTACTACAAAAAATACAAAAACAACCCAGATGGACTTCGCAAAAAGTATGATTAGATCACGAATCAGAAGCGCGTGCATGAAACCTTCAGGAGTTTTTGCGAATGATAAATAACAACAAGCTAGGCGTATATACATTAAAAAAAAACACCAACAACTTTGAATTGGTGGAATTTGAAGTGGCGCATGTAGACGTTTTTTTTTTTTTTTTTTTTTTTTTTTAAAAAAACCTTTTTTTT
>Ga0058701_10005278_pt1 | contig 10692 bp, 6 predicted proteins | sample AgamicOrMae_FD_97039 | JGI IMG/M metagenome (GOLD analysis project Ga0058701, IMG submission 97039) | Agave microbial communities from Guanajuato, Mexico - Or.Ma.e | ecosystem: Host-associated > Plants > Phyllosphere > Phylloplane/Leaf | place: Guanajuato, Mexico | collected 2012-06-04 | reverse complement strand
TTTAGAAGGCGCCATAGGAAAAAGAGTAGCTATTTCCCAGGATATCGTACGTCAAAGAGCAGGAGTTTGCGGTGCGGGCAATGCCTCGGGCTGCAAGGTCATTCGCAGGCTCTTTTACGACGACTCCGCCCATATAGGGACGGTCTCCGACTGGCGGCACGGCGTGCCGAGCAGAGCGGGTCTCGAACCCGGAACCCTTCGAGTATTAACGCAGCTCCGTTCATTCACGTAGAGTGCCGCCGACGTCACAACACCAAATATCTCTTCCCGTCAACGAAACGGAGGCTGCGACGCAAGAGGAGTCCGAATTCAGCGCTTCTCTCACTTCGTTCAAAAAAATCGATAACGAAAATATTAAAAACGATAAGGTTAGGTTAGGTCAAGTAGGGTTCAAAATCAATACGTCTTGGAAATCTTCACTAAACTTTTTTTTTCTGTGATGCCGATTTCACTTCCATGTTTGAAGAACGAATGGAAATATTGGAATACCGTCAAAAAATCGAAGTTGAGCTAACAATTAACACATTTCCTGACACAACTATAACAGTGAAACGCCGAGAAAACTGGTTTTTAGCTCGTGTGTGTGTGTGTCTGTCTGACAGTGCGGAAAAGTTAGTTAGTGGTATCTTACGAACAAGTTGACCGATTTGAATGAAAATTTTCGTGTATGATGTAATTTGCCTCGAATCGAGAACCTCCCCTAGCCAGTACAATCGGACCAATATTACCCCAAAATTTAGGGAGGGAGGTGATTTATGCAATTCTTTGAACCCTTATATCCCGAAAACCATTGAGGATATCAAAAAAAAAGCAGAGAATACCTTGTCGTTGTAAATTTTAGCGACCGACAAATTTAAGTCTGTACTTTTTTTATTTTATTTTATTTTTTATTTTTTTGTTTATAGTGACAAAACATTTTTTTCCTTGCAGCAAGATATTTTTTTTTACTTCGCTTATGATTTTTTTCGAGCAGTAAGGAAAAAAATTCTTATTGCAAGGAAAAAGTTCTTGCGGCAAGAGAAAAAATGTTTTGCCTCATTTTCTTGGCACCAAAAAGTAATTTTTCTAGGAGCGAAATGAAAACAAGAAGCGAGGTTGAATAGGTTACCTGAATGATCCTTGTAGAGGAGAAATCGGTATAGAAGCGTCTTTTGAACGCAGCGCAGTGGCTGCAGGATCGGTAAGACGGGATTTATCAGGATATCCGCCTGGCGTTGTGCAGCCGCACTTGTGTGCTTTGCGAGCGAGCAAGGAGCTCGCTTTTCTTCCAACTTGGAATTATTATCCTTGGATTTCACTTGGAGCAGTTGCTCCGCTACCTGGATTCCAAACACAGAAGGTTGTTCTTGCGCGTTGACGTCTCCTTGCCTTAGGAAGATGGATCAATTTGCATGACTAACTTTATCCATCCTCTTGTGAATAATACTAACAATTGCCGGTGTCAGCAATCCGACACGAAAAAAAAAGGTTTTGTTATTCCAACAAAATCATTTGTTAAAATAGGGATAACAAAAATATTTTGTTACAACAAAAAAATGTTTGGTTCTATCAACAAAACGTTTGCTTGCTGCGGCAAAATTTTTGGTTGCAGGGACAAAAATTTTATTTGTTGTCCCTAATTTTGTTGCCGGAACAAAACCATTTTTTTCCGTGGAGAGGTGCTCGAGTTGTCAGCGACAAAGTATTTCTTAGGTAGGGCTGGGTTCGCTTTAGATAGGTTGTGATCGAGTACACGGTATAACAGGTTTTGTTATGCCAACAAAATCATTGGTTAAAATAGGGATAACAAAAATATTTTGCTACAACAACAAAATGTTTAGTTCTATCAACAAAACGTTTGGTTGCTGCAGCAAAATTTTTGGTTACAGCAACAAAAATATATTTGTTGCCCCTAATTTTGTTGCCGTAACAAAACCATTTTTTTCCGTGTAGGTTTGGCTTGGTAAAGTTTGGCTGAGTTAGGTTAACCCAGGTTTGGTTAGGTAGATTGGGTTAAAAGAGAGATGATTTTCATACGGGTTGCCTCTGTCGTAAAAGCGGCCCACAATTCCTGAAGAGTTCTACTGTTCATAGCACAAATATAAACATCGCAAAAGAATAGAAATATACACAAGAGTAAAAATTCAGTGTATATTTTATGAAGCCTTTGAAAATAGGAAGAAGAATTGAAACCATAACCTTCCAGAAACGCCTTTAAGGAAAATTATCGGCTCTAAAATTAGCAAAAGCGACCCAACACTTTTTTATAAATTTTAAAAAGTTATAATAATTAAACAAAGGAAAGAAAAACTTAAAAATATTGACAAGATACAGACACTTGAATTTTGATTCATTGAATATCCCTGTGGCTAAATAAGGAAATCAAAACTGACATGTAAAAAAATAGGTTAATACCCGAAAAATTCCTCTTTTTACTTTTTTTAATGAATAAATTAAATTTAAAAATCAAAGCGGTACGCAGCACTTGACTGTGAATTATTTTACTCATTCTTTCTTGAATGTCAAGTGTATCTTTTAAAAGTACAATACTAAAAAAAGTTCCAACCGAGGAACGCAGACAACTGTTACAATGCATACTATACGCAAAACGCTAACTATTTTCCATACAATCAGTTTAAAAAAGGTGCGTTTACTGAACATAATTACTCATAGTAATTAGCGGCCGAAATTGTTAACAAGGTTACCCTTCTTCAAGGGCGTTACATGATAACTGGGTCAGAACGGTCCATTTTACCCGAATATGTAACTCCTGGTTTAGATCGCTCCGCCCCGCCGGTAGCAGGTACCCGGGAACCCAATACGCGTAGCCGCGCCCGCGTGCGAGGTACCCACCCGCCACATACCCGCTGGGCGCCGTACAACTATTTCATAAGAAGTTCGTACGCGGAGCGCCGGGCGCCTATAGGAAAAGGCGGGAGGGGAACTGGGTCATCAGTGATACAGCTCCTAGCTCGGAGATCCCATGAAAAAAGGCGTGCACGAGTTACTCTCATAACATATTAGAAATATTCTTCAGATTCAATAGCTAAAGCGACGAAACAAGTTAATTTGCTCGTGAGTGGTTCAAAACCAAAGTTGAACAAAACATCCGCGAGTCAGAGTTAATATGTGATTGGTGTAGGTACACGCTAAAAAAAGTGTAGCGAAAAGTGCTTTGGGAGTAAAAACTCACTCCTAAATAGTGAAAAGTGATTCACTATTACCAAATTAATGGCTCATTTATTTGGGAGTGCATTTTTACTCCTAAAGCGAATTTTCACTACTATTTTTTAGCATGAGAAATGATGCACGGCGTCACTTGCAGTAGAGGATAAAAAAAAATGTCTACGAAGTAGACGTTTTCCGCAAGGGTGCAATTTTAGATAAATGTTGGCAAATTACTTCGTTTATTTTATAGTGGGTTATAAGGATGAACAAACTAAGTTTTATGATAGGTATAGGTAGGGTGTTAGCTAACTTGGTTTAAATATTGCTGTTAGAAGCGGGAAGTGTAATATTTGAGCGTATAACATTAATAAATAAGATATCTTTAAAAATTCAATACGTGAGTTTTGAAATCACTGATCGGAAAAAATGGAAAATGTCAAACAGAAATCAAATTACGAAATGACATGGACCTGTAGGTCTACAGACCTACAAGTTCATCTGTCAGCCGCTGGAAAAGTCGTTTGACAACAAACTAGGTCATGGTTAGGACGAGCAGAAAAATTTGGAAAGAAAAGTTTTTTTCCGCAATAACAAGAATATCGAAGAAATGTGGTCGACAGACTTCCTCTGAAATCTTGACCACAAATTTTCGTGATGTTCTATCCGCTACATCACGCAGAAACTAAGTATGAAAAGCAAACAAAATATCCCACCTTATTATTTTTTTCAGAATTTATTGTTATTTTTATTATTAGTTTAAGAGGTGGTTGGATATAGCTAACAAAAGTATCTTTACCTGCTCTATGACCAAGGAAATAATCTCAGATTAAGAAAGGTTTTGTAAAGTAAAGCTTACGTCGATGAAGGTGTTAGACCTAGTTTTGTTAGAATTAACCCAAAACAGCCCGAAGTATTTGGAATGAAATTCAGCTCAAGAGAAATTGAAAGGATTTTTTCCATGAAAATACGCAATTTCAAGGTTTGGAAAATGCCTAAATAATTAATTTCAGGTTTCCAGAGGGGTTGATATTTTTTAAATTGTGACAATATTGAACTGAAAAAAACCTCTAAAATATTTTTTTCTGCCGAACGGCATCGCTGGGCGGTAGTGGGTTAAGTCAGATAAAGAGAATACGGTTGAGATATGTTAGATCAAGCCAAGTTAGGGTAAGGCAAGATGAGGCTAGGCTCCTAAGGTTGAAGCTGAGGGCACGCTATCTTCAGTAGCGGCTAGGTTAGGTACGGCTTAGTTCGGAAGGCTTTCGCCTATGAGTACAGTAAGTTCGGGAAGGTTAAGCTAGATCACCGTACGAAAAAGTTAGGTTAAATCAGGTTAGTGGTTAGGTACTGTTCATTGGTAAAAGATCAAACAAAAAGTATAGGATTTTGTGAGCGAGCCTGCAAATGCTATGTTTGACGAACCTACTGTAAGAATAGCGAAAAGAACAGGTTACGTTTCTTCACCAGTGATATATGCGTAACTAAGAAGCGTTCCGCTCGAGGATACACGCGCGCTCGAGTGTCCGCAAGGCGGGTTAAGAAGCTTTGCGGGTTTTGGCCGAGCCTCTCCTTACGCACGTTTATCGCTTTCATGCGGGGGGGGGGGCATTCGATAGCGCCAAAACCCACAAGCGCCAACGCCACAAGCGCCAATCCGTAACCGCCAAACGAGAAAAGTCGCAAACGCCAAAGTTCATATAGGTTAGGTTAGGTCAAGTTAGGTTAAGTTAGGTTAGGTAAGGTTAGTATTGCGGTTAAGAACTTTGGCGTTAGCGACTTTTCTCGTTTGGCGGTTGCAGATTGGCGCTGCCGGCGTTGGCGCTTGTGGGTTTTGGCGCTTATGACAGCTACCCTTCCTTTGTGGTACAGTATTTTAGCGTGTTCTTTACCTACAATATCAAAAATAAAAAACATATTATACAGATGCTTCGACAGATGCTTTTTCTTCGGGTCGCAGAATCTGGGTTCACTCAACCCTAAAAGTGCACTAAAAGTAGAAATTAAATTACTTACATTTTGTTCGCTCCTAAAGACTCTTGCTATTATTGCTACAAGTGAAGGTCCCAATCTCGTTAAAAGGTACACGCTGATACGAAATTTAAGCACGCCGAGCATTGCAAAGCTCCGCATAACTTCCGGAGTACGCTCAAACAGGTTCCGCGTCAATCTTTCTGGTCTTTTTTTTTCGAAAAGGTGCAGCGTGATGTGAACAAAAAGCTGATTATTCAGGTTGCGCCACGTTTTTGGTCGAATGGAATCAAAAAGTAGAGGCAAGACTTTCGAGAGAAAAGCCAGCAGGCAACAGGCTGATTCTTAGGTTAGCTTAAAGTTAGGATGCGAGGATTGTGGCTCGTTCTGATGACACTCCGTACGGGCTCCGCAAATATCACAAAAGGCTAGGGGTATATCGCTAGTTATTGTTGTTTTTTTTATGGGACCTTTACTTTGACAATAGCATCTGATTGAGGGAAACTGGAATGGTGAGAACCGATATCTGTTGCTCACTTGTCGATTTTAGGCGGACCAGGAAAGGTGGAAGTTGACGGCCGGGAGGTTGAAGGGGAAGGTGTAACTTACAATGCTTCCTCTATGAGACGGCAAGCCGCGAATCAGCAATGATATTTGAGGGTCACCGGTCCGCGAAAAAACAATATTTCAACGAATGAGGGCTAACAAAGAAAGATCTTTAAAGTTGTGACAAAAATTGGCAAAATTTACGGAAAAGTGACTCTAAGTGACAAAAAAGTGATAAAACTGACTCACTAGTAGCCCTAGTATATACGGAAGAGTCGATAAGGATTTGCTACGAATCCTGACGTTAATAGAGGCTCTAGACAGCAAGTGGCGACACTTCAGGACAACGGCCTGACACTCGAATCTCTTCCGAAATAGGGTCCTTTTAAAAACACACGGTGGCTCTTCAGGCTAGAAAACGGAGAAAGAAAATAATACTAGAGATGAGGGGGAAAGTGACAAATCGACAGCTATATACGTCCCTCGGCAGCTGGCTGGTCTTCTGTAACACCTGCAGCTTCCACAGCTGCAGCTGCGGCAGGGCTTCGTAACGTACCATTCACGGCTCAAGGCGCGTGTTTTGAACACGGAAAGATTATAGGAAGTGCCACTGTAGAGCTAGCCACTATAAGTAAGCAGATCCTGGTATAAAACCAACATTAAAAGAGCCAGTAAATAAGGAGAAAGTTTCTTTCCCCGTTTCATTGTTGTTCTGCTAACGAATTTCAAACGTAACCACTAAAGAAAATATATTTGCAAGAGCGCATGTTTACGGGGTCAGTCACAGTTTCGGAAGCCGGAAACGACACCTCGTCATAAAAACTAGACAATAAATTTCAACTATTGGATATGACCTTCAATCATGTGACTACTAAGTAAAGCCACGTGCTTTAATACTTTGTCGGCCGCTCTGTGTATTTCCAGGCTCGGAATACTTTACAGAAATTTAATATGAACGATTTTTCTTATTGGAAAAGCATCAGGGAGTATTTTGACAGATACGTTTACAAGCTAGGCTCCCGACATTATTACTAATCAGTCCTCTGTTGGAACGGGGTAAAAACTAGGTGAGGTTACGTTTCAGGATAGGTTAAGATAATTTTCCGTGACTCGAGGCAAAAACACGTTAGATTGGGTTGAAATGGGTTGTAATAGGTTAGGTGATTATGAATTATTAAACGTTAGGTTAGGTAAAGTTAGAGTAAAAGAGGTTAAGTTAGATTATATTAGGTTAGGTGAAGTTTATGAATACGTTGGATATAGGTAAGATAGGTTAGGTTAAAATAAGTGAAGTTTAGTTTGAAATAGGCAAATAAGTTATGTTGAAATAGGTGAAGTTTGGTTAGAAGAAGTTTGGATAAGTTAAAGAGGTTAAGTTAGTTGAAGTTAGGTTTGTTTCATTCAGGATAGAAGTTCGGTTAGATTGAGCAACGTATCATTATAGATTCATTCAGGTAAAATTTTCCTTTGCATAAGTCCTGTTAAGTCTGGTGAAGTTACAGGTTAGGACTTGCGCGGTGAACCCACAACTAAGAGACGAGGCTGGAGTAAAAGCTTAACCCAAAAGTAGGTCAATGGGTCAATTAGGTAGCCCGGCTGAGAGGGGACTGGAACGCAGCGCCCGCCAGAACGCGAGCTATCAAAACTGCAGCAATCGTGCAACGTAAAAAAAAAGAAAAAGAAAAATCCCTCTAAATTTCACGTAATCAGCCGGAGCACGGCGCTAAAAGCGCATTTGCCCCTTTTCCTAGGAGACCCCCCGCGCCGCGGTCCCCCCTCAGACTAAGAATTGGGAGGGGAAAAACTACAAGGAGGGGACGTATTACGTTACCGCGCGTACTTCTTCTCTGGCTTTGAGCATTCCGACTTCCTACTTCCCGCCAAAACACGCAACAGTCTACAACACATCGTGTGATAATGCACAATTAGGCTAACCCATGAGGTCCACAGCTCGCAATAATTAGGTCACGCGGAAGACGTCATTGTATGATATGCCGATTATTTTTCATGGGCATAAGCCTCATAAATTTTCCATCTCTATAGGGTTACGCATTTATGGTTCATAGTAAAAACTAACCCCTGTTTCAGGTGGTACCGCACCTGAGATATGAAACAGGAGGAGAGCGTAATTTGGTTACTTTTGAAGATAAACCTATCAACTACTATATCAATGAAAAGGTCTTGTCGAAAGCTCCCCATTGATATGGTTATTCATAGGGGTATCGTCAAAAATAACCACATTACGCTCTTTCCCCGTTTAAACTCCATCCCTAAATCAGGGGTTAGTTTTTACTGTTGGGCCAAACAGAGCGATAGAGGAAAAAGGCACTAGACACGTAATGTAGTCAAGTCTGATGCCGCTTACTCCTCGGTTGCAGTAATTGCCACCGAGGAGTAAGCAACAACAGGCTTAGCAAATCAAAGCGGTAGCGGAGCGAGGCATAGGACACCTCAACTCGCGGAGTGCGGCACAACGCAAGCTAACCTTGGTTAACCTTACCTATGAAGTTATTAATCTTTACAACGTGATGAAAGGTTGAATCAGCAGTAATTACAAAGGAGAGTTAGGAAATACCCAACCAGTACAAGACTAATTGTAAGTACTCTCGAAAACATTTTGACATTGACAAAGCCCTACTTTTCCCGGGAGTTCGCACATCGCAATTTCCCGGGAATCTCACATCTGTTCGCACGATTTGGACACAAAACTTTGTCATTGCGTTTTCATAGCCCAGCAGAATCATTTCTTTTCCTATTCACAAATTCTCGTCTTTGTAAGTAAGGGTTCATCATGCCCAAAGGGGGCATTTGAGGCGATTATTGTAAACTTAAGAGTTTGAGGTCACTAAACTAAGTGCGGAAGACTAGAAGAGTCATATTTAACTAAGTTGCCACACCGTAAAACTAACGCTGGCTCGATGATCGGGATTCCCCATGAAGAGCAGCCAGATGCTCAAACGACCCTTACAGCAACGCCATGGTACACTTCCAAACCTCTAAATTTAAACTGCCCGCTATGATTTCCTCAATGGAAACACTTGCAGTTTCGCGGCAAATAATTGGCAGAGCAACCTAGAATAACTCCATCGCGGTATTCCAAAGGACAAAAAGAGATGCAGCAAAAAAATCCGTCTATTTGTCCGACAGTTCTTTCTGTAAAATGTATTTTAGCAGTACGTTGAAGTCTCCCAAATGAAGACGTGTTTATTCACCCGACACCTGCAGTTCTCAAGGGTTATATCACGGAAAAAATGGTTTTGTTTCAGCAACAAAATTAGGAACAACAAATAAATTTTTTGTTGCCGCAACCAAAAATTTTGCTGCAGCAACCAAACGTTTTGTTGACAGAACTAAACATTTTGTTGTTGTAACAAAATGTTTTTGCTATCCGCATATTTTAACAAATGATTTTTTTAGTATAACAAAACCTTTTTTCCCGTGATGGTGATTTACACGTTGAAGTTTCCCCATATCGCGGCAATGCTTTCAGAAAGCCATGCCGGTTCTGTTTGGCAACACGGATGGAATGATATTAAGCTGCCGGTGAATTAATAGCCTACAATCGTTACATAATTGTAAACACAGCGGCACATGGATCCTAAAGGAATCGGAAACGACGCGAAACAGGACAGCTGATAAGGCGGCGAGGTCACAACTTTATTCAAATCCAACTCAGACTTGTGCGTCTAAAAATCGCGGCGTGGTTCCTCACAAAAACTAATTAAAACGAACAAAAAGTGGATCGCCTTGACGGCCTTGAAAGAAAAAGATAATTCAGGCGCCAAAGTATAGCCATGGACATTGTCGTAGCTGCAAAGCGTTTGAAATTTGGACAAAGAAATTTCAAGCTAAAAAACAGCACGTGGAAAATGTTACTATTTACCCCTAAAAAAATGGTGTTAGTTTTAAATTAGTAGATATAAGCGCTCCGTTTTTGAGGAGTGTTGTTCTAAAACTTTTCCAGGGAGTTGTAAAAACAAGTGTTTTCAACTTTATTGTCGAGAGTACCGCGAGATAAATTTATCTGTCACAGATTGCCCCCAAAAAAATAATATATTGACTAAGGAAACTGCGAAACAAGAGCGTTTTAAACTAAAAGATCGGTGCTTTTCTTCTTCTTTATTTTCTTTATCTTTACTTTTACAAGGCGTAATGAATTTTCATGCTATAGCACATAAATGACTTACGGAGTAACTGCCAGAATATAGCTTTAAATATAAATGAAAGCGACCATACTTTTGACCAAGAGAAGCTGTCAATTCAACAATACTGCAGGGCAAAACAGCCTATACGCTACCGACTTATATACTTTTTACCTATCCACACTGAGACTGCGTCTATATTCGGTTAATTTAAAAAAACCCACTCTTGTGACAATCACAAAAAAAATGAGCAGGGAAAAAAGGCATCAAAGAAAGATCGTGAATTTTTAGGTAGTCTGAGCCACTCCGTATAAGTCTACCGTGTAACCACATGACCCTATTCTTACAAAATATCTATCGATCGAAAAATGGCGGGAAGAGGTAGCGTTGTTGCGTGGCGCGTTCTTTTTAAAAAAAAGCGCGCCAACTCGCGATCGCCGCAGACCGTTGTCCGGTTTACGAGAAGGCGGTGTGCGATGCACCGGGCCGAGAATACAACCGCGGCCCGCAGTTTCAGCGGCGCCGCGTCCGAGCCGGTATCTTCCGCGAGCTGCGTGCGATCATGGCGAACGCCGTGACGCGAGTGGTGCTCCGCTGCGAGGATGCGCTTGAATCAGGCCAGCTGGGTGAGGAAGCCGCCATGTTGCCAACGTCGGAAAAACTAAACAGATTGCACTTCTTCTCGAGAGCTGCTTACCTAAAACCACTTCAATCAGTACAGACAACTTTTGAGAGTTTAAGGATAGGTGCTGGGTTATGCTCTAAAATGTAGGTCATTGCAGTTTGACCTTGATAGCTGATACCTTGCTCTAACAATTTTGGTATAGGACTTTTAATTTTTCAGCAAACATCATTTATTTTGCTCTTTAAAACTAACACTGAACTAATG
>Ga0058701_10005277_pt1 | contig 10692 bp, 5 predicted proteins | sample AgamicOrMae_FD_97039 | JGI IMG/M metagenome (GOLD analysis project Ga0058701, IMG submission 97039) | Agave microbial communities from Guanajuato, Mexico - Or.Ma.e | ecosystem: Host-associated > Plants > Phyllosphere > Phylloplane/Leaf | place: Guanajuato, Mexico | collected 2012-06-04 | reverse complement strand
TTTTATTTATTTTTTAATTCTTTTTTTTTCCCAATTTTAAAACAGTGCTTTGAAAGATTCCCGCTTCAGTCCAATCACACGCGACGAACTACCGAAGTTGCACGTGAAGGTTTCAATTCTACGTCATTTTGAGGATGGAGCAGATTATCTCGACTGGGAAGTTGGCCGTCATGGTATTCGTATCGAATTCCATAACGAAAAAGGCAATAAACGCACTGCCACTTTTTTGCCAGAAGTTGCACCAGAACAAGGTAAATAACGTCTCCAGTTAGAAATTACTTGAATTATCTTCATGATGATAGTTGGCTTAGTTCAAGAAAGCCATAGGAACTGTCTGAAAATTTCGGTTCAGGAAAAGCCATCTAAACATGACCCCATCTTACCGTAAGATCAAACGTCTTGTTTAGATTGCCTTTTTTAGAACAAGTTTCTTAGATTCTTACGAAACTTGTTCAAAGGATACGGCTTGATACGGCGATCTGAAGGGCCGCAGGAAGAGGTTAAAGTTGATCAGGAAGTCAACGCAATAATGTGAACCTCTTATTGAGGACATTGCTCTAGAAATCAATGCATTATTTTTTTAAAAAACTTGAGATGGTCAGCGCTTAGGATTTCTATAAATAAGCGAAATCATTTTTTTTTCTAGGCATAGAATTTTATGAACTGCACTTTGGCGTTTACTTAAGCGCTGTTTGCGTAATGGTAGCAAGCCGAATAGGTCGATTACGAACCACGGTTGGAACTCTCACGCGGATCTATGACAAGAAACTTTGTTTTGAATTGCCACTCTAGAAATATTCGTAGTTCAACGAAAAGTGTTACTTAGCAGTATAAAAATGTGTGAAATGCCATCTCAACCATCAGTATAAAAAAAGTAAAGGAGTTTGTAGAAGCTGTATTGAAAAATTTCAAGCATAAATATGTCCACTTTTTAAAAATAAATCCGCTTGGGCAAAGTTTGCCTAGCCAAAGCCTTTTTCGGTGGTATCAACCATGTCACCAAAAGTTCTCTTTTGCAGGTTGGGACCAGATCCAGACAATAGATTCGCTGCTGAGGAAAGGCGGTTATAAAGGGTCAGTGACTCCTGAAATGAGACGCACTATCAAGCTTACCCGCTATCAGAGTGAGAAGATATCAGTGAGCTATCCCGAGTATCTGAACAATTGGCGGAACCAACGGTGCTAGCAGAAGCTGTGGGGCTCGGTGACGGACAGCTCGGCGCCCGCGTCGCCCTCGCCGCAGCCCCAGTACCCTCTGCCCCCGATCGCCATCTCGCCGCGAGTCCCCCTCCTGCTGCTGCAGCCCCCGTCTGTGCCACTGCCCGGCCCCGGCCCCTTGTATTTGCCGCCCGTGGTGTGCTACCCGCGTCAAGATGTAACCGCTTGCGCCCCCTGGTGGGACCGGCCGAACTTGGAGCCGGTGCTGCGGCAGTCGAGCCCCTTCTCCGCCTATTTCCCGCTCCTGGACCCGGCGGCCGACCAGCGAGGGGGCTCCTTCTATCCCGACTTTGGGGCCAACCAGTAGAACGCTGCGTTGTCGCCCGATCGTCTCCGGTCCCACGAGCTACTCTTTGTGATTGGTCGGAGCCAAAAACCGGCCTGTCACGTGACAGTCGGTGTCTCTGCAGAAACGTAGACGTTGAAAGTTGCAAACAATCTAGATTTGCGTAGGATAGCTGATCCTTTTTAGCCTAAGTTGACCTAGCTCCATAATAAACCTCGTTAAGGCAGAAGTCGCTTGCTTAGGACTTTGTTTCGAGTCACTAGGCACTTAAAGCAAGCTTTAATGGCCATTGTGCAGCTAGCTTGACTTAAGCTTGCCTACTATGTAGGCCAAGTTACGCTTAGAGGCCTGGGTATACTAGAGAGGATGCATTGAGGGTGCTAAACCATGGGTGCCGCCATCTTGTTTCCGAAGTTTCTCCATAAACTAAAATGCATTTGATGGTCCCGTAGGAAACAAAATGACTGCCCAATGCCCCCTCTAGTATATCCAGGCCTCTAGTTACGCGATCTTGTGTGTAATTAAGTCTGGATCTGGATATTGTCAACTTTGGATGTCATGTTCGCTGAGTTGGCTCTAGGCTTTGTGGAAGAAACTGTTGTATATGTAAACTCTGAGGGATATGTAACTCCGAGGAGAAAACGCAGGACGATAGACTCAGGGCGACAGTCGGTGACGGCCAACGGTCGAAAACGGCTGACAGGCCTCGCTGAATTCAAAACATCAAATCGTAAACCAGACGCATGGCTACGGATATCGCAGCCTTTTCTCCACCTGCAGCCTACAGTGAATTCGGAATGGTCTGTCAGCCGTTTTCGGCAAGGCTTTGACAGCTAAAAGCCCCTAAACGTCATCCTGGCGTCCAGGAGAATATGAAAACGCTAACGTTCCACCAACATCCGGCAGTCATGTTAAGTGTAAGGTTGTGCATATTGTACAATTTTTGAGTGTTTATACAATGAATTCTAGGGAATACTCTCTAAGAAAACGATATCACGCTGCGCCCGCCATTGCGTCCATTAGGCTGGATAACGACGACAAGTTCTCGCCGTGAAAGAGACATCAGAATGTTATCAGTCAGTAGGGAACGGCTTTACCGAAGAACAATGTATTTAGAAACGCTAAATCGTCCATGCCGCGTAAAACTCCGAATTATTTAGCCTATTGAAAAGAAAACGTAAAGAGAGACGTTTCCAACTATGATTTTTCGTATTTGGCCCTCATCTCTGAAATACTGACGTTTCCAGCGAGCTAAAGTCTTTCATACTAGAAAATCTGATGCTTTTGAAGCACTGCAGCACCTCAGTGAAACCACGGTCTCTGGATAGGAAAGCTTTGTTGTATCAATGGATCTCATACTTGAAAGCGTGTTGACATTTTAGACAAGGACCGAAGACTAGTTCGTATAAGTTAAGAGATCTCATCGAGGGGTTTTCGCATGGCAACTATCTTCAAAAACCGTTGCCTAAGGCCCGTTTCAACGCTGGTCAACGTACAGTGAACGTTGCGTGGGGCCCGTCACTTACTTCCTCTTTCTTATTTATTGAGGTATACAAGAATTCTTTTTCTAGTTTTTGTTATCTAATCATATACTGTATTAAGAGAAACTATTACTTACGAGCGTTATTTATTCACGTATATTTTCCATATTCACGTGAGTTGTCATGAGCTCTGTTGTATTCGTTGTATTAAGGTATTCTTGCAATGAGTAGTTTCCCCCTTGGAACTCTGTTGTCTATCTAGAAGAGCCGTATCACTGAGGTCATTTTTTTTTTTTAGGTTATGTTTAAAACTGCGCATTGGGCTTAGTCATTTTATCTGCATGAAATGTTCTTCTTACTGTGACTGATTCTGATTGTTTCCCACAGAAGGTATTGAAATCCCTTGATGGTTTGAACGCGTATCCGGGCTTCAGAAGGGATTTGAAGAAGATATTTTTGGTAGTGAGCTAGCCTAGCCCGTTTGCGTGCGAAATCTCTGAAAGTGTGCGGAGTGGCGACAAGATTCGTAGACGTCGAAAAGTTCTATTTTTTGCCAAGTGTAATACCAGACAAGTTCCAAAATGAAAGTTAGTCTTTCACTGCCATTTTTACGGAACGGTGTCTCTGAAATATATATACTCGCCAAGAGGACAGTCAGTCGACTCAATTTTAAGATAGGGACTTTGACTACTGGTATCTCTGTGATAGAACACAAGCTGTTCTGTGATTTCTATTGCTTGACATGTAACCGTGGCACTGACCATTTATGCGTCAGATACACTGATACGAAAATCGCCATTTTTGGTTAGACCTATACCTGATATGGGCATGAAAGTGTAAAAAATCTTTTGTTCAGTTTTCAAGATCTATTCAAAGCCGTGTTAATCGAAAGCCTCATCTGAGATTGGCTTTCGTCCTTCTTAGCTATTGATGTTCAATCGTTAAAACTAATCAAAATACGGGCAATATTTTATTGATTTCTGATATGAAAGAGGTGAAGGTCTACCCCAAACAGGTATTTTTTCCGACAGTGCAGCTCTGAATATTAAGGTTGTATTGTGTACAGCCAATTTTGATGTATTGAAAAGAAAACTTTCTTTGGAAGGCTTGACCTCATTTCTAATCAACATTCCAGAAAATTTTCTTTCAGCATGACTTAAGTCAGACTAGTGTGACATTTGAGCCTCAGTAAAAATGAATGAATAAAAATTATGAATGTATCGGACTACGTAGATTGTTGAATATTGCATCGAGTTGTCCTAATGTTGACGGGATTCCGAACCGAGCAAGTGGATATTATTTGGCAGATGTCCTTAGTTTGTCGATAATATTTCCAGTTCAGTGAAACGTACCAAAACAATCGCATAACCCTAAGGCATCTTGAAAGTCATGTTCGGGCTCTTGTCCATACCGTACATTAGAGATCATAAGTCGTGTCCCTTTATTGTGTACAGTCAAGTGCATAAATGGCTGACTAGTGATTTCTTTCTTTTTTTTTTTCAACTTTGTGTTGGAATGTATTCAGATTGGGAGATGCTCCCGCATTTCAGTCGATTTTCATTTTGTTGCCAACCTATATACAAACAAAAAAAAATTGCTTGACAAATATTTATGCCCTCGACTGTACATGGAATGGCCCACTTATAAGTTGGCACGACTTCTGACTTCGACAGTATGTGACGTGCCGAGCTAACCCGGCACGAATGACATAGGAAAGACTTAAACCGATGAAAAAGGCGTATCTGCTTGTACTTAAATTTTTTGTTATGAGTGTTCCGTCGTCGATAGTGGCGACCTAATATTATCCTCACTGAAACACTCTAGACAGCATTCTCCTTGTATGGAGGCGTAAGAAAAATAATAAAAAAGTTACTGCAGGAAACACTCCCGACCGAGGAAATATGTTTGTACATAATCCTATTCGGCCATCTACTATCTAGCCATTGACCATGTATCAGTACGTTTGATTACATTTCATTCTTGAGACTGGGTTACAAGGTATCTGCAGATCGAACCAACATTTCATTGTTTCTTGCAAGATACTGGAAAACACTGATTTGGGACATAAATTGTGTCAATCAGGGTTGGACTCTATCAGACGTCGTATGGGGTCACGCTTTCGATATGCGGGTCGAATGAGGACCCGTTGTGGGGACCCATTATCAACCCCAAATAGAATTCAGCGAATTCTGATTGGCTTCGATTTACTACATTTCGACCCCATATGCGGCGGTGCTTTTATGGGAGACCCCAGACATTACTGGGAAGCGTTTCTCTGCCTTCTATGTCACAAGCAGTACTTGAGCCCTTTGATCATTTTCCGATCATCTCATTTTGACTTGTTTCCACGTAAGATTTCTCGTTGCGAGCGCCTGAGTAAGAATATCGACATGATTTAGCGCATACTTTGAAGGAAAAATGTAGCTATGATGGTAGTTATATATTTTAATATTAACTGAGCCTTAACTTTTTACTAGAAAAAAAGCTACGAGTAAAGGAGCGTTATGAATGTCTGGTTTCCGCGCTGTAGCTCAACATTGGAAACGTTGCGTGGTCTCATCCAACCGAAAGATGGTCTGTCTTACGTAAAATTGTGTTTTATTTGTTATGTGATACACGTGCAAGCATCGCCAACTGATTATTGGCCATTGTTGATTCAAATTGAAAGTAAATGACTTGCACTGTAATAGATGTTGATTCCTTATACAGTATTGCACTCATGTTTTGTTAAAGAATATTAAGATTTGTTTGCCTGGTTCGAAACATATTGCAAATCTCACTATTAAACAGTTAATTTATAAATCTCTCTTTCCTCGTTATTGATTCTCCTAGTCCTAATTATTGCTCCGAACGCCGGGAATTCTTAAAACACTTTTATTGTAAGAGTATATTTTGGGCTGAAATTCTTAGAGACTAGTAGGCCTATTTATGAAGTTAAAAAAAAAACTTTCAGGCAAAGATTTGCCGCATTTTTACTTCGATTACGTTAATTCATCAGCTTTTTTTTCTTAGGCTAAAATAAATAAAAACAATGACAGCGAACAGAATTGGAATTAGTATCGACATTCCGCCGTTGAAAGTAATTCAATCACACGAGTCAAAGTAATTTTTAAGTCCCAAAAATTTCATGAACTTCGATTAACCACAATCGAAAAATTACAAGCAAGGGGTAAGTCACCGCAGAAAATTTTAATCGGGGTTGTGAATTTTACATTGGCTTGATGGAAAAACTACAAAAGTTCTAGTTAGTTAATAATCTTTTTATTGAATATTTGATTAGGGCGTGAATAGCAATACAAAAACAAGCTACGAAAAAAAAAGAACACGATGTCACGCTGAGGCCCCTTACGACAAGAGCATAGGCAACCACGCGCACAGCAATGTGTAGTGGTAGCCTACCCGCAAATGACGGCGTCACGCTCTGTTTCGAAGTACTGTACAGTGCTCTCCTGCTAACCCAGACATGCGTTAGTCCGGACAGCGCGGTACTCCGGACTCTGGATACCGCGTTAACATAGGCAACACTGGTACCACAAGCGGCTCAGGCGATACTCGGGCTTACCAAGAGCCAGTACTGTTCTTCCGTTTTTGGTAGAAAAATGACCGAACTGTACCTTTTTCTTTCATTTGATTAGCCTAAAACGTGTTTGATTTAATTTCTTGTTTGTCGTACTTTGATCGTTTATTTTTGAATAAATAATATTAAAGTAAAAGGGGGGCCTATTATTTATATGTTAGACTACTCTCCGACCAAAACACAGAAACTACTCGGTAATCCGGACAAATCCTCTAATCCGACAGCCTCATCTCCCGCTTGTGCCGGATTAGCGGGAGAGCACTGTATTTTGATTGCGAATTGAATTCGATTTAATCCCATTTTAGAATTGCTCGGTTCAACAGCGACCCAAAACGTGTTCGATCATCTTACGGTTCACGAGTTGTTGGTTAGAATTTAAAAAATCACTGAATCTGGCAACACTGTGAGACGGCGCTGAATCCTTGGATATTGTCACGTCTTGAAGACGAAATTGGTAACACATACGTCTTGGTTGTTACACACGGCACGTTCTACGTCGGAGCCGGAGCCGGAGCTTAGCATCATCGACTTCGACTTTCACCTTGATTCTCGTCAATCCGATCAACAAAGTCTTCGCCTCGATCAGACCGCCCGGCCCGTGCTCTACGTCTACGACTTCCAGTAAAATTCCTTGAAAGAAACTAAAACTCGCCACCGAGTTCAACTCATTCACACCCGACAATCTCATTTTAAAACGTGGGATTTTCTTCCTCGGTTCTGAACCCTTGTTCAACTTTTCACGACATTGTGAGCATTAACGAAATAAGAACGCGTATAAGTTAGGTTAAGAACCTTGTGCTTCGTCCGCTATGATCCCTCTCGGAAGCGCCTTGCTGTCAATGCAGGTGTTAGTTCGGCAGCTTATCACCAGATGGCGCTGCCAAGATACGGATGCAACATGGCGGCTGCCAGATTGCCACCATGTTTTACGCTTGTGTTAGCAGCGCCATCTGGTGGCGAGTGGCCGAACTAACACCTGGGTAAAGTGATATAAAAAACAAGAGAGTATAATTAAGGTGGCTTTAGGTTCAGTAAGGTATACGTTACCGGTACGTTAAATCGCATTCCTACGGTGCCTGACCAGATGAAGCAAGAGTCCGGTCAACACCTTTAGACTCTACGAATCTTTCCCGTCCATCAACCCTTTTGATAATGTACGGGTGTGAGAAACAAAGTCCAGCAAACACATTTAGGAATGGAAAAATGAAAACGCGGGATCATCAAGAAAAACTGCGTGGGAGTCAAACGGTAGCGCTCACGAAATCCCTTCCCTTTCCTTGGCATTAGTGTTCTCTTACATGAGCGAGAGAGACGCTGGCAGTGACGCTATCCTGATCGGTGAAAGGGTCGCTTACGGGATAATTCGGATTATTTCTGCGGGAGCTGTGCGGTTGTTGGCGCTTGTTTAATCTTACGCTGCGGCGAAGGAATTTCGCGCATTTGCATATTTGTGTGGTGATAAATTGTAAAAGGTACGCTGCTCCGCCGGCCGCGTTGCGCATTTATGTACGGCCCCTGAATATTTATGTATGCGGGGGGCTAAATGCATCAGCGTGTGAGGAGACTTGCCCTAAAATAGCTCCGGTCTACCTCTTGAATTTTAGGGCGCATTTTGTCTTCGCAATCTGTTTTGCATCCTTTTTTCTCCTTTTCCTTTTTTTTGGCTAGTGCGTTATTCTCCGGTGAGTGATGCATTATCAGATTTGGAGAGATAATTCAGGTCGAACCGACGGACGTAGTATCAATACCGAGGTCTTTTCAGTATATTTATGTTACCGTTTTTAGCATGCTCCAAACTACCCCGCATGAGATTGCGGGGTGTGCAATTTGAATTACATTTAAAATTTATTAATTGAACGTGAAATAAAGTTCACCTAGTTTTACAGGATGTTCGTCCTATTTCCTGTAATCCGTGTAATGGAGACCACGCGAACAGCCTGTATGTTCACCAATGCACCGCACAACGGAGCAGCCCGCTTCCCGTTTCCTAAGTTGGTAACAATGAGTGCACGTCGCCAAGTAACATAAAGTAAGCAAGCCCTCCACCGCCCTTGCATCTCGTCCGACCTGGTATCAGCTGTTGCCAACGTAGTAAAAGGAAAAGAGGGCAGGAAGGAACGTGATTGGTTCGCCTTTGTCGTTGAAAAGACGGTAAAATAACACCCCGAAATATTCGTGCCGGGACTTTCCGAATTGGAGCAACTTGAATGCGAGTTGAGAACCTGTTTAGCGTTCGACTCTTCGCTAATTTCAACAGCAGACTGATGATGTCTCCATGAAAGTAAACATTTCAATGGAATAGAGTGAATTCTCCTGACGAGACTTATTTTATCGATGAAAAGTCTTTTCAATCTACTTTCCTGCCTTGCAATTCACGACCTTTCTCCTATTTTCTTCTTTTTCTTGATTTTTGGTGTAACAGTGAAGTCTTCTACGGCGTGGTTTAAATATCCGTGATGGAGAGTAACGAGTGACTTATTAGACTGACCCATTTAAAAAAAAAGAATATTTTAAGAGAGTATTTTTTTTAAAAAAGAAAGATTTGTTCTGATAATATGAAATCATCTATATACGGCCTTATTACTGTTAGAAAGTGACGATGATGTAGTGGTAGTGCAAACTACTCTTTCTTTCCGGGTCGATTTGTAGGCTGAATTACGTGAGTGACGTGCGTCAGGAGCGTCACAAATCAACGTCAAAGCTTTTTAAGAGCCAGCTCTCTACCCCTTGCTCTACTCTATGTCTTGAGTCCTCAGATAGAGAAACGTAGTAAAGCAAATTACGCCATCTTGTGTCTTTCTGACGCATAGCAATAGAGTACCTGAATAGAAAAACGACATATCGCGTGCTGCCATCTTGTGTCTTTCTTCCGCTAATTAGTAGAAACGGAAATAAAGCGAGAGCCACCATCCTGTATCTCGTTGAAACATAACGGTTTAAAACTCGTAAAGGGGGAGGAAAAGGCGTTGTGAGCGGGTGCCGCCATCTTGCGTCTCTCTGACGCATGGCGATAGAGTGCCTAAATAGAAAAACAACAACATATCGCGTGCTGCCATCTAGTGTCTTTCTTACGCAAATAGTGGTGGAAGCGGAAACAAAGCCACTATCCTGTATATCATTGAAACATAACAGTAAAAAGCTCCTAAATGGGGAGGAAAACGCGAAGTGAGTGGGTGCCGCCATCTTGTGTCTTTGTATACCTCTTTGTTGTGCGTCACAGTTTTCAATTAGAAAATGAAGTATGTAAAGGCAGATACACAGACTCCGGACGCTTATGATAAAGTCCTAAAATAGTTAAGAGAGAGAAGTATTCGTCGTTTTTCTCGCCCTTACAGCGCCTTTTTGTACGCCAAAAGGATTTGTAAATACTCTACGTCTCACACACTGCTGCCAAAATATATTGTGAGATGTTGGTGGATTGCAGTGTTGCCAGATTTTGCGGCTTTGTCTCGAAATGCGACTAACAGAAGCATGTTTTCAAAAGCTCTTGGACTGAGCCATCCAAAGATGAGATTATACCCTAATGTTCAAAAGTTATTCGTTCTTAAATATGGTGGTGTTGCGAAATCTGCCAATGCTGCATGGTTGTTCACCTTGACATGTATTTTCGCCGACGGCGACTTATCAGAACTGCTCGCGAGGACGAGGACAGCTGACCAGCAATCCTTATCAAAACCGGTGGAACACGAAAACCAGTCGCCGTTGTTCCAAAGTCAGCCTGAAACATAAAATGTTAATTTTGAGATACTCAGTTCAATCATAGCCACAAAAAAATAAAATATTCTAACTTAAAATCTAACCAACCAGATTATGAGATAAGTCCGCTACACTCCAATGGTGGGATTGAAAAAAAAGGCATTTTATTACCTGGTACCTTATTAACGGATACCGAACCCCGACTTTTTTCACTGGGTATAATACGAGTACAAAGGCGGTATCCATTCCTATTAACTCATAACAGCCCAAAGTATTTGAAGTAAAATTTAGGTTAAGAGAAATTTGAAGGGGTTTTTCCACTGAAATACGCAATTTTAAGCTTTGAAAAATGCCCAAATCATTGATTTCAGTATTAAAGAGGGGTGATATTTTTAAAATGTGACAATATTGAACTGAAAAGATGCTCTAAAATC
>Ga0058701_10005276_pt1 | contig 10693 bp, 8 predicted proteins | sample AgamicOrMae_FD_97039 | JGI IMG/M metagenome (GOLD analysis project Ga0058701, IMG submission 97039) | Agave microbial communities from Guanajuato, Mexico - Or.Ma.e | ecosystem: Host-associated > Plants > Phyllosphere > Phylloplane/Leaf | place: Guanajuato, Mexico | collected 2012-06-04 | reverse complement strand
TGGTATGACTAAAACCGGACCTGGACGTCCAAATGACGTCATCCGGACTTGTGTGTGTTGCTGGGGATGCGCTACGATTGTTGTTAATTCAGTTTTAATTGAGTTTTTGACACTTTTTATCAATCCCGGTTGAACGTTTCATTACATTGTGGCTCGCTTCGCTGTCGCCCCGCTCGACTCTCGTCAAACCTGATGCTGCATAGCATCACGGCTCACATTAGCGACCATTAGGTTAGCTTGACCTTGGTTAGGTTAGCTTGACCTAGGTTAGGTTGGCTTAGATTAGCTTGACTTACAATTAGGTATGGTAGATTAAGCTGAGGTTTGATATGCATCCTGCGTCTCGCTCCGGGATTTCCCCACACGGCTTTCCAACGAACAGTTAAATCATGAAAAATTATAAAATGCGGCGTTGCCGAGAATTTCCTAGCGCAATTTTTTTTGAGGACTTTTCCAGGGTTGTTGCGCCGAGGCGCTTAATAAGGTTGACCCGATGACTGGCGTCGGCCGTCGTGGCATTAAATAGGAATCGGGTTCGCGATGGTTTTCAATAAATTGTTGATGTCGGGATTGTGTTAATTTGGATCGATTGAGGACACGTGGTGCCCAGTTGACACAATAAGAGATTTGTTATTAGATGCCGGCGGCACGCTTGCTGTGGGACTTTCTGTTCGCTCCTCTTTGCTTCCAATAAACACAGTATTTTTGGCATGTGCTGTGTTGCGGTATGCGTAATTAGATGCACCGCAAGCACGAAAACACTTAGTCAAACTTGAATTAATTTCCGGAACGCTTAAGTCTCGCCTCGCGTAGATTTGCCAAAAAGTACCCATTCGTCCGACAGTTTTGATTTGCCTTACCCGTTTCGCTCGATACCTAAAACAGATGGAGTGAAAAAGGGTTGTTAAAGGCTTTGAAAAATAGTGCTGTGAAAGTAGTAAAAGGATTCCGATGAGCTTAAAATATCGAATTGGAAAAATATATGATCCGTTCAAACGAGTTGCACTATTTATTTTTTCTTAAAAATGATGGTAGTTACACCAACAATTCAGTTCAAAAGCTATAGTTTGCAAATAGAGTGTCAAAAGCAAAGAAATTTCATCTACTGGTCTACATAGGAGAGCCCCTTACAAACCTGGCATAGGCAACCGTCTTTACATGCGTGTCCTCTGGTTGCCTATACACGCATTGTCAGGAGCTCTCCACAAAAAGCGAGGGAGCTGGTTCGGTTAACTATTTTAAATTAATGTAGTAATATAAATGGAGTATAATTAATGTTGCACTAATAAAAAATTGTATTAATAATTAAATAATAATAATTATAATAATACAAAAATAATGCGTTGAAGACTCTTGGAGGATGTGTACTTGTCAATGTGTCGGTTCAATGGCTATATTGCGGCTTATTTGTCAAGTCGATATCGGCAGCGCGCTTGACGTGAATGTTGTGCTGGTTGCCTATATGACAGGTCGCAGGATCCCTTGTATTAATACACAACTCTCATGCGCCCATTGGCGTATTATCCATTTAACGTGAACGGTGAATCCGTATACAAAGATCGTGAATTTAGTAACGTATCCGATATGAAATACTGAATTTTTTCTGTAATACTTATTCGTTCTGGAAGCTTGTCTGATGGCAAAGAGACACCGACTGGGTAGCTTTTCCTATCCGTAATCTGCGAGTATCGAATCTCTGTGCAAAATTACTCTGTAAGCTGGCCGTAAGTTTAACATCCAAATTGTCGTCGCCTGCTTGAAATTCGAGAAATGGCCGTCACGTTGCAAAGGGTTCGTCGCGAAAAACAAGGCGCATTAACTTTATTCCGGGCTGTCTTTAGGTCGGAAACGGCCATGCGCTTTGCGCAGGCGTCATGCGGGTTGCCTATGCGACAGCTTGCACGATGCCCCGCCTGTAATAAGGTGCTATCTTCAAGTAGATTTAAGTACTGTGCAGATTGAAATACGGAATCTTGGCGGATGACCCTTTAAAAGGAATACAAATCCAAGAGGGTACAAGAAAGAAAGAAGAAGAAAAAATTAACCAATTTTTGGATAAAGATCAATTTAGTGCGAGATAATATTTGGCCTTCAATAACAACAAAAACAAATCTAAAAAATACAAGGAAAAAAGAAGAAAAATTCTTTCAATTTTTGGATAAAGATCAATGTAGTGCGAGACAATATTTGGTCTTCAATAACAAAAAAAAAATGCGATGTTGAAATATTAACACTGTTGAAGCTACGTTTAAAATGGAAGGCTCACTACAGTCATAAAGTTGCCAAGCAAACCTTTGTAAAAAAATAAAAAAAATAGAAAAACACAAACGAATGTTCGATTCTATGGTATAGGTCACCCTTCCGCATCCCAATGAACCAGCCTCTTTGATTCCTACCATTGTTTTAGATTGTATGAAATTTCGGGTTCTTGTTACAATCTGCGCCTATTTCTATCATTACTTCGTCTCTAAGTACCAACACAGCCCACGCAGTGTCGAGTAACTACTGTGCGGCCCTTCGGAATTACATCTTACTCCCATAACGCTTTAAAGAAACTCATACTGTGGAAATTTACCACTGCCGCGTTGGATCACATTCGATCTCCATAAAGGTGTTTGGGAAGTTTATGCACTCTATGATTTCAATATGTGCGCGTTTGCGTAGGAATCACGCTCTGCAAATTTGGGACGTGGAATTTTCAGTCAGTCTTGGTAAAGACGTGAAAAGCATCGGTGTTAAAAATATGAGATCAACCCAATGGCAGAAACGCTCTTGCATATACTTCAAATTTCTAGTCTACTGTATTCGCGTGTCCGTCATGCTCGAGAGTATCATCGGAAAATTGCGACGCAATATAGGTTATTCACTATCGAAACTTTCGCGATAAATTGTCGCTGTGGATATTTGCGATTCTAAGTATTGCCAATATTCAGTTGAAGTACGGGCAGTATCTATCGATGACCGCTTCTACTCGTAAGCGTGATGCCCTGCAGTCGGGATCGCAAATATTGACCTCCCTCCAGTTATTCCTCGAATATAGGCGAGGTAATGAGTCTTAAGCCCCAACATCGAGACCTTTCCATTGAAAGTAAGCGCGGAGTTTTTCTTCCTGACTATTATATATTGTTCTATACCGTATATTGTATTAATATAAAAAAATAACGAATAAAAGGAACACAAAAATCCTTTTTTTATTTTTATTTTTTATTAGGGAGAATTTTGGATTGGCAGTTTTGAATTAGAAAGTAGAAGAATACCGCAACATTTTATTAGCTTTTACAAAAAAAAAAAAAAAAACGCCATTTTCAAGTTTTTGTTATTTTTTTTAAATACAAGTTTAAGCCCGACTCCTTATCGAAGACGGCTTATTAAAGTATTTCCTGGAAAGAAGTCTATTGAATTGCTAGTATGTCCTCTTGCTAGTGGGCCATCTTACGAGCGCAGGCCACCTTTAGCACCTCCACTCCTAGTACTAGACCTAAGTAGTAGTACTATAGCGTCGTTCTCGTTGCAGTGTCGGAAGAGAGCGAGAGAGAGCTGTGCGCCAGAATCTGGTGTAAATCAAGAAATTCTTCTTTGATGGTTATTAGGAAAGGCCTTGAAAAATAGCCACCAGGTTGTCGTGCCGTGGCGCGCGGTGATCCAAGCAAAGTGGTCTATCAGTGGAATTGAGATAACACCTGCGTCCCAGTGGGCGGCCAACCTGCCCGCTGCCGGCCAGACCGTCGGCCGTTCGGCCAGGCCGTCGGCCAGACCGTCGGCTAGACCGTCAGCCGTTCGTCCGGCCCTGGGCCGCAGACCGGTAGTCCGGTGGGCGGGGTGGGCGACCCCGTCCCCCTCCCCTCGCCATCTGCTGATTACAAAGCGACCCTCTTTTATTTTCAACACCGGTTTTGACTCAATTTCAGCATCGCGATAAGGTGTGCCAAAGGTAGCCCGTGTCCGTACGGCTACTAAAGCGATAAATGGGCTGGTCAATAAATAGGGCATTATCACAAGGTGGAGTGGGTTGCGACTTGGATAATACGATGGTTCTGTATTCGTTGAACCATTTGCGCTTTTTGTGTCTTGTAAAAACCCAGTCACCATTGACTTTTGCTTGGCCTATTTCACACTGTAATTTTTTAAAAGATTAAAACTTCCTATGTCACAACAGCTATGCTAAGCGAAGCGAGACACTGAGCATATAACCTAACTTAACCAAGGTTTACCCACTACCGCCCAGCGATGCCGTTCGGAAACGGGAAAAAAATATTTTAGAGCGTCTTTTCTTTTCAATATTGTCCCAATTAAAAAAAAATATCACCCCTCTAAAAACCTGAAAGTTAATAATTCAGGCATTTTCCAAAGCTTCAAATTATGTATCTTAATGGAAAGAGTCCTTCGGATATCTCTTAATCTGAATTACACTCCGAATACTTTGGGCTTTTACAGGTTAACCGAGCGCTCGCCTTTTGGGAAGAGCCCCTGACAATTCGTTTATAGGCAACCAGAGGACACCCAAGTGGTGACGGTTGCCTATGCCGAGTTTGTAAGGGGCCCTCCTCTGTAGACCAAACGATGATGTATCTTCGCCTTTGACTCTCTATTTGCAAACTATTGCGTTTAAACTTAAATTTTGGAATAGAGACCATCATTTCGTTTAAAATTAGTGACTGAAACTCGTTTTTAACGAGTGATGAAACATACGGTTTTAAAATAATTTCAACGCATAGTAGTTAACGAGAGTTTACTGCCTATGCTCGATTTGTCAGGGGCTCTCCACTGAAGACCCTGAGGTGATGTTTGTGTGATATACCTCTACCGTAAATCGTTTTAAAACGCGAGAGTTCAGAAAATAAGCATTTTAAGTGTCTATTGATACTATTAGAAGGGAGAATACTAAAGTTTTCGTGACGACCATTTCTCTTAACCAGATCGTTGAATAAAATTGTTATGGCTTAAGTTAAGGTGTTTAGGTACTGGAGAGCTTAGTATGAGACGAAAACTTTTTTAAAATGTTTTTATGGTGATACAAGATTTTAGGAATATCTCTCACAATGAAGAATCCCTGCTGATTGTTTCAAGCAATTGAAAAAAAAATCATGCCGGAATGCCCGTATTCCTCTCGACTGGAAATGGCCTAATTCCAAAAAATTGGGTCAGTAGCCCAGTCATTCTAACCAACCCGAGTTTGGAAAGTCTTCTTTATAAAATCGTCACTTCCCGCCAGATGGCGCTGTTACAATATGTGGCGTGGCTAGCTTACTCTGTATTGATTGTAATGAAGCTATCTTGTTAAGCGACGATGTTTAAATCAGACCCGTGACGTGCAGAGATATCGCTTCATTACGGCCGAAATAATAATTTATCGCCCTTTAATTCGGATGTTGGCGACTGGCGACATTTATAGCGGGCGAGCTGGGCTTCCGTTTTTTTCTTGCAATCATAAATCTTCTTTTAAAAAAATATTTAAAAGTAGTTCTTTTCTAGAAATAGCGGGCTACAAAAGGCTTAAAAATATTTTCTGAGGCTGAGAATCCTTCTGTGATCCTTTTTGTCGCCATTTAATAAATTGAGTTGCGTCGCCGGAGGTCCTTTGCTAGATTTCACTTTTTCTGCAGCCAATCGTTGCCATTCGAAGAGCGATCAGTGATCCATTTTTTTCCGATAAAAGTGACTCTAATTTTATTGACTCTGCGGAAATAACCTTACAGCTATCAAACGGTCTGACACTGTAAAAATGTCGGAACTTCGCCTCAGGAACACTGGAAGAAATACGTGGCCAGGAGTGCCGTAAATAGACCACGAAAAGATTACCTTGAGGGAGTAGAAGCAGGAACGACTGAGTTCGTCGCGTAATAGTTACCTGTAATGGCGTAATATTCTAGGAAGTGCGATACTCTTTGAATTAGAGGGTTGAATTTCTACCTTGTGTGTTCCACATTTCATCTCTTAGCTGAGCCACGAGAGGCATCAGGCAACATGACCATACATAATCCAACATTATTTCACAATTAATTGTATTAAGGATGTTTGATCAAACGGTCGAGTCAAATGGTTTGAAAGATAATAAATTTGTCCAAAAATAACGACCTTTATCGATCCCTTTTAAAAATCATTCCTTCACCGAAGTCATTTTGACATCAAGGAGCTTCAAACGTGACGTTTTTTTTAGACGAAATACATGCATTTAAATGACAATCTCGGAACCGTCTAAGGTTGTAATATGGCTGGTGAGGGTACATTTTAAAAATGGAAATCGAAACAGAATGCTAATTTGTACGTCCAGTTTGCTACATCACTTTCTTTGATTTTATTTTTCCCATGAGAATACATTGTAAATAAAAATACTGAAAATAAATAAAAAACAAATGAATCAAAAATAATTAAAAGAAAAGTAGCCTAAACAGAAAAAGAAATTAGTAAAAATAAATTAAAAGTATCTAAAAATAAAAATATTGAAAATAAACATAAAATAAATAAATCCGAAAATAAATGAAAAAGAAAAAGAAAGTACTGGTCAGAGACAGGTGTCACTGATCGGCGAAATCGCAACGCGGAGCGTCCCATCGAGAAGCCACTTACGCGACGCCCCGCCAAGATTTTATTTTGAAGGAGTTGTTGATCGATATGAAGTGTATGAAAGCAAAGCGGTGAAAATTGGCCGCGAAGAAGTTAAGAAAGAGAAATGGTCGCAAGATTCTTTTGCTGCAATATACGGGGGCCGTTATGCAACAAGCGCGTCGAGACGAGGTGCGCTGAGCGTCGCGTCGCCGCGCGTTGCCGCGCGCTCGGCACCGCCCCCTTTATCACACGTCGAGCGCGCCGCCTTTGCGACCGACTCGCGCCTCCGCCCCTTCTTCTACCATGATCCTACTTGATGCCCGAATTCGGTGGGGATACTCTTTCACACAACTTTCCCTGCAAATAAATTTAACTTTATTAAGGCAAGCCCCCCCCAGCCCCCACCACCTGTCCCCCATTCGCGCCACAATTTGAAATGTCGCCTTTGCAGAGGGGATCGTTTATTTGCGAAAAATGTTTGCCATCGATTTGTCGCTCTCCCGCGCTAATAGTGAATCAATTTTCTATGCAAAGTCACCTGTGTTGGATGTGCCCCTGATGCTTGCTCTGAGGCCGCCTGAATCAACAATGGAATTTCTGATATGATTGACAGTGGTTGTCTTGTAAGCCCTGTCGGTTCTAGTGACCAGTCCGAACACTTTGTCTATGGCCTCAAACGGCGTTGCTGCGCCGGAGGGGCTCGCTCGGCCGGCTCCTTTTATTAATCTATCATGACCGGGCCTTTAGGGTGGGATTCATTAGGAATTAGACGTGTGCACCGCCCTCCGTCACCCTCTTTGACCGCAGCGATAGGAAGCTTGGGTTCGGTGAGGTAAGGTTAGGCTAGGCAATGTTAGATCACGGGTCATTTCGGCGGTGTTGTTGGTAGACGTGGCATTTTTAGCATTAGAGTCGAGATTTAAAGTGGCTAAATATTGAGATGCCTGAAAAGTGGCTTTCGTATGAGGAACCTCAATTGCCTCTCGAAATGGGTCCATAAATGTGGCATTATATTTATCGGCACGAATCCCATTGACTGGCCTTCAGGAACCTATCCTTCTCAAGGCAGTACTTTAAATACTGTATTAAACTATATCTTTTCTGTACACAAGTCCAAAAGGATAGATTCTAAATTTGAATGAGTGGATTCTCTGAGAATCAGTGAATTTTCACTGAATCTCAGAGTCTTACTGATTCAAATTTAGAGTGTAGAATAGATTTCTTTTGTGAGTTTGATAGATATATTTAAATTGTAATTTCAGTCCCGTTTCAGTTTTGTATGCTGAACCGGAAAAGCTTATAGCTTTGTCGAAGTATTTTATTACGCATTTAAAATTTCCCCGTCGATAATTAGACCACTAGAGCGTTTATCATTTACTGCACCTTTTGAAACGTTAAAATTTAAGATAAATTTCTTGGTTACTAACATTTTTTGTTCATTTTCACGTTTAAAACGCAAAACCCGCATTGTCCATGTGAGGTAAGTACCTATAGTGCGTCGTCTCATTTTTAATGACAGATGTATGAAAAATCATATCAATTGGAGTGATTCACTGAATCCTAACGGCTGTTGAAACGTTCACCTTAAAATAAAAGATATGCCGTTAAACAAGGGATGCAGTATGCCCGTTTTACCGTACCATCTAAAACGGGTGTTTTGGTTTTACTGCGCAATAAAATATTACTACGACGGCAGAAGCGACCGATTTAGTTTGATCTGTAGGCTTATCGGAAATAAATTTCATAATAAAAAGAGCCTCAAAAGTCGAGAAGTGGTTTTATTTGGAGATGTTATCTATCGAGTGAAAGTTTTTTCACTCGGATCGAAGGAAATAAGGTGTTATATAAAGTTGCGTGCGGGGGTCGTCCATAAAGTAGGAAAGGATTTACCTGCCGCGTCCCCCGTCACTAAGCCACTTGCGTGACAACATCGATTCGTAAGGTTCAACTCTTAATTTTCGAGTCAAGTGGGAATGAGCTTCGGCCACGTCTCCCCTGACATCCACAAAATATACCTCCGTTTCGTTTGAAATCTGCATTTTAAGTATTGCCAACTTAACTATAAGTGCGGAGAAGGTGATAACGTTATTTTCAGGAAAGAAATGAGTTTATTCGTGTGAGGGGGAAAAATCTTGGGGGCTTTGTTTCCAAACGACGGCTGTCGTGGAGAAAGGATCACGAAAACAAGTTTTGATATGAGTTGCTTTTGATATGTAGACAGAGCCCCTGCAAAGTCACAGGTAGGCAATCTCAACACACAGGAGCGAGGCGTGTTGCCGATGCTTGACTTGTCAGGGGCTCTCCACTGAAGACCTTGAGCTGGTGTTTCTGTGATATTCTCCTCCGCCGTCAGTCATAGTAACGCGAGACTGTCTTATCTGCCTTATAAGTGTCTATTGATACTCTTACAATGTAGGATATCAGAGCTTTTTTGAAGAGCAATTTTTTTAAACGGATGCATGAGTAAAATCTTTATGACTTAAGGTGTCTATATACTGGAGTTTTAAGTATAAGATGAAAATTATTTGAGAGGATATCATTACTGTTAAATCAAGCTTTTAGGAATATCATTAGCAAACGAGAAATTCTATTTGATTGCTTCACACAGTTTTTGAAAAAATATTACGCGATTACTGATTTTAGAATAAACCGATAAAATTTATGTTAAAAATGATATTCATGTAGTAAATCGTCTTCTTTTCGCTGATCCTTTTTGTATCTAGAAGGAACTGCACCCATCATAATACGGCCAAAATCAAGGCTAATTTTACAAGGAATGATACAGTGTCGCAAGATTTTAAGCTTTCATCAAATTGAAATTGACTTTTTAAGGATTCTTTGGTAACTTCTGTCATCATGTGGTTATTCACAAGAACTAATCAAAAACTTAAAGAGATCCTTATCTCAGCGCTTAACCTATAACAGTCTGAAGTACTTGTAGGTAAAATTTAGGTGGAGAGAAATTGGAAGGATTTTTTTCCACTGAAATAGGCAATTTTAAGCTTTGGAAAATGCCTAAAATTTTCAATTTCAGGTTTCCAGAGGGGTGATATTTTTTAAACGGTGAAAATACTGAACTGGAAAGATCCTCTAAAATAAATATTTGTTTCCGAACGGCATCGCTGGGCGTAGTGGGTTTTAAGTTAACCGCCATCTAACTTGAGGAAGTCGGGAAATGTGACACAGGAGTGAAATTTTACCGTCAACCAGAAATTATTGAAGTCCTGGACCACTCTTATTGGATGCGTCTTCACTTGAGATCGACCAAAGAAACAGAAGAATGTCCTGTTTGAAGGAGTTGAAACTGTTTTGGGGGTTGAGGAGGGTAGACGGAGCGGGTCTTGGCCGTCCACTTTGAGATTAAGCACGGAACCCTTGCTTCTTGAACGCTCTCATCCAATCCGTTGGCCGGCCACGATGCTCTGTCTTTTCCCCTTCCTTCGCAGCTGCCGCAGCTGCCGCAGCGAGGCTCCCGCAATTGTCTGCTGGGACCAAGTTGTCTAATGTACGTAAGGCTGACATGAATAAAGGTGCACGCTTGCCTGGCCAAGGTTCGCTGCTCTAAATTCGGCTTGCCCCACAAGTACTCTTGATTTCGATAGCCTAACTTAAGATGGAGGCTTCTCGACTTAGGCGTGTCGCCTATGCACGCACTCTGGACCACGTGAATGTGACCTTACGAGGGACGTTATGCGTCGAAGAACAATCACGGGGACTAACGTTGGGAATTCTTCCTGATCCTGCGAATTCTGACAAGTTCTGCGTATTCTGACGAATTCTGCGAATTCTGAATCTGATGCACATGAAAGTGAATCGTAGCTAAAACGATTTGAATTTGCTTTTAACTGAAATTAATCTAACCTGTATTTAGCCATAGATTAAAAAAAAGTTTTCGAAAATTTTGGGCTTTTTTTTTAGGGATTATGGAGGTTTGTCGTTGGTCTACTTTTTGAATAGTTCGCACTAAATGTCAAAAAGATTAAAAAAATAACAGAAAAAAATAAAGTTTTTGTAAATAAGTACTTTGGCATCGACTCAACTTTTCATTCAGAAAAGGTTTTACTCGTCTTTTTCTTAAAATACGTAAATATCAAGATATTGTGAAATCTCAATAAAGAATTGATCCCCTTCCAAAAGTATAACGTGG
>Ga0058701_10005275_pt1 | contig 10694 bp, 5 predicted proteins | sample AgamicOrMae_FD_97039 | JGI IMG/M metagenome (GOLD analysis project Ga0058701, IMG submission 97039) | Agave microbial communities from Guanajuato, Mexico - Or.Ma.e | ecosystem: Host-associated > Plants > Phyllosphere > Phylloplane/Leaf | place: Guanajuato, Mexico | collected 2012-06-04 | reverse complement strand
GTGAACGAGTCGTTTGAAAACATAGTATAAAACGCTATAAAAAAGTCATTCCAGAGGCCACAAGTTTTAGATCGGTTGAAATGTAGGTTTAGGCCCATTCGTAGGCCAGGCTCGCTGCCACGCGCGGAATGTGGTGTTCGATTTCAAAAACGAAGACGACATTTCCCAACGAAAAAGTACTAAATACGAACAAAAGGACGCTGACAGAAACAATGGGCCACAATTTTTGAGGCTGGTGGCCACCGAGGTGAGTGAGCATCGCACCAGCACAGGGCCTCTCGCTCATCAAGCCCAAAGCCATGAGCGTCCTGGCCGTCCAGCACCCGACCGGCCGCCCATCAACGCGAGACAGATACATTTGTCAATGTGGCTCGGTCGCGTACCTTGTTCTACTACTCCTCAATGGAGTTTTGTCAAAAAAAAGTACCCAAAGAAACAAGGAAATGGTTGCGTAAATTAACAGCTGAAATATAAAACGAATTGCGGCTGGGCTACCCGTTAATCTTGCGTTGTTTGCCCTAATTAAAAGGGAAAACAGTTGGGAACTTCTCACCGAGACGACATTTTGACCGGGACGCCCGAGTACCTCCCGCGTTTACCTCTCGGGTACCTCTCGGGTACCTCTGGAGCCGGCCTACCTGGCGATAAATCAAAGACTTCCTTCGTTTTTCCTCAAATATTATTTCGGGGCCTTGTTACATATCAACACATTTTTATTTTCCTCGTGACTACGCACGTTTTATTATAGTGTAATAAATAAGAATGTCTTGGAGATAGATTCTTGGGGACACTGGACAGGGGCGCAGAGCGCGGGGCGCGGGCCTCGGGGAGCGGGCAGCGGGGAGGTAGCTGATGATTAATAAACGTACCTTGAAGGTAATGGACGTATTTATTTAACATTTGGTCGAAAAAGACATTTTTGTCTGTGAATCCTCCAAAACTCGTTGTTGACTGTTTTGAGCACACGATAATAATGCTTTTGATGTGGCTTTGAAAAAGTTTCCCTTTATTTTTAGGGAGATTTTACACGGGATCGTACAAGACTAGGTCAAGTATTTTTCTTGAAAGAAAAATTTATCGCCTCAACGCAAGCAAATTATTCTTGGCCGCTATTGGATGAGGCATTTTTGTGAAAAATTAAGTTTTATCACGCCAATGTGTTCAGGCTTACAGTTAGCCAGAACCAGTAAAAGTTTGAATATCGTGAGGCCTCCTGTTTTACTGAAAAACCAGTGAAATCTCACTGAATCTCCAGAACGTCTCATCGTAAACCAGTAAATAAATTTACTGAAAATCAGTGAGTTTTACCTTAGAAAATTTAACTGACTTTCTATGAGAAGTTCACTGAAATTCCAGTGGCATGGTGATCACAGGATAATCAGTAAAATTTCACTGGTTTTAACCAAAGCGTGTTATTTTTATTGAACGAAAAAAAAAGAAAAGGTATAGTTTGACCGCTCCTAAAGCGATATTGCAAATTTTGCAAGAGAATATGAGTTTGAGAGCATCGCATAAGCTTCCTCGTTGTGGGTCGAACAGCTGATATGAGCACAATCCTTTTGAAGAGCCCATTAATCGGTGAAATGTGCTTCTTGACCTTATTACTAGCAGTTGAGCGGGAAGAAAAAAAACATCCTCCAACTGCAGCAGCTCCGTAATTTCGAATTGATTATCATAATCACGGAACTTCCGGACCAAGTCTTTGGGGTCCTTGAACCACTGCACAACAGTCCATGTAATGACATGTACACATAGGTACAATTATCGAGTAACCGATACCTTCTTATTACAGCTGTGCTAACTTTACAACTGATCCAGTTCCAGCTCTAACTTTTCATTGCCTGAAACAGTACAAAATTCAACTCGCCTCGAGGATTGTTTTGAAGACATTTGCTTTCATGTTACTTGAAGTATACACTGTAAATTTGAAACAGAAACTTGTCCTTATTCATCTTTAATCGAGCGGAGAAAGTCTCAAGGCTTTTAACTTTACCTAAGTTAATCTAACCTAAGTTAACCTAACCTAAGCTAATATAACTTAATTTAACCTCACCGGCGCCAGGCCATAAAATCTGTGCGTATTAATTTCTCGTACTTCGACAGGAAAGGTGTCCTCAACAGCTTAAATGAGTAATTTTATCAATGCAAAACCTAATTTTGCAATATTTCGACCCTTAATTTATAGCTAATTCTTTTAAACTATATAAAATACCATTACCTCAATAATTAAGCCTTCCCCGATTATTCATCGGTTAACTCTGATGTGCTAAAACATTCGGTCCTGTGTTAGACTTTGCAGAAACCTTGGTGAAAGACAATATTATTAAGCTATGATAAAGTCGGGAAGAAAAGCCGACGGGGCGTCGTCTGAAATATGTAGTTACTAGAAGTGAGTGGTTTTGGGAGACCGGCTCGTTGCGCGTGATCTAGGATAGGCGGGTGAAACTAGACACATAGCGATCGCTGGAATAGCCAACGTCATTGCTTTAATACATGTCTAGAGAGGGAGGCGGGGGGGGGGGTATTCGGACAGTTTCGTGGAAGCGAGTGCTCTGTTTTGTTCAACAATGAGTGTTAACTTGAGATGTCCGAAACAATACCTACAGCACAGCGATGGAGGAAGGGGCCTTGGACCCGTGATGCTTCTCAACCATTTGGCAACACTGTTTATGTTAATGTGTCTCATCGACCGAAATACCATGTTTTTCATGAACTCCTCACCCCGTTTTAAATTCTCCGAAAAAATAAAACAATAACGCCATGAAACAAGGAAAACACAATTATACTGGCCGCTACACAAAATCACGTATTTTTCTTTAAGGGAACTTCGCCTTACTGCGCAAAAAATCATATGCTAATAAAGTCTACTCACAGAGCCAAATTCGCTCTCTTTTGTTTTACTTTTTTTATAATAATATTTCTTTTATAAAATTTATTTTTTCTAATATTTTTTTTTTTTTTTTAATCCATTTTAGCTCGACGAGCCATCATTCATCCTCTTTGTATATGTTACTTAATGTGTGTACTTTTAAGGCAAACCACGACTTAATTCTTGCCTGGACCAAGAATTACGTAGATTTATAAGTAGGCTATTGCTATACAAATAGTTTTTAAGGACTGTCTATTTACTCGACGGTCCATTTAAAATACATTCAGGCCTTTTTCTTGGCGTTGGAGTCTTTCCCCTATGGTTACGTGCTTGTCATTTGCCGAGCGTCGAATCTCTCATTGCAAATGCATGTCGGGTCAATAACAACACCCTAATTTTTAAGCGATTTAATAGATGCCCCTTCAGAAAGATTTTTTCATCCCATTTGTGCACATGAATCGCTGAAGAAGCAAAAACAAGACAATCTCATTTTCTGCTTACAATTAACTTCTCATTTATCTGAAGTTTTTCTTTAAAAAATCGACACGTTCAGATGCATTCTTAGCACGTCGCAACTAGTGCTGTTTCTGGGCAGCAACTGTCAAACCAATAGCAGGCGAGTCGGCCAGCCACTAGATCATGCTTTACTCGGTCGCTCGAACGCCACTTACGCTGCGGTCGTGACAAGTCCAGAGGGGGGGGAGGGGGGAAGGGGGAGTGACAAGGACAGGTAGGATTACAACCACTGCCTTACTCTAATCTTGATTTCGATCTTACAATTTTTGTGACGAGATTCTGGCTGAAGGATTACACAGGTAAACTAACGTATGCTTGTCGGGGAAAAAATCAACTTCGACGGAATCAGGTGATGGCACTGTTTGTCTTTCCTTTCTCCGGAAAGATTCATAACTTATATCACTCAAATTTCGGAGGACATGTTTCGGTTGAGCCTATGTGGAAGGGGGCGATGAATTTTATATTTATTTTACATTTGTCAATCAGCAATGGTAGAAGGTCTGTTAGAGATTTTTCAGTGTGTGTATTTTTTGCGTTGCTGTGTTTTCTGCCTTTTCTCTTTTCGTAAGCAGAGGATTAATGTTAGTAATTTGTTTCCTGTGAGTCGCAGGTGCGTAAAAGTTTCTCAGCATTTTTCGCGTTTAGCTGTCCGACGCCAGCAACACAAACATATAGGAAGTTATCCCCATGATTAGCAACCGGAAAAGGATTTGAGAGCTTTTCTTTTCCTGTGGGAGGTTTCGTTAAAAATACAAAATTAAATGTAGCCCCCCAGCAAAAAAAAAACAAAACAAAAAAAAAACATCCTGGGAAACTGATCCAATTAGAACATTTAAATATCGCGCCTTATTCAACCCCACATCTTGGTGAGATTAGGTGCCTGGATATACTAGTGAGGGGCCATTGAGGGTGCAAATTGGCGCCGCCATCTTGTTTCCGAAGTTTCACCGTAAGCTACCTCGCATTGGATGGTCCTATTGGAAATAAAATGGCTGCCCAATGCCTCCTCTCTAGTATATCTAGCCTCAAGGTGAGATTAGGCTAGGTTACGTGACTCCATCCGCTCGTCTAGGTGACCGAAGGTGCGACACACAGAGGAGAAAAGACAGCCTCTGTCAAATTTAGACTGCACAGCAATATGGATGGTAGCAAAGTGAGCGAAACGACTTGGGATGCTCTTGAAGTTGATTGAGCTTGTAAGAGAGTCGCTCGATTGCTTCTTACGCTCTCTTAACGATTGTCATCGCTTTGCCGAACTTCAAATCTCATTCAAAGCTTCAGTCAGCTTCTGAATGGCTGCCATTTGCCAGTCGCCGTATGCATACCGATGGGCCCCCTCCCCTTCCCCCTCCCCCTCCCCTCGGATTTCCTCTCAAACAATGATTTCATCGGCACTTGAAGTGATGTGTGACGGCACGCTGCCCTGGCGGCACTCCAACCGACCCTCCCCTTCCCCGCTCCTCCCCCAACCGGAAATATTGCCTTACTTCATCGTATACATATACTCTTAGTGCTCACTAACATTTCGTAAACGATTCTTAGAAAGGAAATAAATGATAGATGCTAAAGTGGTGGTGTTTGTCATAGCATAATTTTTTCACTGAGTTTCTTTTTTGTGCTTGGTATTTAAACGTTGGGAAACTTTTCATTCTGAAAAAAGTTATGTAATTTCAATGGGCCATTAAACTTTAAGGCAGATAATCATCTTTTGAATATCCATCCTCAGTCTAGGCTAACAAGAATTTTAATGTTAACTGATTGTTTATATGCTTGTTTGTACATAAGTAATATTGTAAGAGCCTTTTTTTTTGAATTGTAGTCAATTTATTTACCCATTTCTTGATCGTCTTTTTTCTCTAGTCTGCGGAAAATTCCTGGCCATTTGTCTCGTTTGCCAAAAGATATTGAAAAATGGTTTTCAGTTCCGAAGGTCGAATCAGAAGGTATACTTCCATTGTTCCTTCGTATGCAGAAATTTACCGCGGCGCTGTGCCGACGGCGAGCCGCGGGGCAGCGAAGAGGGGGGGGGGGGCGTATTGGACCGATGTGCGCCCCCCCCCCACCGATGCGCGCGGCTCCAGTCAGTCCTGCTGGTATTGTTTTTATAGGGAACACAATAAAAGCATAGGGATCGTATGTCAGCTGGCCGGGCTGGTATTCCGTTGCCCCGGCCTCATATTTTGCCGGCCTTTCCCAAATTTTATGGGGCTGCCGCGCGAAGACGGACGACTTCTTTAGCACAATCTTATAAGAATGCACTTTCAGCGCGGAGCAGAATCTGCCACAACATAGCATAAGGATACGATTACTGTACCTCCTGAAGTAACTCAGGCACTGTATTGTAAATTGGAAGGGTCGAGTGAGTTTCTCCTTCATTTGGAAAGCTTAGAGAAGCCACGAGCCATGGACCCCAACCAAACGCACGTAAACCTCAACGATCACCGCCAATGGAGGCCGCAGCGGAGCAAAGCATTTTTTTTCGAAATATTTTGAAGCCAATGATCATTTTTTGTATTAAAGCGAAAAGTAGCGCCGACGACTCGAATTTTGAGGATTTTGCGATACTGTATACTTACAGCTGCTTTTGCAAGTATTTTACGTATATTGATACTAAGATATAGCATTAGGTCGTGTTATTACATATTTTGTTCAATTTTTGACGCTATTTTGAGGTAGGTAAAATGAATTTCGACAGCAAGTTTTGGACTTGGGCATTTTGCCATATCATTGTATTTAAGTCCTCCGTGGCAAGTTGTCGGTACCGACCAACTCCCCTGATTCGCTATGACGTATTTCCGTTTCACACGTACAGTAGCTCTCTCTCCACCCGAGATAGGGACGAAGTGGTAAAAAATATTACTTTGATAGGTCTCGCTCGTTTATTTTCATCTTAAAGAGCTCATAAACAAAAGTTTTAACTAACATTTCCGAAAAATATTTATTTCTTACTGACAACAAAAATTGAACGAAAGCACATTTTGATAGGGCTTCTTTTGCAAGAGTACATTGCTTGGGTTGAGATTTTAGTGAAAGTTTCAATTTGTCAGCAAGCAGTGAAAGATTCGAGGCGCTTCGCCGCGGCTGGGACGATTTGTGGAGTCACATTGTCTAGCAGTTTCCAATGTCATTACGTATGCAGACAAGTTCCAGTGGGGACTTTGACAAGTGAGGGACTACAATTAAGCCCCGTTCGAGTACCTCTTAACAGAGGCAAGGCTGCTCCTGAGTGAGTAGGCCACTTGCGACACTCTTGAAAGAGCCTTATGTCACCGCGCCGGCCGTACCGTGCCATGCCATACCGTGCTGTATCTGCACAATTGGAAAATAACTAATTAGCCAACGCGATTGCAACTACACTAAGCTTTCAAGCCTACAATTTCCACCTCTTGCATGCGTTTTGTTTGTCTTTGCCAAGTTGAGGGTCAACTCATTGTAAGGCTAATGGCAACCTAACGTGACCTGCCCTGTTAAAAAAATAACCAAATTGCACTCTTTCCATGTTATATTCTCATACCCAAAACATACATGGGAATGCTAAAAACCGCGTTTTTCTCTAATTACTTCTTTTGTGAATATAGCTTTTCTTCTATGAGTAAGTATTCGCTTTGTGAATTCTTAGCCCAGAAGTTAAGAAAGAATAAACTTTTACGGAGAATTGATTTTTACGCGAAAGAGAAAGAAAAAAGAGAAGTAGCGCGTAGCCTGAAGGTCAGTAAGCCCCAGTAATGCGTTCTCAACGTCTCTCATAAAAATGTCGGACTTTTTGGCTGCGTTGAGCTGTAGGGGAGTTGAAGTTTTCCCTCTCTAGCAGGGCAGTGCTGAACCGCTAAGAGCCCTGTAATTAAATATGAGAACGTGATAACCGGTGACCTTTTGGGGAACGTCCCTAATCGTTTGCACGTTTCTCTTTGGTCTTCTAAGCCGATTTAAGAGCGGCCCCTTCAACGTGACCGCTTGTTTTATTTGACCACCAATTACCGTTGTTATTTAACATTTCACTCCTGCCTCCCCCTCCCTCCCCACCGCTAACTGCTTCAAACTGAATCTATTATATTTTCCCATCCGCCAGGAAAATCTTCCATTAGCACTTTAACCTCCGCTAAAGATTCCTCATTTGAATGTCTTTTGCATTACACAATCTAATCTAGTCTAACCGTCGTTATCATTTCTTTTCTCTATTATATCATTTGTCTAAAAGACTCCTCTAGCTTGTTAGTAAACTTAAACGTACCAATGTCCATATTCGGTTGGTCTTCTCTCCCACAAGGTTAACCCACTGTATATTAGCTCCACTTTATTTATTTGTCGTAATCACATACACTAATATATTTGTAGTCGAAACACGCACCTTCATCTTTGCGATCAAACTCCTCCTTACAAATTTAGCTGATGGCTTCAAATAAGAGACTTTAATTTCCCACTTTTTTTGTCAATGCCTCATGCGTTCTGTAAGTGACCACCGGTCAATTTTTCTTGTACACTTTCTTGGCCTGAGGCTAGCCACCAGGCTAACACCAGGTGTCATTGGTTCATCTCTTAATTGGACGTTCTATAGGTGTGAATAGTGTGGTTTTGTGGTGTAATCAGCCCCCTCGGAATCAGTTTGTGGCCTGCGGCGAAAAGCTACATAAAGCCTGAAGCCAGGTACCGAATATTATCGTCGCGTTACTGTGATACACTTAGTAAACATTGCCGACACAGGAAGCCGTCGAACTCGTAGCTTCCTCCAGGCTTTTCGTTAATTTCGGAAAGGCCGATTCATCATTTGTTAGCCGTAAATTCAAAAGCGCTACTGTTCGGGAAATGTGTGGGATGATTGAAAATTATCTAACACCGTGCGGCTCATTTATTCATGAAATATTTTGTCAGTCCCTGCGTACCGAGTGGGAACTTATAGGATGGAATCGTTTTAGATGAACCTATACTTTCACTGAAATACTAATGAGTATTATTTGCGAAGAAAGTGCTCCCGAACCAATCTGGTTCATATTAAGTACTTCAAACCGGTTTGGTAATGGGAGTTAATGATTGTAGAGTCGATCTGAACATAAATCACGTAAGACATGTTTGAATTATACCAACGCGCATGTGCCACAATCGTAAGATATTCGCCAAAATTATTGTTATTATCAACATCCATGCTAATGCTGAACTGACTCTTGACGTCATGACCAATGCTCTTTTTTAGAATCTCGATCTCTGCCATCACTGTAATTGCTATAAGCAATGTTTCGCTAACAATATAAATTATAACTATCTATAAACAAAAAATACAACAGTTATCGCAACTAAAATATTATTGTCAGTTAATTCAACATTAATTATTATGCATAATTTCACACTAAATAACATGAAAAATACATTCAAAAAAGTATTATAGAAGTACTGCCAGTTTGAGTAATTATTGCCCCTTATTCGAAATAATCCTTTATAAAATACTCATTTGTTTTCTTAATTTTCAGAAATTGATAATTTTTGGCTCACGTCAAAAACTTTTTTCTACATATTATACGCGGTACAGTTTTATTTTGTTATATGTCATACATGTTGAAATTTTGGCATTCTTTCAACTTCATTGTGTGCAATATCATCTTTTGTTAATTATTAACCTGGTGTGAAGTTCATGTTATACTTGACAAGTTAAATCTAAAGGTATACAAATCATTACCAAGAAATGTTACAGCAACATCATACTAGTTCCAAGTAACGGATATTATAGAAAGATATGACATGAACTGAATTTCGGCGCAACATTAAATTTTGGGAACTACAGTATATGAGTGTGTAGAATAGATTCCATCGGAATTACATGTCTGATTGTGAGGCGTGATAGAAAAGTAATTGTTAATCGACGAGAGAAAGTGCTAAAAGCATGTGTGAACTTTTCTCGCAGAGTACGGCATTGGGTCCAATCCTCGTTCGGATTGAGATTGGGCTGTGATTGGAATCTGCTAATCCGACAGTGATCGATTAACTCGACGCAGCGACGCGCTGCGTTGCTTAAGGCATCTGCTCCTCCCTGCTTTCTCACCTAAAATCTACTCCTTGCCACTAGGCATCTCTCACATTACCTAAAATCATTCCCAAAACTCAACCAGGAAAAATCAATGATGTGCTTGACAAATGTCCATTCATTATAAAACGAAGAGCTCCGAGATTTGCTAATATGCTCTTTATATTTTAGTGAAAAATGGCGTGTCCTTTTTTAAATGCATTGCCAATTTCTAGCTAACGCTGAATCCTTACAATCCCAGCTTTCTAATTATTATCCAAATGTTTATCCAGCAACAAGCACGCCCCTGCCTGTTTTTTCTTCATTTTTTGGCCTTTTTTTTCTGTTGAACTTGCTGCCTCCACTTGGTCCATACAGAAAAGTTAATTCGTTTCAAGTCGCAGGTTTACATGATTTCAACCCCTTAACTTTTCTTCTAAAATCTTGCATGGAATCGATTTCTATCGTTTTCCCAGCATTAATGAGGTTAAGAATTAGGTTACGCGAAACCGTCTAGCAAAATACCGTATTGTTGAACATAAAACAGCCGTTCGATAGAAGTCTTGTAGAAACCGCTGTCTGGCTGATTAGTGTGAGAACGAAGCAAACATTTGTGAATCGTGACGGCTCGGCGATTGGGGTTGAAGTGAGCCCTGGGGCAGCCGGCGGCGGCGGCGGGCGGCGGCGCAGCGGTCAGAGTTCGAGTCTCGGTGCAACGATCGTGGAGAGCTGGGCGCGCAGGCGCTTAAATCGCGGGATGCCATTGGCTGATGCGCGGCGTCGGCGGCGGCGGCGCGGGCGCGGCTCTCTCTCCTTCTCTCTCGGCGGAGGCTGGGCCGGCGCAAGATGGCGCTGTGCCGTACTCTCTTTGCACGCTAAGACTTTGGGAGTGAAAGCATTTATTTTTCTTTTTGTGTGAATTACGACTCCAAGGAAAAGTGAATATCTCGCAACTTCTCATGAGTTGAAAACGACTCTTGTATGGATTATTGATAAATCATTCGCTTTGACGAGGGCTTCGTTTTGGCGGTTCTGAGACATAAGACACTCTAGTGAGACTTTATTGATGGACTAATATTTAGCCCCATTTCTGGGAAGGTGCTCTGATCAATATCGTCTGCCATTAAAATTGTTAATATATATAAAAAAATGGTTGCATAGTTAAATTCCAAGTTCAAAAGCTTTTGACGAAAAATCAGGCAGAATACTTTTTGACATTCCCTCAACAGGGATGTTTTTTTTTTTTTTTTTTTTTTTTTTTTTTTTTTTTTTTTTTTTTTTTTTGTTTTTTTTTTTTTTTTTTTTTTTTTTTTTTTT
>Ga0058701_10005274_pt1 | contig 10694 bp, 9 predicted proteins | sample AgamicOrMae_FD_97039 | JGI IMG/M metagenome (GOLD analysis project Ga0058701, IMG submission 97039) | Agave microbial communities from Guanajuato, Mexico - Or.Ma.e | ecosystem: Host-associated > Plants > Phyllosphere > Phylloplane/Leaf | place: Guanajuato, Mexico | collected 2012-06-04 | reverse complement strand
GGGTTGGGAAAAGAAGGGTTGAGGAAAGAAGGGTGGGGGAAAGAAGGGTTCGGGTGAGAATAATGGTTATAAGAAGAGTGGGGGAAGAAGGGTGAGGGAAAGAAGGGCGGTAAGAAGGGGGAGAATATAAAACAAAAGTTAAGTTAGATTGAACTACGCACTGAGGCGCAAAGACGCTGGGTAACGTATCGTGCAGTTCGTCAAATGCCTGTAAGCGCATAGGTACTCCAGCAATAATGACACGCCTTTAAGACGCCCTGATTTAAGCGAACAATCTGCCTGCAGCGTCGACAACGCAATTCGCACGAGCCACGAGCACCATTTAAACTTGAAGCGCCGCGACGAACTATAACGGCAAGCAGGAAAAGACTTTGTGTAATTCTTGGATAATAGGGAAGAAACATGAGTATGGAGTAGGCTGCCAAATTCAGGACAAACTCGTTTTTGACGCATGGAGAGAATATCCCCTCCAAACATGTTTCGGCGCAACGCTCAAGAAAATTGGTACGGGGCTGAGTCATAAGAATATAAACATTTACGTCCAATAGTTTATTAGATTAATCCTACATACGTATAGCAGCGTAACCCAACTGGACTTTGAAACGCTATTGAAAATTATTAACTCTGTCGTTTAATAGAACTCTTTTCTCATCTCATTAATTTAATGTAACATGTTTAATAATTGAAAAACATTTTTTTAAAACATTTCGGTTAAAAATCACGATTGTGAGCATTTTCTACGTCGAATTTTGCAACAAGGCAGACTTGAAAAACAGAGAAAAATATCATAATCAGACAACCAATCTTTCAAAAAAAAGGGGGGGGGGAGAAAAAAAATCAAAATTGTCAGATGCTGACAAGAAGTAAAAAGTCGTCTATATTTCGATAAAAGTTTTACGAGCAGAGTTGCCGAATTTCGCAACTACGTCTTAAACCATGGTTAACTCGAGAGCAATCTCTGCTTATCGAGCATTCTAGATTTGTTTTGGATCGCTTCCTAGCTGAATAACAATCCAAAAATATGATCAAAGACTAATTTCTTCCACCGATCAAAAATTTAAGTGCGTTTAAGTTTGAGCGGGTCGTGACATCTGGCAATACTGCGCGCGCCTCTACAAAGACAGACCGATCGAACAGTTACTAGAGCAGTAAACGAGTGAGCTAGTTAAAAGTGACTCATTACCATCCAAACAAGAGTTTGTTGACGTTTTCGTTCCGTTGAGCTCATTTGAGTTCGTTCAAGTTACGTAAGGTGAAGTGAATACTATTTTACAGCGCGACATCAAAATCGGAGAAAACTTTGAACATGATTGATAACGAAAACGTAGTTATCTCAGGTAGCAAGCGAGTTGCATGATTCAAAAATGAAAAGTCGAATATCCCGTGTGGACAACCTCGATGATATATTTGATCTCAATCTCATTAAAAAAACTAACCTCTTTCATTATCAAACGAAAATAGTTTGTCAGACTGTGACAGTGCACATTGATGCGTTAAGCCTGTGGCACAGTGTATCAGAGCCAAGTCAGAGCACAAACGAATCTCCTTAAAAAAATGCATCAAAATCACTTTTAAATGACATTGGAAAAAGACTGACGCTTTGGGACTTAAAAAATATTTGGGAGTGTCTATTGACCCGACTGCCCCATTCAAAATGTATTAGGTTGGGTTTCGTGCGTTCAAGTCATCTCCCATTTAAAATACATTAGGTTGGTTACGTGCATTCAAGTCTCCCTATATTAATGCATGTCGGGTCAATAGCAACACCCAAAATATTTAATCATTGTAAACCTGCCTATTTTACACTCAGCGCAGTGAATAATCTTTTGTTTTTTTATCTAGATTTTATTATGTAGATTAGATTTTACCTAGATTAGATAGACAGGATATCATAGGATTCAAAGGACACCCTGAAGTAAAAAGGAAATACATACTGAAAGGTGCCTTCCTGTTTTGAATTTTAAATTGAACTAGCATATACGTTTGATGTAACTTTTCAAGATCGAGCAATTCATAGCCATATCAAACAAAAGAACTGGGCGAAACTTTTCCGTCGATATGGGTATGGATATGGATGGGTCTTAATAAAAAATAATAATAAAAAAAGCATAAAGTTACTGAGCTACGAAAAGAAGGTACTTCTTTTTCACTACTTCTTTTTGAGAATAAAACTCGGTTACGAGTACCATAGTCGCAAAAGTATTGATCGCTTCAATTTTCCAAACTACCTTTCCTTTGAAACTGAGGGAGATACGTCAGATATGCACAAAATAAAATCGTTAGATCTTCAAGAGATCTGTCAATTCGGTCTAGCTTTTTTGTCATATCCTTTTCCGTTCCAAAGTTTTAGAGGTTTGAAATAGTTGGAGCGATCAATACTTTTGACACTGCTTGTACAATCAAGCTCGAAAGTCAAATCGCTACACGGCATAAATACGATACGTTGATGGCGCGTTTCCCGTAATACCACGTTAGAGTTCCCGCCGTCTGAAATCGATTTCGACTTTGGAAAGGGAAATACTTGAAACGTTTAAGCTTAAAAGGTTTTAATTGGGCGTTCCCGACGATAGACACCTCTGTTGCGGCTTAACCGTGAAAAACTTTCACTTGTTTGACGCCACTTGTCCTAAGATTATCTCCGACAACAAAGCAGCTTAAAACGGTTTCCGAAAAACTGTACACTCTTGAGATCAAAAGCCTGAGAGGGCTTCCCCACAGATAAGGAACTGCGGACTTTTGAACTCGATCGTAGTGCCAAGTCCATGGGAACAGATTGAAAATATTTCAAATGTAAGAAAAACGCCAAATTATTGATTGAAAAAATTCAAATCAACTGTTACGTTGTATTAATTAAACATTGTTTTAGTAAGTGCAGCGGGAAGATTTCTAATAAAATAGGCTTTTCCACTCATAAGGTAAACACGTAGTTTGGGTAATTTTTAATAAGTTAGACCCATCATTAGCAATATTAATTTTTAAAAAAGGACTGTTCTATTCGCACGCCTTTACAGGGGAGATTGAACGCACGGAAACCAACCTCATGCGTTTTATATGGGAGGTGACCTAAACGCATGAAAACCAACCTAATACCAGTACATTTTAAATGGGGCCGCGTGTAAATAGTGTAGCAACGAGAAAAAAGAAAAAAAAAACTCTTGCCGAGCCCTTTAGTTTGATATCGCTATTGACATGTCTATTTTGAAAGCTAGTTAAAATGCGTATTACCCGTTTCGCCTTATTCCTAAACCAAAATAGTTATACGATTAGCCAAAACATGTAGTATGAGATCGGACGTGCCTTAGTATACGTCCATTGAGGATGAAAACGAATCTGATGCTTATGGATTCATTTCCCCCAATCGATAATACGATCTCATTAAATAAGTTCCGACTGAAAATAAAGTCTTAAATCCACTCTCAGATTCAGAACAATAAATCAGCCACAGTTAGATTCAAACACCCTAAATAATTATAAAGACTGAACTTTCCACCTCGGGCGTTCCAAGTTTCGTCGCTAATCCGAGCGGAGTACTGCACCCGACCTAACCTAAATCCCAACAATCGCCACAGCTGATATGCTGCTTTTTCTTTCGGAGGCAATAGCTGCTGCCCATGACACACGGAAAAAAATAGTAGCAGTGGCAGCTAACGCATTAATTGATATAGCAGGTATGTTATTAATTTTAGCCGTTCTTACTAACTTTTTAGCAGCCATTGCTAACGTTAGCTGAAGCCACTAATAAGTTAGCACGGGCTACAAATTGAGAAAATTTGTCTGTTTAGTAGCCATTGCTAACATTTTGGCAGCTACATCTAACGTTAGGATTAACTGCTAAAAAGCTAGAAATGTCTGCTAAAATTAATTTTACCTGCTATATGGATTAACGCGTTAGCTGCCACTGCTATTTTTTCCCGTGCAGGACTTTTGATCTGGATAGTGTAATTAGCAAGGCTCGGACAACTAATACTAACCAGCTGGCTCCAGTGCCAACGACGAGTGCAAATACAAATTTCCAGTTAATGAAAAGTCAATAGACTAATGGGCCAACACTTGCAGCATGCAGTTGTAAAAAAATAATAATAAAAGGACACGATTCCGCCGAGTGTGTACCACCATCCGTTGGCGCTAGCTTAGCTATGCCCTTTCAGCGGCCCTTTCAGCGATTCTAGCGCTCGTGTGCTGAAACGAGGATACCAATACGTTTCATCAAGGGCATCAAAACGAACTGGATTTCACGAGGATAAAACTGCTTTTGAAAAAGGGCTTTTACGAAGCTGCTTGAATAGGAGCGCTCTGTAAATTTACCTGACGAGTTGACTGTTTTAGTTTCTCGGAAAAAAATAGGTTATGTTTGGCGAATGAGTCGCTTTGTGATGAGAAACTGCTTTTTCATTTCACGTTCTCTCCGCTTTTAATGAAATGAAATTTAATTCCATTTCTGTTCAGCGCACTCAATATTTTTATATAGAAAATCAGCTTGAGGTAATGCAACAGGGAATCGGAAAGGCGTTCCGGACACTATATAAAATTGATGTCGCCGAAAAAAATCACATTTTTATGCAAAAGTTTCTATTGTACCCTTTTTTAATCTCAGGACGGCTTAGCTATGCAAAACCAGGCAACCAAAACTTGTAAAACAGAGATTTTGGGAATGGTACACAAACCACTTGGTCCGTTAGAGGAGGAAGGGGGGGTCCTTGTAAAACCACATCAAACCACGCTGGGGGACGGAGGGGTCCGACAAAAAACACGTGGTCTTTTTTGACTGTAAACGTGGTGAGACTCGGCACATAAGAGACGGAGTCTTTAAATGCGCATCTTTTTCGTGTCCTCGCCGCCCCTTCTCTTCGTTCGCAATCACATTTTCTTTCCCCGTCCGCGATTCATACTGACTGATTAACATTGCACCGTATTTCTTTCATACAATATAGCAAATAATAATGATAACCAGTGTTCTTTTGTCACGTAAAACAGCCTGTCGGTGAATACCCATTTTTCCCCCCAAAATGTCACGTGGTCTTTGGGGGGGGTCTCTCGAAAAAAAAACACGTAAAACCACAATGGGGGGGAAGGGGGGTCAAGAATGGCAAAAAAAGACCACGTGGTTTGTGTACTGTCCCTTGGCAGTCCACGTTTTAGACTATACGTGGCAAAAATTCATAATAAAAATTATCAAACTAACCAAATAAAAAATCCAAAACACAGCGAAAGGGCGGAAAAAGAACAATCTGGAAAGATATACATAGCAAAAAAATGAATCTTGATTTATAAACTCTTCAGGAGGAAAAATAAAAAACGTGGCTCGTGGCCGTCTTTTTCAACGTAGCCCATAGAAGAGTCTTTTAACATCTACTCAATCTCAAATTTCACCTGATGTAAGTTGTTTTTAGCCTACCGTAAACAAACACAGCCAAAACTACACGCTCAAAAAATTAGCAGTAAAAATTACTCTAGGTGTGAATTTTCACTCCTAAAAAATCCTTTTTTAGCGTTTAACCTAACCTGGGGCAATCTCTTTCAAACCTACTCTTACTTAAAGCTAAAGGTACCTAGCCTGAACTAATCACAGTCTACTCAAGTAAAAGCCCTCCTTAACCGTTGGCGTTGGCGCGCACGTGGATCGCATGAACTTGATAACGCGGCTCTTGCTCTAAAAGGGGATTCTATTCCCGGGACCCAGAGAACCCGCGCCCCTAATGGAGCACCGTCGACTCGGAATTACGGCTTCATCAGGTTACCACCTGTTGCACGCGTTTACGCGGCCAAAGCAGGAAACCACCGCCTTCTCAAAATCATCTCTCAAGTGCCGCGATAAGCAACAAGTCACTTACCGATACTGATAAAGCTTTTGGGTTTTCTTCTCGGGACAATTAAGTCGCCATCGTCGTCCGTCTCCGCCTTTGAGTTCTTTTCGGGGGTTCCACAAGGCGGAGTGTAGTAGAATCGAGTGATGACATCTGGCGGGAAAATTTAAAATCGTATCAGATAAAAAAGGAACGAACTCGTTATCAAGGCGAGTCAAAGGGAGTATCTATCTTCGGCAGCCTGAGATAAATAACTTACTTTGAGCGTTCAACTTGCCCTTGGTGGATGCCTCCTGGGAAAATATTTCCGATATCACTTGCGTTGTTGCGATATCCATCTGAAACAAGAAACCAAGTTCCGGTTAGATAGATTAGGCTCAGGTTAAGGCTGTGGGGGTTGAACTAGGTTGTCAGGCTAGGTTGGGCTTAGATTAGGACAAGGCTGGGTGACATTATTGGGTGAACCTTGAACGTAAGCACGATTGCGTACACAGTAAAAAGTAACCCTTTGTTTTAGGTATTATGGTAAAACAGGGAAAGAGCGTAATTTTGTTATTTTCAAAGAAACCCCCATGAAAAACCATATCAATGGCGAGCTATCGACGAGACCTTTTCATTGACAAGATTTTCTTCCAAAGTAACCAAATTACGCTCTCCCCCTTGTTTCACTTTCATGCCCAAAACGGGTTTGGGACTAATTGCGAGGTTAGTTTTTACTGTGTAGGCAAGGTGAAGTTAGATGAGGTTCAGCGAGGTCAGTTTAGGTTAAGTTAAGGACCTCCCCAAGAACAAACATCTCACAAAAAGATCAATTTGGATTCTTCGAATAATCTTCGTCACAGCAAAGTATCCGCTGACGGTCCTAATTTATGAATAGCGAAAGTAGCTTCGCGCATTCCGTTGTGCATTTCTTTCACTCTTAGCAAGAACCAGTGAAAGGTCACTGATTATCCAGTGACCCAGGTGCAACTTGAAAATTCAGTGGAATCCCACTGGAAATTCAGTGAAATTCCATAGGAAAACAGTGAAAATTTACTGGAAACCAGTTAAACTTCACTGAATGACCATTGTCACGGCACTGACATTCCCAGTTGCACCTGGGTCACTGGAGCTTGCTAGGCGTGTTGATTCTTACGGTGTTATTTTCTATTCGTCGTGTATTCCGGTGTTCTTGTATTCTCTACACTCTTATCTCAATTTAATCTTTGGCACACACATACAACTAACCCCTCGAAATAAGTATCGTTTAACAATAACGCCGATAGAACATCGGCGGTAGTTTGCAAAGTGGGTCTATATTTAGGCGGAGCGGTGGTGCCAGCGTGGGATTCCAGGAGGCGCCCACGCATTCTTGGACCCCCCCTCCCTCCCTCCCTCTCCCAGCGCCGCTGACTCCGCTAATTTCGTGGGAGACTCCTCTCAGTCACCTGGCTTACCTTTGCGGGGGTTGGATCTGACCTATATTTGGAGGCCTGTATCGAAACAGCTGCTGGAAATGTTTAATAAGCTGGTGAGAGAGAAGGGCTCCAGCGTTCATAAGATTCTTAGGAATTTATTTAGAGTTGAGTAAGATGACTAGAGTCGAAGTATTTATTCGAAAGGTCGACAGTTAAAAGATCGACTGTTGAAGGGTCGACTGCCGATAGCGGAGCGAGGGCGCTCGCGCTCCCCGATTCGGAACTTTCTAGACACGGAGTACATTTTCATCGTTAGGAGTACCGCACAAAGCTTGTATCGAATGTCGGTACCTAATCCGCGCCGTAAATTTGAAAGTTTGCATTTCCACGTCTTGTGTTCCGTCCACTTTTCCTCGCTAAAACGATCGGAACGATGACGCGGAGTGGCATTTACTCCCATAGAAATAATTTCTGACGCCAAGAAAAGGTTATCTTGATGTAACGAGAAACCTTTTTTTTTCTTGTCACATTTTTAACAAGATTTTATTTTACACAGCAAGAATAAAAATTCTTGCGCCGAGAGAAAAGATTCTTGTGGCAAGATTATTTATTTATTTTATTTGACTTTTTTTGGTTAGTATGTCAAGAGAACATTTCCTTGGCATCAGGAAACATTTCTGTGAGTGTAACTATCGTTAGGTTATAACCTAACTTTGGTTCATCTAATCTGAAACGGTGGCCAAGAGCTGGTACAACATCGGCCTTGGCAACAGCACAGCGGTACCGAAGCGAGGCACAAGCCGCATAACCTAATCGAGATTTACCTATAACCTATCCTACGCTGCTAGTTAATCCCCGAAAGGTATTAAACGGTTGAAACAAGGTGGAACACAAGAGGTGGGAAACGCGACCTTTGAAACAGAGTGTTTCCAGATGTTAGGATTAAGTGGGCCATGTACTGTATTTTAGTCGGTCCTCAAGAGGAAAGTATCACTTCCATATCATATAACACGATGAGCGATTCCAACTGAGCGCTATGAGGTCTGAAAACTAACCGAAAAGTGAGTTTGTCCCTTTGCCCACATTACCCAAAACAGGTATTTTTTTATTTATTTTTTTATCGGAGTAAGGCCTGGTTGGTCTTGGTCAGGTTCGGTTGGGCTGGGTAACGGAGGGTCAGGTACGGTTTAAAAAAGGTCCTAATAGGTTATAAGACGTTAGGTTACTATAGGTCAGATTTAGGTGTACGGAAAAAATAGCAGTGGCAGCTAACGCGTTAGTTGATAAAGCAGGTGCTAATTTTAGCAGCTGTCACAAACTTTTTAGCAGCCATTGCTAACGTTAGCTGTAGCTACTAATAAGAGAGCAAGGGCTACAAAATTAGCAAATTTGTCTGTTTAGCGGGCATTGCTAACATTTTAACAGTTACATCTAACGTTATCAATATCTGCTTAAAAAGTTAGCAATGCCTGCTAAAATTATTTGTACCTGCTATATCAATTAGCTGCCAATGCTATTTTTTCCCCGTGTTTCTTTTAAGCGAAGTAGCATAATTTCCTTTGTTGTTCCTCATCATATTTCAAATTTCCGAAGAAGGAATAGTTGTAAATTTCTAACTTTCTGAAGACTAATAATCATTCGCATTTCGTCATTATGAAGAAGAAATTACTAAAGTGACAAAAGGAAAAACCTGTCGTACGTGTTAAAAGCGGTCTTTCCGACTACAGGAACAATGCGTCTTTTATGGCGGAGATTATGTTTCTAGGCCCCCGACCGATATTCCAATCGAGCTGTCAAGTACAGTTTATATTTGCACAGGTGTCTTGAATAGGTCGTGCCAAGACGGCCCAATACTTTGAGCCGTGACTGTTTTATCTGATATTACGAGGCCGTTGTAGATACTACGTGTAGCTTCAACATATTGCTAATGTAATGCTCCTCTCTTCCTCTGTCTTCCACATGACCCTAACAGCCTAATTAAACCAAAGCTTTTCCAAAAACATTAATCAAATGAAAATCTAATAAACCAACAACAATTCACGAGCCCTGTAAACATAACCAAGTAGAAAGAAACCACGTCTAACCTACCTACCCCAACTCCACACGAGCTAAGAGATCTAGACAACGCAACCTATCCTAACACAATCCAATAGTCTAACCTGACGTAATCAAATCAAACCGGACTTCACCTTCGCACAAACCTGATCGAACCAAAAATTTTAAGGCTTTTTTATGAGGCTGATCTTTCAGCCCAATTCTACACGACATTTCCGAGTAACGTAACCAACACAACTTAACCTCCACGGAAAAAATAGTTAGTAGTGGCAGCTAACGCGTTCATTAATAAGGCAGGTGCTATGAATTTTAGCAGCCGTCAATCAATGTCAACGTTAGCTGTAGCCACTAATAAGTTAGCAAGGGCAACAAATTGAGTATTTTTTGTCTGTTTAGCAGCCATTGCTAACATTTTAGCAGCTACATCTAACGTTAGCAACGCCTGCTAAAAAGTTAGCAATAAACTGCTAAAATTATTTGTACCTGCTATATCAATTAACGCGTTGGCTGCCATTGATAACTACTTTTTACCCGTGTCGCTTTGAGTAACCCGAATTAACAACCCTTACTTAACTTAACCTGACCATACTTAATCAACCGTCAAGGATCATAAACAAACCAAACTCAATCTTAGCTTGACCTAACTGAACTTACAAAGCATTACCAAACCTGACCTTTATCAAAACCAACTGCCTCCTTTTAAAGGCTTATCTTTAGAATACGTCCTAACGATTCCTTCAGGAATAACCAACTAAGTTATGCACGCGAATAATGCGAAAAGTGTCAAAGAAAAGAAAAGATCCTTTCGGATGGAAACATTGCTTGATGAAGCACCTGCGAAATTTATTATTCGAAAACCGATTTTAGTAATCACAAAGATGACTCCGAAGGCGGAATCATTCCGCAGGAAAAAAAAACAGAGGTCAGAGGTCAAGGTCACACAATCGGGCCGCGAAATCCACCAATCGCGGCGCGGATTCTCAAACACATCACTCATTTCCTTTGAGCATTTACTCTCCGATTTTAAAGGCCGTTGTTTTTTAGTGGTACGTTCTTTTGATGAGGCTGTTTCCGCGGTACGGTAAAATCACGGAATAGCAGTAGGTCAACGAGTATATTTTTAGAGAAGGCAGAGCAGAATACATCGAGTAACAAAAAAGGTTAGATCAAAGAAGGCCGCTGAAATCATTTTTCATATTATTCAGTCCCTTCAGGAGAAGCGATACCGGTACTCTATCTAGGGGTCCTTCGCAAACAAAACAAGAGGAAAAACTCTGCAAAACAGCGATCGCTAGTCCGGTTTCGACCTTCTTATATGCATTTCAATCAAAAATTGATGATTCAAAGGAATAAAGGAATATTCAGAAGGCAAATTCATTTTGCTCGTTGCTGGAGTGATTATACATTTTCAGAAAATTAATATTGATGGGTTGAAATT
>Ga0058701_10005273_pt1 | contig 10696 bp, 10 predicted proteins | sample AgamicOrMae_FD_97039 | JGI IMG/M metagenome (GOLD analysis project Ga0058701, IMG submission 97039) | Agave microbial communities from Guanajuato, Mexico - Or.Ma.e | ecosystem: Host-associated > Plants > Phyllosphere > Phylloplane/Leaf | place: Guanajuato, Mexico | collected 2012-06-04 | reverse complement strand
TATAAAACGTAATTTCGCTTATAAGACGAAGGGCTGTTGGTACTAATGCTTAGAGTATCTGTCCGGGGTCATCGGGAAAGTACTGTCACCGTCCGGTGTTTTTTGTTTATTTTTTTTGTTTTTGGTTTGTTTGTTTTTTCTGTTTCCGAACGGCATCGCTGGGCCGTAGAGGTTGAACTTATTTTTAAGAGTTTTAGAGACAACAGTCCAACCCGTTGAAGCTTTCCGATACTGACCTCATGCTCATGCATAGACACTATTACCAATAAGGCGGCTTTCGTAAACATCGTCCAAAACCAAAAATATTCATCTCAGATATTGCTTAACAGAGTTTTTAACAGCACTTGTTATTTATTTTACATTAAAAACCTATGATTCATTTTTTGAAAGTTGCAACTTCACAATCATTATAAAAAAAAAGCCTTAAGTTGTAGAATTAATCTGAATTTTTTGTGAAACCAATCTTTCTGCCGATAAAAAGCGTCGTCAAACTCGCACGCCAAAAATAAATTTAAAAAATTAAATTAAAAAAAAAATTGCTTTACGATTGGAAATTCACTCGAGATAGTGAAATTTAAACCACCATTAGTAAATTAGAGGACTCACTTTTCACTATATAGGAGTGAAACTTTACTCCTAAAGCAAATTTTCACAACTAAATTTTTTAACGCGTAGCTGAGCGCGAAATTCCAAAGAATTAATTCAATATATTTAAATTGTCGTGTTGTGTAGGAGACTTCAAACGAAAGAGCTTGGCAATTCACTGACCGAACTCTTGCAAACCAAAATACGGCTTGTTTTAATGTAATACTTGAAACAGTTTGTGAAACCAGACATAGTATTTATCAATCAGTAATATAGGATGATCAGAAGCATTTAGGACTTTTCCGAATGATTTGATTGACGCGGGTGAACAGAGCACCGACGCACGCCATTTTTGCCGCGCTCGAAAAGTTGAAACCCTAGCACATGTTATTGAGGAACATTCAGATTAGAGCGAGACGCAGACAGCTCAGTCGAAGTTACACCTTTTAGTTCGAAAACTCGAGGAGGGAGGAACATAACAATGTCGGGATTACAGGGGAGGGGGTGGGGGTGGGGGCAAGAGCGCAGAGTGAAGAAAACTTTGTGCCCGTCGCAGAATCACAAAATCTAATTGGCAGAGAGACGCTATACACCTCACACCTCCGGAAAAACTGGTCGCGCCTCAGACTATTTTCGGCACTTTAGCCCGGAGAAACCTTTCTAGGAGTTGATCGGAGACAGAGGTGCATTATAATTTCGCCGGGAAGTTATTGACAACGCGATGAAATGTAGAACGGTAAGCAGAATAATTTTCCTCGTCTTGAAGGCGTGACTATTTCTACTTGTTCTCTATCCTCTATTTTCTTTTTGGGTGTTGCTATTGACCCGACATGCATTAATATAGGGAGACTTGAACGCGCGTAGTGCATTTTATATGAGGTGACTTGAACGCACGGAACCCAATCTAATACATTTAATAAAATGGGGAAATCGGATCAATAGATATTCCCTTTCTTTTTTTACGTTTTAAGGATCAACGTCTTATATCCACATAAGTTAGGCTAACCTTTGTATTAACCTGATCACATGTGTTGTGCATCAACTCGCTACCGCTTGCAAGTTGTCGCCAATCCAGGTGTACAGTGCAGTGGGTTACCATAGTAACAAATCCCTTAATGTAGCCAGAATCCAGCCAAAACCCCGGAATCATACGCCAGCCACGACATCCCAGCTCGATAGCGCAGCCAGGACCAGCGAGGTTCCAGCCAATTTTGGGCAGTCCAGCCTGTGTCCAGCTGCGTCCTAGCCAACTATTTCTACTTGGGACCTGATTCCGCTTTTGCAGTGGTAACTGCCGCCGCCCCTAGTCTCACTGACTGATAGGTTATGTTAACCATTACTAAGTCAGGCTTATATCTTGTGCCTCACCCGACTGAGTGACCAAAGATGGCACTTGACATTTGGACGATCCCACTTTCGTGATTTACTGTGTATATACAATAAAATGATTTCATAGAAGGGCAAACAGATCGATTTTCCCCAGCAACAAGTATTTCGAAATACTGCAGTTTTGTTCGGGAACACTGTGATTTTAGCGTAATTAAAGGGAATTGCTCGGATTTCAAAGTCGGTGCAAATCGACCAAACGATATTACGACCCGCGTTCCGAACGGGCTTCTTTTACGTCCAGTTTAGTGCTAAATTGTGTTTGGCGATAATTATTGGCTCAGATATCGGATGGCTGAATGCCACAGCGCCGCCTAGCGGCCGAAATCCGCGTGATTCGATCACGCTTGAGCGCCCCCCCTCCTTTTTTCCCCACCAGCCAATCGTATTTTGAACAAACGTTTGCCGCCGTGCCGACCGCCGCTTCACCTGGAAATGGCGGGAGCGCCATTGTTGGGTTCTCTGTAGTTGTTAGCAGGCGGTGAGATTTGGCGGGCAGTTTGAGCAGTGGCTGCAGCGCACATTAGATTAGCGTGGCTGAATTTTCCAGCTCGTGTGCAGCTGTGACACCTACTCCTTTGAAAATGGCTAACTGTAAGTCGAAACCTCCTTGCACAAGGTCATAACTGAAAACCCCAGTGCTGTGAGGTCATAACTGAGAAGTCCAGTGCTGTAAGATTATGACTTTAAGGCCGAAAATTTTAGAGCTTTCAGAATTTCAATTTCTAGGCCCACGCGGGCTATTTTCGGTATATACTTCTTTAAGGAAGCCTACTTTGATATGTAAAGTTTGCACTTGGGAGAAAAAATGCTGGAAACATTATCCGTGAGCGTAGAAATCAGAATTCTAAAAGCGCTAAAATTTTCAGGCGGAAAGTTATATGGCCTTACAGCACTGGGTTCCTCAGTTGTTCCCTTACAGCACTCGGTTTTTTTGTTCAAGCTTTCCTGCATGGAGGTATATCAAAGGGCCGTTGTCAAAAAAAAAAGAAAAGAAAAAAAACGGAAACACTTTGCGTACTATGGGTTGACTAGAATGGAACTGTTGACTTTGTATTCTTACACATAGACAAAAAAAAGGAAGAAAAATTTGTGCGGTTGTTGTCGTTATTTTGAAAGAAGCATCCTGGTATCTTTGCGGTTCTTGTGAAAATAGCCAATGGATGCAAGTTAAACTATTAACCTAGTCTGTTCTTATGTCCGATCATTCCCATGTTAAACATAAACACTCGAAAATATTGAACACGAACGGTACCTTTAGCGCACACATTCACGAAGAGCGTACTCTCCATATAATCACGCTACGGTCTAGGGCTGCTCGTTACGTTACTTATCCGAACGTCGATTGCAGGTTGCTATCTCATTCTGATAAAGACTTTCCCCCTCCACCGATAAGAATTCGTCCCAAGCGGCTTTTTTCCGACAGATGTAAACATTCAAGTCTCAGTCATAGTCCAACCAGAGCCGTCGTCGAGTGCTTTGAACTGATTATAAAACGATTTTGATTAAGACATCAATCTCTGTGAGTGACCATGTTAAGCGGCAGATACTTTGTTCGGAAAGGATTATTAACAACTCAACCCAGAGTTATAAGACGGTCAAAACGTACGCTATGCGTTTCAAGTTCTACACAGTCAGATAAGTTGACTTTGAGGTAAGTTTTTTTTTACACTGCAAAAACATACCTCTGTTTTAGGTAGCCTTATTGCTTCTGGTATGAAGGTGAAACGGAGAAAGAGATTCCGTCATATTTTTATGATAAAGCTATCAATAAACGTAACAATGACAAGCTTTCGGCGAGACTCTTTCTCATAAATATGGTAATTGTTGGGTTAATTATTTTTCGTAATGACCAAATCACGTTTTTGGTGGTTTTACTTTCATACCCGAAACACGTACGGGTCTACCTTTTTTTACTTTTACCAAATACGAGTTAGGGAAAAAGATTAACAGGCACAGCAGCGTGTCTGTGATGTAATCAGTGATGACTTATCGAGATTTCTGATGTGGGTTTTGATATACTTAATGCAATCACAAGGGTAATGTAAGAGCAATGTTCAAGTTCAGCAACAAGAAATTCAAGCAAGTTCAAGAGCAACGAACAAGTGAAAAACTATGAGTTTATGGTGCCGGGTAAAACAGATTATTCAATATCTGTTAAAAAATATCTGTTTGTTGTTTATTCTGCGTGAAATCGCATTAAACATGGGATTACTTTACTGTATATGCAATACTGCATGAACCTAAGGACTGATAAAAAATATATATGGCGCTTAAGTTGGTCCATGATTTTGAGAACATAGAAAGACGAACACTATCGTAATACTGAAGAGATTTTTATGGTGACAAATTTCCAAAAACAAGATTCGATTAAGAAATCCCTGCAACGCAATGAGCTACAAGATTAACAAGAAATCGAATTGTGCCAATTATGAAATACTTTGAAATAGGAAGGGATTTGAAGAAAAATGAAAAATCGGAACGCAAAGATAATGATGAGTGACACGACTTCAAGGTAAAGGCAAAGGTTTAAGTAGTGTGTCAAGTGATTGCAAATGAGGGGCGAGTTGGAATGCTCGAGCGGGCATCAAACCGGCCACAGAGAGTGTTTTTGTACAGTGCTTAAGGCCAAACAGTCCGCGGGCGAGCCTGTTTGTATGAGGCAAAAAAAATGAACGCTAGTAAATTAAGACCAACCTTAAATTCTTGAAAAACAAAAAAAATAACCCACATCTACCATACAAACAAAAGAGAGAAAAAAATCAGACATAGAAATCGACGGTAAAACAAGAATGAACGTTAAAGCTAGTATTGTTAATATAGGGACAACACACATGCAAACGACACTAAAGGCAAAAAAATAATGTTTTATGCTGTTCAAAATAGTAGTGAAACAAAACAAAAGATCAGGCAATAACTAGGGAGCATCTAGAAAATATAAACTTAACGACAAAAAAAGAAAAAAATACTTCCACAAAAAATATCAGGAACAACGAAGACAAAAAGTGATACAAAGCATACTCCTTCCTTAAATTTTTATTTTGGTGTTTAAATGACAATCTGACACTAAACAAACGCAACTTGATGTCCATTGGATATATCTACGAATTGTATTCATCGTGAATTGTATACATGATTATTCAATGCATTTACTGAATCATTTCAACTACTGTGTACAATCACGGATTTCAGGGTTCAAACTAATGTTAAGTTTTTCTTGCAGCTCTTATGTGGGCCCAAAAGATATTGAAATTCTGGACACTAATTTGGGAAAAGCGCACGGAAAGCTTGAGCGAAACTTTTCCGATAGAATTCTCGTGCACTCCGTGGAGCAAAATGTGCAGTTGACGTATGGAGAAACGTTCCGGAAGGTAGGCAACACTCCTTGCAGTGCATGTCAATAATAGGGAAGGACATGAGTACTCCATCTCCGACGTGTACTCATGAACTGTATTTAAGCCTATTCTTGCAAACATTTTTTTTAGAAGTATAGGTCTTACGCCTATTCTTGCAAACATTTTTTTTAGTATAAGTCTTAGGAGAGTAGGTTTATCAATACCATGAGAAGAAAAAGCACGCGTTAGAAACAAAAGAGCACTTGAGACGAATAATTACTGGTTTACAGGCAGACCGTCTGGCGGCTGGTCTACTTTCCCTCGGTCTACAAAAAGGCGATAAAGTAGCCTTATGGGCTCCAAACACATGGGAATTCGTAGTTGTGAAATTCGCTCTTGCACGCGCAGGCCTAATAACAGTAAGTACACCTCTTGCTTTTTCCTCTCGACACAGTTTCAGTAAATGTTCCCTGAAAACCTCGAAAAAGGATTCAACTCATAAAGGTATTACCACGATGCACTCATGATTCTGATGATATTTAACTGGGTTTAAATTTAAAATTAAAACCACTTAGCCATAAAATAATTATCAAAACCAACACAAATACGTGTTCCCCGAAGTGTCGCCAAGGAAGCAGTTAGGCACTTGCTGAGAAGAAGTACTCTTCGTTAGTGGAAAAAGTATTGCTCCGTCTCATATGTTTCAAGCCTCTCTTTCTTGGAAACAGGAAGAGATACGATTAAAAAAAATCCTATCGAGTCGATGACGATAGAGCAAATAGCTATCGAATTCATTTCGAGCTTTTTTGTAGTTCTCTCCTCGTTCCCAAGCAATGAATGTTCGAGAAAATGAGAAGAAGCACGACTTTTGCCACTGACGGTACCAGGCTTGATGTTAGACTGAGATGGTTAATCTTGATTAGTTAACAAGCTCTCGCTTTGGAATCTGTCTCCAGGTGGCCATGAACCCTCTGGTGGTGGGTGAGGATGCAGAGCATTGTCTGTCCTTAAGCAAGATCTCTGCTGTTGTTGCCCCAGCTCAACATAAAAACATCAAATACTTCGAGGTTCTGGAACAGTTTGCGCCCGAAATTCGTGATGCGAAGCCGGGAGCCGCAAAATGCTCCAGATTCCCTAATCTTCGGGCCGCGATTTGCATGTCTGGCAAAACGCCCGAGTATGTAATGTTTTTATAGTTGCAGTCGGCAAGAAGTAGGCCTAAGCTGTACTCACGACAATCGATTGTTTAGGTTTGCTGTAAGCATCGAAGAACTGGAAAAATCATCATCCGAGTCGGACGTGGCGAGTATCAAAAAGTTTCAGGATCAGATATCTCCTGAACATCCAATCGTATTCCAGTTCTCGTCGGTAAGTGAAAGAAAGCAGGTTGTCCTCTGAATTTGCAGAAAGTGTAACTCAAGGTAGAAAACTTTTCTTCCTATATGTCAGATTTGATTCGTGATGGGTTGAAGTCACGAGTGTCGTATTCAAGCTTTGTTCTTAGCGGTGGACCTTTGTTTTCAGGGTACCACAGGGAAACCTAAAGCCGTAGTAATTTCACACAAGAGTTACGTAAACAATGCCCGGGTAATTGCCAAAAGTTTACGCCACGACAAAAACAAAGTAAGTGCCGTCTGTGATTCCCATCCTGAACTCCAGCCACAAGTTTGACGGAATGTTATTGAACAGCCTGCAGTTTACTGTGTTCAAGTGCCGTTGTTCCATGCCTACGGCCTCATTGCTGTGGTCGCTGCCAATGTCAACCTGGGAGGTAAATTAGTTCTACCGGCGTGTAGCTACTCCCCTAAAGCACATTTGAAGGCACTCTCTGAACAAAGGTAAATTTCTGGAATACCTGCCATGATCGTCCCTGGTTACTTTTCACAATCTGACATGAGGGTGGTTCCGAAGAACTCGGCGATTTAACAGCTCCTGAAATACTGGATCTGTTTTTTGGGCTTGATTTAAAATTCCATGATGCCTCTGCAGCTTCACTTTGCTTTTGACAATCTCTTGTTCCCCCTCGGCACTGATTCCCTAGTCTTGAGAAGTTAGGAAGATGCAGCCGCAGACGACGAAGAAGATGACAGAAGACCAGGAATGAGGAATTCATGGGCGATAACAAAACAACTACTCGTGCAACATTTATGATCGCAGGTGTTCAATTCTGACGGGGACGCCGACGATGTACTTGGATACTCTGAGACAAAGTGAGAAGGATGGGCGACCAACGCACGCTATTGAGGTCGCGATATGTGGAGGGGCCCCGCTAGTTCCTCAGCTAGGCAGAGACATTATGGAGGGGCTGAAGGTGAAGAGGTTACACGTAAGTAGTCCGGACTAATTAACTATAGATAGACGGAATACCTATGAATGATTTTCACTTGTTGGCAGGCCATATACGGGCTGTCCGAAACCACATGTGCAGCTTTTCTTTCGGCGGAGGATGATACTTTTGAACACATGTGCAATACTGTCGGCAAAGCGACATCGCATATTGAGGTTAGACGCATGCATATAACTAAATACTTTGCACGTTGTGTGTTAATCTTTAGTCAAGCCGAGCGGACCAGCAGAGGAACGAGGTACAAGGCATGTAACCTAATTAAACATAATCTAAATGAGGTCAACCTCTTCGACGCGGTTATGTATGATGAAAGGTTGAAGTAAGGTGGATCACAGAGGTGGAAGATCCGACATTTAAATGAAAGAGGGAAGAATCCTCGCACAGCACTAGGAGTCAAAACGAGTACACGTAAATACTTGTTGAAAATTTCCTTGTTTTCAGGTCAAAGTGGTAGACAGGAAAGGTAATACCGTTCCAGTAAATACTCCAGGAGAACTCTGGATCAGAGGCTATATAAATATGAAGGGGTACTTTGATCAGCCGAAAGCAACAGAGGACACTATCACCCCGGACCAATGGATAAAAACAGGGTATGTTACACGCTCAGATGGTCGGGTTGGTGAATAATGGCAGGGTTCTTCACACAGGTTTAATAGCGAGTTGAGGGTGTGTGGCAGCCAGTGACAGCGAAAAGATCCGAAAAAGCTGAACGGGTTTTGATTGGCTGCCGCTGTTGCTCAACATTGCACCTCGTTGAATGAAAATCCTGGGCTTGGCTTGTGAGTGCTGATTGATGCTTTCAGGGATGAATTCGTCATCGACGAGAACAGACGAGGCAAAGTAATTGGCCGATTTAAGGACTTAATCATCAGAGGAGGCGAAAACATTAGCCCGAAAGAAGTCGAAGACGTTCTGACAACACATCCAACAATTCTTGACGCACAGGTACGTAGTGCTAGAGAAGAGGTTCATAATAATACCACTTTTGGGTAATAAACCGCCTTTTTTTGTTCTAGATTGTCGGTGTTAAAGATGAGCGAATGGGAGAAGAGGCGTGTGCCTGCTTAATTGTCCGAGAACCTATAACTGGAAAATTGATTCTTGATATATGCACAAATAAGGTATATATATATACGAATTTTTTTAATGCGGCATTTTTGAAGCAACATAGTCATATTCTGTGTCGATTTCTCTTTTTTTTCTATTCTTCAATATCTATTTCTCTCGGCTTGATGACGAAATGTAGAACGCAAGAAGAAACTGCACCCTCCGGAATTTGCAATGAACGATGATAAAACCGCCTTCAAACAGAGATCTTTGTAATTATGACCCCTCTTTGCCTTTCAGATTGCAAAATTCAAAATTCCCAAGTATTACGTCGTGATGGACGGGTACCCCAGGACGGCTTCAGGCAAGATCCAGAAGCACAAGCTTCGCGAAACATGCAACAAAATTCTTAGAGAAGGGAAGCTTTTGGCTGTAAATACCCAAAATTATTAAAATACCTCTGTGCTTGCGCCAAAGGAACGTCTGTTGACTTACTCAAATCAAAATGTAAACACGGCATACGAGGTATGGCGTATGTTTCATGCTCTTTCTTCAGAAGAAATTCTCTTTATCTGAAACTCAACACAACTCAAAAAAAAAAAAGAAAATCCAAAACGCTTGTACCGCTGTTTAACTGGTCGGAAGCTACAAACACGAGGAGGCAACTTTTTTCGCCTCCGAAAGCAAATGCGACCCTTGCTTCTAAAATGTGAAGTGCAGTGTTTTACGGAGAGAAAAATCTTCCCAAAACGAGTGTGTGGATTTGTGATCCCATAGATAAGTACGTGATTTGACAAGGAAACTTAATATGCTTCGCATCACTCTTTCTGCAAAGTTCCGTCTCAGAGTTCACAGTTTTACCGGACATTCCGAAAGAAGAGTAACGGATGTTGGCAGTAATGGTAAGCGTTTAGCATTGCAACAGTTGGTACCATCGCTCAAGCAAACGACACCGACAGCCATGGTAACCCAGCAAACAATCTGCTTGCAAAAACGTGCGTTTTGCCCAGGGATGCCAATCCCGCTGTACGTCCTCACCTTTCGATTTGCAGTCCGTTGCCAACTGCACGAAACTGGAGCCAAAAGTGGTTTACTCGAAAGGCGACTTGCGGGATCACCAATACATTACAGCAAGAGATGTGATTGGTCAAATCGGCCATGCTCACGCTCAAGCACCTTCCTGAGGTTCCCCCACCAAACCATGTTTATTTATGCGGCCGGCAGAGGATACAAAAGCGTATGCAGGTCTGTTACACTGGGCTAAAGTAATTCAAGGATAATTTCGGCTAAAAAGGCTCTACATCAAATCGCGATTGGACTCGAAGCTATGACTTAGGCGTATGTTTATGTACGCAGAAGCGTAAATAAACATACGATACAACAATTGCATTTCCAGTCAAGAAATTAGAAAGTCGGATTATAAAACCTTGATGAAAAGTCAGTTATAATTTCTAACTTCACCAAAAACGGTAGTTTAGACCATTCCGACATGACCTGAGAAAACGGGAAAGAAGTTAGACATTCTCTCGCCGGCGAAACAGGCAATCTAACGTTATTTGAATTATTTTAATTTAACCAAACCACATACGCATGATATTTTAAATCCTTCCAGCAAAATCCAAATCTATCAGTGTAAGCTCTTTTAAAAAGAAAGTATTCTGTATGGTATGGCTTTTGTTTTGGGAGATAACTCTTTACTTGATGAAAGTGCCTTATGATTACATGAAGATAATTTCTACGTACCAGCTATGGTGAACTTAAGTACCGTCTCCTAAATGCGAATATATAGAAAGTCCAAGAAGAGTATAGAGTAACTTTCCCAAGTTCACAACGGCTAGCTATGGTAAAGCAGGTTCGAGTCGCGAAGTGCTGCAACAGGGTGGCCGCTGAAGGGCCGCGACAATTTTCCCTGACTTTTCCCTGACCAAAAATGATTTTCCAGGTATTTTTTCCAGACTAATACACATTTTCCAGACGAATTTTTAAATCTTATTTA
>Ga0058701_10005272_pt1 | contig 10696 bp, 8 predicted proteins | sample AgamicOrMae_FD_97039 | JGI IMG/M metagenome (GOLD analysis project Ga0058701, IMG submission 97039) | Agave microbial communities from Guanajuato, Mexico - Or.Ma.e | ecosystem: Host-associated > Plants > Phyllosphere > Phylloplane/Leaf | place: Guanajuato, Mexico | collected 2012-06-04 | reverse complement strand
CTATATAACCTACTCTTACTTAACCTAATTTAACCTAACTAAACATTACTTCACTATTCTGAACCCCTTAGTTACTCAACCTGACTGAACACTTCACTAACCAAAAATATGAACCTCGAACTAATTTGACCTGTCTCAGCCGCTAACCTCAACTCTCTGAACCTTTTATACCCTTGCTGAACCTCTTCCTGTCAGGACCCTGTCACATTAAGCATAACCTTTCCGATAACCGTAACTTTTCTAGTTCGGTGTGATTTTATCTCTTTTAAAAATTGAAAATATAGGTGAGATTTCGTGGTGCTGATAGTTGGATTCAACGGCATATTACATTTAAAAAAAAATAATGCTTGTTTTCTTTTTAGAGGTAGTCGCGTCGGCAATCTAAAATATTATCCTTCAGAAACAAGCTGACACCTGCATTGATACTTGAAAACATTCGACTTAGAACACAATGAAAGAGTTCTAAGAAAGCAGTTTGTCAAACGCATAACTACAAAACAATGTAGAGAGTAAATCCAATATACCGCTCAAAACATATTTTTCGTGGGGGATATTGTTTATATACTCGCTTTGACCTACATTCCTTTTTTATAGTTTGAATGCAGCATAGTGTAATAAATGTGTGTAAGGTATCGCTATAAAACAAGCAAAAACGCTGCGCGAGGCACCAAAGCATAAATTTATTCGAAAATTATGTGATGGAAGTTTTGCGGTAGTCCAACGCTCGAGTACTTTGTCTCTCGTGATAAGAGAGTAGGTACTCCTAACGTTTTTATGTAGGGAATAGTTGAGTTGTCGGGGGGTGGCCGTCATTCATGGACCTTTCACAGCTACTAGCAAAAGTTTTTGCGATGCGACCTTAGCAAAAGCTATTGCCCACTCTGACGTTCCAAATAACGATACCATTCTCTGTTTCTTTGCTTTTCACAAAGATTTTATAGAACTCTAAATAGAGGATGAATAAACAACATGCATTTTAACGAACTCAGCTCGCAAACTTCGGCTAACGTAACCTGAACTCACCCACTCGACCCCACGTAACTCAATTTCAGCTAATATATCTCTCCTAAACTTTAACATATCTGAAATTTACCTTACCAAATGCCGGAGTTTATAATTCACGTAACGTTCGTATTTAAGGCACGTAAAGGTTGTCTCCAATGTTTCTCAATGATGCATGTTGCGTAAACCTTTGACTTTTACGTCTCGCAAGTTACGTTTATCATAAAACTACGACATGATGTAAACATATCTCAACAAACGTAAACTCTTTTGGATTGACCTAACCTCACTTGTCTGCACTGAATGTAACCTCACCTAACCTCTGATAATTTAACCTCAACTTCAGCATCCTGTCCTTGCCTTACCTATTTTATTCATCTTTATGATACGTTTGCAATAATGCGTCGTAAGAGCATTTTGCAGAGCAATATATGTACTTTTGGTCGAGGAACAGTAAAATTCATCTAGCTGAGACGATCCCGGCGAAACGACTTGGGAAGCAGCGAGGAGTGAATTTAAGCGCACCGTAGGGGAAATGGAAACTCCTTCTAGTTTACGGATACTTTTGATTGAATTCAATGCCGATTTCTGGGGCCGATTTAATTTTTCTTGTGGATCTTGTTAACGGGCCCGCTCTATTTGCCTCCCCTATCATTTTGAAGGTTGCCTTTTGCACCTTTTGTTTGCCTATTTTGAACTGGTTGAATTCTTGATAAAAGCAATGATTAGGTTCCGTTTTTGCTTGAACATACATAAGATTGGACACTTTGTCGGCGAGGAGTTTTTGGCGTGGATTCTAGAACAGTTCATTGGTCTTAAATAGGTCGAAAATGAGTGTTTTATCCAGAATTTTTATGATCGTAAGATGCTGTCTGCGCCTAGAAGATTCACTCACGCCATCTCGAGTCATCAGAATCACGTTGTTCTTGACCAACGCCAAGCAAGATGGGTTTTTCTTGGGTTTCGTCTGTCTCGCTTCGCCTCGCCGCTCTCCCGACCTACCTGACGCTCTTCCCTCTCTGTCCGTCTCGTGTGTCCTGTCCACCCACCTCGTTCTGTCTCGCTCTCTCTCTCTCCCTCTCACGCCAGATCATTCTCCGCAATAGGAACATTGTCTTGGGTGCGTATCGATCGGGACGCCCTCTTCCGTCGTTTGTGCACCCCTCCCCTCCCCCCTCCTCCAGGCGCCACCGTGTCGACAGAGGAGCACCGACCCCCTCCCCTCCCCTTTCTCTCCTGTATGCTGGCGCTTAATTACGAAATTTGTGATATGGTTCAATTCCACGAAACCCCAACAATCTTCTCGCTACCCAGCAAGTATTCGCTAGTATTGCAATCGAGGGCTCGATTCTCCAAGGTTCCCTCTTCAACGAATGTATTCGCTTTTGATGTCTCTACATTCTTAGTCAAAAGTTAAACTCCAAAACTCGTACATCCATTGTAACCTTGTTTCTTTTCAACAAATATAATGAACTTCTCAGGTGATTTTTTTTGAAATTGCGACTTTTTCTATGGTAACGGTAATTTTACTTTATGCTACCTTGAAATAATGAAGTTATTCTTGACCCATAAGAACCAAAGTATTTGTAGTGAAATTTAGCTGAAGAGGAATTGGAAGGATTTTTTTATATTTAAATACGCAATTTTGAGCTTTGTTAAATGCCCAAGTTATTAAATTTCAGGTTTTTAGAGGGGCGATATTTCTTAAATTGTGAAAATACTGAACTGAAAAGATTATTTAAAATAAATTTCTTTGTTTCCGAACGGCATCGGTGGGCGGTAGTGGGCTGAAGTGTGGAAGTTAGCCGGAGGTGTAGTAATGCTGCGAAAAGGAAATGAAAGATATTCATTTAGTTTTTACATAAACAATACTGGATTCTCTCAAAATTGGAAGACGATTTTTAAGATCGCGTAAATGTATGCAAGGTTATTCTCCAATAGCTCATTGTTTACATTAAGTCGTGTCTGCGTACTGCAGGATACAGCTCATATCATATAAGTCTTGATATTCACGGCTGGAGACTTTTTTGATCGTGACTGTACTACTTGAAGCTGCCTTCAGTTTTTTCGTCGCTCGTAAAATAATAATTTCGATGGTATTTATTCCCGCAACATCTGGGAGTTTCTAAGGGTGCCTTATTTAGGGAAAATGAGATTGGAACGATGTTATTAGTTTCTGAACCGAAATAAACCTTAAAGGCCGTAAAGTTTGGGTTTCCCATGTGCGAAGGCTGAGTCATCAAACAGCCCTCGAAATTGGTCGACGTAATAAAAACAGTTCGTAATGTTATTCCGCAGCTAAAATTTCTCATCGCGAGTAAGTTTCGGCCCGCAACGCAGGAACTGGAGCCTATATTTTACTGAAATAAATTTAGCTCGATTATGCCGATGTCTCGAGCGGTCCATTAATTTTAATTCTTTTTTATAAGGCGGCGGTGGTTTCTCGTTTTGGTAACGACCAGGACAGCGTAGCTTCATTTGTTTTCATTTAAAAATAAATTGGTAAATATATCCTGTACGTGTTTGGCGCTCTTTTGCCTCGCCCCAAGTAAATGAAATTGCGTTTTTCTCGCTGCGTTCCGTAGTGCTTTTGAGGTTAAGTGGCTTCTTCGATAAGGAGACACTTTTGGAGTGAGATGAAAGCGAGACGAGTATTTTTGATGAGTTTTGTCTTATAATCGAGGGTCGCGAGCAGAACCCTAAATGATGTCTCAGGGAAAAATGAGATCGTTGAGAAAGCTGAAGAAGATGATTTTTTTACCTCACTTTCTCCTGTTGTAGTATTTTTTTAATTTTTTTGTGCGGGGGGAGTATTTACAAATAAATATCTCAGAGATAATGTCTGAAAGTGTTAAATTTTGCTGGAAAGTATCCGAAGAAAGTGTACACGATTTTTTTTAATCAATTCTTTTGGCAGGAAATTTTGTTTGATACTATCTTGAATTTGATTGATTTTTTTGGTCCGTTCTATTCACCCGCCTATGTTGATATAAGGTAGACTTGAACACATGGAAACCAACCTAATGCATTTTTAATGGGAGGTGACTTGAACGCACGGAAACCAACCTAATACATTTTAAATGGGGCAGCGTGTAAATAGCCACCTTTTTTTTAGACTGCGCTAAGGTTAAATTGAAATGCGTTTTACGAACGCATACGAAATAGTTAACCCTTTTTTTCCAAAAAGACAGATGAATTTGAGTTTTAAAAATGTTCATAACTGTATATGTATAAAATGACGACTCTTTTCGATTGCTCGAGTGCTTAATCTTTGCGATGTTCGGTGTGTCAATCAATATTCGAAGAAGCATTACCGAGAAAGTCGTAATGCTGGGAAATCTTTGCGAAGTGCGGTAAAAGCGGGGAAGGGCGATCACCCACCAGTCAAATGGCGCTGTTTGTTCTTCTTGTCTGTAAAACAAACAAAAATGTGTGAATAAATAGCAGGCTAGGAACATTTCCATACTAAGATATCCTTCTGGAGGGAGGCCTAGATGGGAAGGGGAAAGGGGGGGATTTGCATATGTATAGGATAAATAACCGTGATTACATGGGGGGGGGGGGCATAGGGAGTTTGGCTACGTCAACTTCAACGTTCAACGTTAATTGTGAATTGTGGAAAATTTTGGGCGAGGAAATGAATGTTACTGCTGATTGCTTCAAGGGAATCTTTGGGTGATTTAATGAGAGAGGGATTTCGGTCTTTAAGGAGCTCGGAAACATTCAAACAAATCGCTTCGGAATTTTGATGAAAAGAAAAGCCTTAGTAAATACAAAAAAAAAGAGATTGAGAGAAAAAAATGAAAAGAAATGAAAATGGTATTTGTTGACCGCAATTATTGATTTAACTGCAGAAATCTTATTCGAAGAATCCTGATGATTCCCGCCGATAAATAAGCGGCATCAGGCTTACCGTTCATTAGGTTAGGTTGAGTTAGGTTAGTCTGCGTGCTTTATTTATCCCTCCTCTGGCGCTCCACTCTGTTCAGCGACGGATAGTGAAACTCAAAAAAGGCGAACTTTCCGTATAGTGTGCTTTCAATAAGGGGAACTTGTGGAGGGCGCGTGCCGTCCCTTTGGTACCCGTCCCTTTTGGTACCCGTCCCTTTGGATACCCGTCCCGGCCACCAAGGCTTCCTCGGAAGTCGCACACGACGCTCGATCATGAAGAAAACTTTATCTTAACTGTTGTCGTTGTTTAATTTCAGCCGAGCATGATTCATTCTGCGAGAAATTGACACGCCTGGAGAGATAACCGAGTGATGGAACATGCAAATTTGTATCGAATCAAGCTGCAGCCAGAGGACGCTGTAGGTCCTGGTGGGCGCACACTGTCTGCGCGCGTCTGATAGGTTAACCTAGGTTAGTTGCCTTGTGCTTCGCTTCGATTGGCTTGGCGGAAGGCCGAACACAAGTGAGAAATTCCTAGTCCTTTATTTTCTGTTAGAATCGGTTTACTTTAAACTTTTTTTATATTTCGTTTCGATAAGTCGCGGGGGTATCCACTATTGTTTCGTATTCCACGCGAACTGAGCCCCTCATGCGGGAAACGCGTAAGAAGTTCGAGGCCTTTAAGAGGGCTAAATTCTTTTGCATTTTTTTCTGTCTCCTTCCTGTTTATGCCGCACTATCAGTCGATCTCGCTTTGCAGCGTTACTTTTATGTCACTTGCGATTTTCTTATGAAACATTTATCAACGGATGTTTTGCATAGTCTCACGACTGCGGAATAAAGAGATGACTGTTGGTGGGAGTTTTCGATAGAAAAAAAAAGGCGACTTACAACAATTTATGAGGGAGACGGTTCGTTTAGCAAGAAATAAACTGAGCAGAAAACACTGTTTATAACACGCTGGTACACTGGGAAAAAACGGTGATGAAATTTTCAGCGCGGGATGTTGCTTGTGAAATAAAAACGCTATTTAGATGTGGTAATTGTATTTGTTAAGACTCGTTACGCTCACGGCATTACGAATTTCAACTATCTGCGATAAATGCTTTAATGCTGGAATCAGATCGTGAATTCTGCTTCCATTCCAATTAAAGATTACACTTTTTAAATGTTCATATGAAGTTTAAAGAAATTAGGCTTAATACTTACCAGAATGAAGGACTAATTATTTGGTCGGTAAAAAGGATAAACTTGTTATGTTAAGGTGCTGTTAAAATGTCTGAAACATCGACGTAAATCCTACGCGTGTTTATGGAGTTGCAGCAGACGCCGAAATGCTAAGTCTTTGCCCAAGTTATTTTCAGCAATGCTAATTCAGCCAGGGCTGTCCCCTAGGTCTGCTTGTTTGATTAGTTTAATTGCACCTTCGATCCGAGCGCAAATTATTAGCCCAACACAGGATAGGCAACCTTCTCAACATCAGTGTTTTGGGTTGCCTAAAACCGTAACGAACGTGGCTTCTTTTTCAGCTAAATCTGGTTTTGTCGCAAAACTAGCGAGAAAGAAAATGTGATGTACCGGGGGCAGCTATTCTCTCGATTGAGAGTTCGTTAAATTTGGGTAAGTGGGAGAGTTCAGTCAGGAAGTTCGGAGGGCCAACATTAGTTAATACGGTTACGGGAGTTGATCAGATTGGCTTCGGTTAGGTAATGGGCTGAAGTTAGCCTAGGTATAGGAGGTCAAGTGGGCCTAGCTTAAGTAAGATTACTATGGGTGACTATGTGGTGAGCTGAGACAAGGTCAATTACAGGTAGGTCACGGTAGCTGGGCAGGTTGACCCAGGTTAGGTTGAATTGGCCTAGGTTAGGTATCAGTTTTATGAAACAACGGGCCTCCCTCGGCGCACGTTTTGTGGCGGAGTAGGGACGGTCTCAGTTCCTGTGACATTGATCATCTCCTCTGGGGTCCAGGAGTTTCCGCTGCAGCGCACCGCGAAAAGTGCAGTAGACAACGCCGGCAATGGCCCAATTCCTGTGTAGGGCGGTCAGGCCGCCGGGCTGGGCCGCGGGGCCGCTTGGCCGAAGCCGGCGTCATGACAAGGCGTGAATGGGGCGTCGGTCAGAACGGCCGACGGGCCGCGGACGACGCGGCAGCTGCGCCGGCGGCAGCTGCGGCGGCGGCGGCGCGGCGCGACGCAGACACTTGTTGGCCTCTCGCGCAGGCGCACATCGGGCGATGCTCAAGTCGCCTTTTTGTTGTAGCCGTCGACACCAGCGTCCTACAGACCAGCCGGCCGCTGCCGCCGTCGCCGCCCTGGCCGGGCCGTACTCCGACCCGGCCCGACCCGACGACGCGCCGCTCAGCCCGGGCGCGATCGCCCCTCAGCCCCCCGACCCCCGCCCCGGTCTGGCCCGCCCGGAGAACAACTTAAAGGCGATAGACCCAGCTGGTGGTTTGGCCGATCGCTTACCAACTATCCTTTTTTTCCGACATGGGTTCGTTCCGCCCTTGGTGCCTTTCCTTTCTGCATTCGCGATTTTTGTTACCATTTTTAAGGTAGCGAGATTTTACTCTCCGCGCGTATAGGTGATTTTCTATGTCTCCATCCTTATAACCCCCTTATGACACTCTAATCCACTGGTCTCAGTGCGGATTCGCGAGTGATTAGGAGAGTCATGAGGTCCCACAAACAGGGTCATGAAGTCCCAAGAAAGGACCTCGCGTTCACTTGGCGGTGTTCCCATCTTATTCTTAATTCTCGCTAAAAATTAAATACATTAACATTTTTTGTGTATAAAGATCGAAAGACTGCGTTAAACAGGCGCAAGGAAGTATAAGTATTTATCTGGTGGATGCTATCTGAGTTGAGCACGCCCGACAAATATCCGGCGCAGACATATGCGTTGCTTATGCCATTTCTTTATGTTCTAGACATAATGAGATTGTTGGTTTAGGCACTTGGGCTCGTTTCGTTTAGGTCCGGAAGTATCCTTAAGAGATTAGTCAATTTCACGGCACGTAGGAGACACACTTCCATCTTTAAATGTTACCTTTGTCCCATCCATCGAAATGTAATAAGTTTTGTTTCTCCGTTCTTCTCCGTCAATTTTATGAGAACCCATCAGCAGCTGATTATACTTACGTGAACCTGATAAAATCAAATTACAAGCGAGTTCGTTGAAAATTCAACGCGACGGTGCAAGGTACTCGTTGCATTGCAAGCTATAAAGTCATTCCCCATAGAAGACTACAATCGATCTTATGTGTTGGTCTTCCGAGGCATACCACGCCAGATTGGCTCCCCCCCCCCCTCGGAACGCATTATACCGCGGTATGAGTAATTTGGAATAACCAACAGATCTCTATTTGTCCCCTTGGAATGTTGGAATGTCTGAAGCGATTCGACCTCAGCATCACTTTTTCTTTCTTTTTTCATTTGCTCTTTGTCGGTATGGGCACCTTCGTGGTGGCTTACCACACCTCTTTCGTGGCCACCTTCTCCATTCACTCCACACAAGTTTTTTGGCCATCAGCTCACGAATATTTAGTGTCATCGTATTAAATGTGGTTTGACTTTGACTCTTAACATAGTTTTCCTTCTGTCAGCAGGTGAGTGAACACCGGTACAACCGACCGTTATCCTGTTCATGTCCTCAGTACGTAAGTGCATCAAAATACAAGCATAACTAAATTTTGGGGGATATTCCCTTGTAGCCGAGTGACAGCACGTTAGCCTCTGGTTTAGAGGGTCGTTGGATCGAATCTCTGTGGTCCATTTCAGTTTTTCCGTCTTTCAGAGGTTTGTTTTTGCCTGCCCAGTCAGAAAAGTAGGCTTTATCGCCTCTTGTTTCGGAGGAACGCTGGTTCGAACCTCTCCCACAGTCTTTTCCGGCTTCGCATGAAAGTTATTTGTATGCGTGCTGACAGTGTTAGCGATAACGAAATTGCCACCGCCGTCCCTGCGGGTCTGATTACTCGGGGCGCCGTGCGCCTGTAAACAGAATTAATAGCAAAGTACTTGTTATGCGTCCCGGCTGCGTTAGAAGAACCCTAACGGGGTTCGAACGGTCAGGGTTTGCTGAGGTAACGAGGTTGCTACTATTGTAAGCATAACCCGTTGTGGTATGTGGTGCACAAGATGGCGACCTGATTCGCAGCGCTGCGCAGCGCGCCGTGTGTTCGCTAACTAAGCTGCCTGCTTACCGTTCGGATTAATGCCGTCGAGTTCAACGCGGGTTTGTTTGGATACGCGTTATGAGGTACTCGGCGCGGCGCGGCGGGTGCCGTCGGGTACCGCCGGGTACCCCCTGTTGGCTCACCAATCCGCGATTTTTCGACCGGTGCGGGTGTTTGAACTGTGTTTGGCGTGCGGATTAGCAGTGTCCGCCTGAAAAATCGTCTTGCCACAAAATTCGCGCCCAAACTTTTTTTTTTCCCTTTAAAAAAAATTGAAAAGAAGTAACATTTGCAGTTTGAAAGATTTTTGTCTACGTGATGAGTTGAAAGTTAATTTAGTTAGCCTCCCACGGAGATGATTCTTGTTGCCAAGAATTTTTTCTTGATGTATAGTGATGAAACATTTTTTTTCTTGCCGCTAGATATTTTTTTCTTGCGGCAAGAAATTTTTTGTTGCCATAAGTAATTTTTTTGCAGCTTCAAGATTTTTTCCTTATTTTAAGAAAACAATTCTTGCCACAAGAATTTTTTTCTTACTTTTGGAAAAAAAAATTCTTGCCACAAGAATTTTTTTATTACTTTTAGAAAAAATTCTTGTGCCAAGAAAAATAATTCTTGCGTCAAGAAAAAAAATTCTGGCGGCAAGAAAAATAATATTTTGTTACTGTATCAAAAAAAATCTTGGCATCAGAAAACGTTTCTGTGTATCTATACATACATAAAATTGAGGTGTTCAAGCAGCCTTAAAAATTAATAATAACAATCTATATGTTATATGTGTGATATAATAAAAATAGTGAGAGTATCGAATAGAGACATTGGTCAATATTTTTCGGGAATTAAGCGGTACAGCGTGGCTGCGATTAATTGAACTTATAGGCCTATCGTTCATTGCGAGATTAAGATGGTGAAAGTAAGTAAGATGAAGTTGTTAATTGGTGTCCCTTCGAGTTGAGCGATGCGATTCGCCTTTGTTCGCGCTTCCATGCCTCTTGTAATAACAAGTAATCTGCTACAAAATTATCTTTGTTTTATTTCACACTTCGCATCGCCGATTACTGATCTCCGCGCCCCAACATCTAATGATCCCAATTTACACGCGAAGAATGGCCTTTTGCCAGTGCCAGGTAAAGGCCACGGCCTCCTTGCTCCCCCTCGTAAGGGTGTCTCCTTTTGGGGGAGGAGGGGATTAATCTTAATCTGGGACAACGTAGTTATTAAACCGCAGGAATTCTGCCAGCTCATAAGTTCCTCAGTCGAGCGTAGGCCTTGAAAACCTTAAGCTGTAAAATTTTGGTTATCAGAATAAAACAAGCGGGGAAAAAAGCGAGCAGTTTCTAGCGTATAGCAATATTTTTGAATGTTAGTCGTGTTACTGATGCATGTTTTTAAGTGCAAAATCAAGAAACTTCCGAAAAGCCACGCTTTTTTTTCGCCTTTTTTTTGAAAGGGGATGCTTTTCTTTTTTTTTCTTTCTTCTTTCTTTTTTTTAGCCATGTTGCTCAACGCAACTTCCCTTCAACAAATCGGGATTTTAAAAATAGTTCTATTAGCACGCCTAAGCCTATACAAGGGAGACTAGAACACGTGGAAACGAACGTAATGCATTTAAAATGAGAGGTGACTT
>Ga0058701_10005271_pt1 | contig 10698 bp, 5 predicted proteins | sample AgamicOrMae_FD_97039 | JGI IMG/M metagenome (GOLD analysis project Ga0058701, IMG submission 97039) | Agave microbial communities from Guanajuato, Mexico - Or.Ma.e | ecosystem: Host-associated > Plants > Phyllosphere > Phylloplane/Leaf | place: Guanajuato, Mexico | collected 2012-06-04 | reverse complement strand
TTGTTCCTCTCAAATGAAGACGCGATTTTAGAACTGTTCCTCGCCAATGAAGAGTATTTTAGGGCTCAAATGAAGAGGATTTTAGGACCGTTCCTCTCAAATGAAGAGGACTTAAGGACTGTTCCTCTAAAATGAAGAGGACTTAAGGACTGTTCCTCTAAAATGAAGAGGGTTTTAGGGCTGTTCCTCTCAAATGAAGAGGATTTTAGAACTTTTTCTCTCCAATGGAGAGGGTTTTAGGTTTGTTCCTCTCAAATGAAGACGCGATTTTAGAACTGTTCTTTCAAAAGAAGAGGATCTTACACTCGCGAAAAATCACTCTGAGGACTCTTCCCATGTACTCTTCGTGCGGTCTTCGACGCAACGAAGGAACAATGTTATCGCCCGCTAAATTCTTTGCTCCCCGGCGGTGTTGGCTCGGTGCAGCTCGGCTGCTCCGGCCCGAGAAAAACAATTGTGGCTTAGGGGCGAATCGTAATCATGCAGAGGAAGCAAATGAAACTCGTTTTCTTGTTAAACGTGTGAGAGGAGAGGGCTCGACGGAGTTCCGCTGCAGTTAATTGTGTTTGATTCGACTGAGAAAATGATAGAAGAGCCGTGTACGTTGCGTAAGGCACACTTAACTAGCATCATTCGAATAAGTGCTAGCTTACTTAAGCTTGGGAAATCTACGGGAATGTTCAAACTGTTCAGAAACCACACAGCTGGAGGAACATCTTTTTCTGGAAATTCATGTCTCGGAAAACCCTTCGAATTACGTACGCCAGTTACGTTAGGCGTAATCACTGATGAGCTCCGGCCGGAACCTGAGGAGGTTAAACTCTGGAAACGTTTCTGGAAGCAGAAACATTGCCCAAAACGCCCCCCAACATCAGATTTTTTATTTATTTCTTTTTTTTAAGTGTATGCGATTTGACAAAATGGCCTTTTGAAACTTTAATAAGTTGATGGGTGAGGTAAAATTATTTTTTTTTCGGTAGAGAACCGGGGATGCAAAACTTGCGAACTACACGATTTTCCAACAAAAGATACCGAATGTTTGCTGAGCTCTTCCTTCCATTTCAAAAAGTTGAAAGCGGAAAAATCAAGTTTATTTATTATTCCTGCCTTCTGTTTTCTTCCTCTCCTTCTTCCTAAACCTTAAGTACCTTTCCTAAAAATATATCTTAAAAACGTAAATGTCCGAAATATCAAGGGAAGTAGAACATATAGTAAAAAAATAAGTGAATATTCACACGCTGTCCCATTTAAAATGTATTAGGCTCGTTTCCGTGCGTTTAAGTCTTTCTTGTATTAAACATAGGCGTGCGAATAGAACTGACAAAAAATTAACCCTTGTTTTAGATAGTTTCAAACCTGGTTTATAGGTGTGAAGAAAAAATGCAAGAACGTAATTTAATTCTTTTTATAGATACCCCTATGACTAACCATATAAATTGCGAGCTCTCAACGATAATAACTCTTCATTGATATGGTTGTTGATACGTTTATCTTTCAGTATCACGCTTCCGTGTTTTACCTTCATACCCAAAGGAAGGTATGGGACAACATGGAACTGGGTTTAGTTTTTAATGTGAAATCTTCAGGGAGGTGGAAACAGCAGTCTTATCAATGCGGGAAAAAAGGAAAGATATCGCGTATCTATTATGTAGAATCTCCTAGCAGTTATCTGCTATCACTTTGGAGAGCCCCTCTGGGCACTTAGAGTTCAATTACTTTATGAGTAGCACCTTTTCAGCTCGTCATTTTCGACTGCAGTAATTACTCATCGAGGCATTCGTCATGAACGCCGCATGGCGTCCTTTATGGAACACTTCGAAACGAAATTGAAAGGAAGGCTTGGGGCCGGTCCACGATAGGAGATAATCTTGGGCACCTGCAGCAGCGGCAGCAGCCCAGCTCCGCCGCCGCGCCGCTCTGGTCCAGCATCTAGTGACCGGAGGGAGGCTGGGAGGGGAGATGGAGAAAGCGGTCTGTACATAGGAAGGAGGGTCACCAACGTATTGGTGTTGTGTTGTTCGCATCGAGAGCGAAAGTCAATGCACCGGCTGCATCTGTGGTGCATCCTGCACCACTGCATCCTGCACCACTGCAGGTGACCGGCCGCTTTCTCACTATGCACCGCTCCGGGGAATCGGCGAGGAAGTCTTTGCGAAATCCACACGCAGACTGGCATTTTTCTTCCGTGAAGTACTTCTTTGAATTCTTAATATGTGTTCTACTTTTTGTCGCCCAGCCGAATAGGACCAGCGATGAGGCGCGAATCTTTTAACCAATCGGTTAAGCCTGGTTCGACGTACATCTCTCCGGCGTACTTCTTAAAGCCTCTTTTCTCCTCTCTAAGCTCTGTTTGGCTTACAATGAGATCGGTAAGCCTAAGTTCAATTAAGACTGTTCGTAAAGGCTTTAACCCTTGTTATCCAGATGGGTTTCTTTCCTCGAATTCAAGTAATTATTCACTCGATGACAAAAGTTTGTTCGTGTATTTGAAGTAGAAACGTCAATTTTTTTTGCTTAAATTAAAAAAATAGTTTCCAAATAATTAATTTAATTACGTAAATAATGATTTTTGAAATTTGTGACCAAAGTTTCTATTAGAGTGTATATTTAGTCAAAATTTCTCGTCTACTCCCAAGGCCAAAATCAAAAATACGCTTTTGCCTACCCGGAAAGAACTTTTAACGAAATATCTTGTCTTTACATAAAGCAAAAATCGTCATTAAACAGAGCTAATCTAAGTCACTAAAAGCTTTCAAAGCACTGTCCCAACCACCAAACCCATTTCACCTGGTGTGACCATGTTCCTGTAATATTTTTTTGTCTTTGAAAACATGTGTATACGAATGAAAATGAAACCAATAAATCTTCCTTCTTGGGCCTCCCAAAATCAAGTGCCAATTTTCACAGAAAAAACCGTTTATAATGCACTTCAGCTAGCAAGGGGAGTACTACAACTGTCCGCTCCAGATTTTCTTGAAATTTTCAGGACTGCAAGATAGCGGTAGAGACCCAAGCCCCAAACTTGCTGCCGACATTCATTTTCACTACCTTAAAAATAGCGTTCAATTTTGAACAAAAAATCTTTTTTTCGATATACTGTAATTTAAAGCAAATAATCATTCCTTGTAGAACACGTAAAAGTTGCGCCGAAGGCTGATTTTGGGGATTTTGTGATACCATATTTCCAGCCTTTTCCAAAATATTGGCAATTTTTCGTGTTTTTACATATTTTGTTCAATCTTTATCGCTGTTTTAAAGTAGAATAAATGCAATCTGGCGGCAAATTTTAGGCTTGGGTATCTTTTCATACAACTATCTTGAAGTTCTGAAAGTTTCAAGAAAATCGGAGGCGGCAAGTTACAGTGCTCCCCTTCTAATTGTAAGCCGAGCCAAGACACTATAGCCTAGCCGTAAGGGGAAACCGTCTCGTTATCTGATAGATGTCTTTCCTGGATAGGCCTGGCCGGTCAGGTGGGCACAATCACCGGTGCTGTCAGCATCTCGCGAGCCCGCTTAGCCCACGGCGGCCTACGTACAGTACGTCGCTCACAGGGTCTCCGCTACCATGGGCAATGTGTGCCATATCCTTGTCTATTCAACCTGTGGTTTAAAGGTCGCATTTTCTACCTCTTCCATTTTTCGTTGCCCGCCTGAGCGGAGCGACTACGGACCGAGGCGCAAGCCAATCACGGATCGTCGACAACCCTTGCCGCGCGCACTTTGCGGCGCCGCCGAGGAGAAGCTTTATCAGACTTGCACTGCGAAAACGAAACAACCATTTTGGAGAGTTACCTGTTTTGGGTGTGAAAATAAAACGGGGGTATTGAGTATCTCGATTAGTTTTGAAGATAGACCTATGTTCAGCTTTATAATTTGAAATTATAAAGCTGAACAATTAAATTTGGAAGCTCTCGGTGAGAGCTTTCCATTGATGTGTCTGAACATAGGTCTATCTGGAAATTCACCAAAATACGAACAACCACTCGTTTTTTGTCGTTTTTTTTTTACTTTCAGGTAAGTACTCTCTAAAGCAGCTGTTTTTAGTATTTAATGTAGGTTACATTAAGCAAGGTTTAATGCCAAGTGCATCGCTGCGCTCTCAGCGTGGCGACAGAATAAATTATACGCAAGAGCTAGTCCGTATTTTTCATCGTCATATTCTGAGTGGGAGCCGTAATTTTATTATTTCACCGTTTAAGAGAGTTTTATGAACACTTTTTAATCCTGAAACAATCCTTAACCTCAAAATCTGTACAGTACTGATTTTAAGGCACATCAGAGTTAGGAAGGATTTTTGAATACTTTTTTTAGCGAGTATGATCGTAAAAGTCGTTCTGTGCGACTTAGTATGCAGAGAACGTTTGGAAACAAAGGCCGTGAACTTGAGGACGGCTAGGGTGGGCCGAAATCGGCAGTCCTTCCGGGCTTAACGGGACCGCCGTACCGAGGCGAGGGCTCCGCTAAGGATCCGCTGCCCATACGCAGCATTTCCATCTGGACTAACCTTTAAACGAATTAAACTGACCGCCAATTTACTTTTACTTGTTTGAGCCTGAAACGCGATTAATGACTTCGGTAGACGAATCCCTTTACTTTCTAACGTCCTGTACCACTCGTGGATCTCTGATCGATTCCACTCGTTACCTCTTTCAAGCCACATCATAGCTATCGATTCATAATTTGAAATCGATATCTCGAAATCGACATGAAGGATAAGCAACCATGGGGTTTTAAAGGCGGTTAGCTGTTGGTCATCTCATTGCTACTAAGTTGTGTTTGACCCTGTATTACTCGGAAACTTTGTTTGGTAATTTATAAAGATTTTTTTTTCCAACTTTGTGTTTTCTACCTTTCGGCGCCACGTCAAACGGCAGGGCATCCAACCTAAATATGAGTTGCCGGATGCCGTTCACTAAGGTTATGTGCTTCGTTTTTCTTCGCTCCCGTCAGTTGGCACTATTGTAAGCCTAATGCTGCGACTTGGTTCCTAAGTTTTCAGATATTTTCAAGTTACCGGAGAAATTCTTTTTGTATAATTACTTAGCAACTGCTACAATACAGTACAGTACCGCGGTGCTGGACAGGTGGTTAGTTAGTTTAACGAAGATGCGGCCTAAATATTGCGTGAAACAATAAATTTATATTATTTCTGGTTAAAGAAAAATTCAAATAAGTGAATTGCGGTTTTTCTGGAGAGAAAAACGTCTTCTTAGGCAGCTTTTTAAAATTATTTTTCTAATGAAAAGAAAAACGTCTTTTGAGGCAGTTTTTCTAAAATTAAAAACGTCCTCTCAGGTAGTTTTTCTGAAAATGAAAACGTTTTCTCAAGCATTTTTTCTCAAAAAATAAAAATAATTTCTCAGGCAGTTTTTTTTCTAAAAATTCTCAGGCGGGAAGAGAATACTAATACCGACATTTTTAGATATTTATTAGCTGGAATAATAAAAGTTTAATTAGGGTCTAGGTTAAACACGGCGGCGGTTTGATTCAAAGGGTTAACTAGTTGTTAACACCCGTCTATTGTAAATCGACCACACTCATTTTTATGATCGCTTTGTTCCTTTCACATCTCTTGAACTGTCGTAAATGTTTACAACACTTTCCCTTTAGCGAATACTTCTGTCAATACAAAACTTGGTGTTAACCAAAGAGAAATCAATACTATTTAAAATTCCTGTAGTCAGCGGACCACGTCCCCCGCCACTGGAAATATTTTTCCTCATGATTTTGAGTCTTCACTTGACGGCAGCTCGTTTGAAAGGCGTTTTCTTAGAATAAAGACGAAATAATTATATAAGCATGCCCCGTACTCTGTAAATTTAAATGTTTACATATTTTCTAGTCCGTCACGTTGCGTCGGCAAGCATACGTGCAAATCGTAAAAAAAATAATCTACTAGAGTCGCAAATCGGAGAATTGTTAACTACAATGTCGTATTTAAGCTCTAAAACCTAAAAGATATTTAAAGAAAAGATCGATCTAAAATATTTATCAGGCATTTGATGGGTTAAAGAAGATGTTCAGACTAAACAGTTTACTGTGGAGACAGTTAAGTGTCAGGGCTCTAGTTAGTTGGTAACTCACGTTAGAGGACAACAAACTAGATGTAAAACGTAGACGAAGAATGCTTGAAACCACATCAATTCCAGCGCCCTCTAATAAAACTTTTATTTGACAAGGACGCCAATGTTCCTTGCGGGTTGTCGAAAGCTTTCAATTAATTTTAATGACATCATGACTTTTTTCAAGTAAGATTTCGGTTTACGAAACGCAAGCTGCGTAAACAGACATTATGCGTTTAGGGTATCAAGGACAGGAAACGGTTTGCCACTTAAATTCACCGAGGCACGCATGCGGTATATTGTTCATTTTTTTAAACACTGTTGCGACATTTAAAAAAGGCACCAATATACTGGTAATTTAACTTTTTATGACATCGCTACCTTTCGTAGACCACAAAGCCATATTAAATGTATGTATGGTTCTCCTACCAATCGTATAAAAATTGGAGTGTCTATTGTCCCGACTGCCCCATATAAAGTGTATTGGGTTCCGTGCGTTCAAGTCACCTCCCATTTAAAATGCATTAGGTTGGTTACGTGCGTTCAAGTCTCCCTATATTAATGCATGTCGGTTCAATAGCAACACCCTATTAAAAATAGCAAAAATTTCCAGTCTTTATGCATGTTTTGTTTTTCTTCTTTAAGAAGAAAAATGTCTTTAAGATAAGACTTGTTTAATATTTCTAAAAGTTTAAATCAGATGGTTTAGTGTTCAGTGCATGGGCAAGTGGCCCGGCTTTGTAAAGGTAGTCTGCCCGACATCTTGAAATAACAGAAATTATTAATTATAATAAACGTATATTTTTCCAAGTTGTACCTCAAACCACTTGCCAGTTGAACCGCTAACTCCACAAACATCTTACCATTGATGGTGACGTGTTATTCGTATACTAATCGTAACTCAACCATCCCATTTACTATTATGTTTTCTATCTAGTGAGATCCTATAGAACCATAGTCCTAGGTGAACGCGGTGTTACCCTCTAGTTTTCCGACCCTAGAGCTAGTATTTTTCTGACCTTAAAACCACTAATTTCCCTAGTCTACCTGTGAGGTTAATAGTCTCGTAAACTCAGTGATCTAGTTCAAGTTACTCGTGCTGGTCTGCTGCCTTAAATGACGGGTATATCCAAGCTCTGACCGTTTATAAGCGCGGTTAGATCAAAGAGCGTGAACTTTAGACCACGACCATACGTGTTATGGCCGGGCACAGAGACGATGCAAATACTCAAGAGCTTTCCGTGTGATGATATAAAGTGTCCGTAACGATGCTAGTGATTCTTGACTCCTGATTGGTTGTTGGTGACGTCATTGGCGGAAACAGCGAATGAGAAGTCAGGACACTTACGTGAACCTCCTATGTAAACGCGGAATTGCCCAGTTCGCAGATAACACACAACCACTTCATTACAATTTAAACCTGGCTGGACTTTTTGCAGAAAGGTTTAGTTTTGTTTAGTGTTTCCTTCACCGTGCTCATCTTTCGCCTTTCTTATGGAGTCAGAGAAAGGTAACTTGTTATCTAGTTGACATACAGTATAAATCATGTTCTACTGTAGAAAATATGTAAGTAATATTAATGAGTGGCTTACGCTGTGCGGAGTTGATTTATGCTCTTATTATTAAAATTTATCAAAAAAATACCGTCAATACTTCTTAATTTTATACATATGTTAGATTTATAAAAAAAAATAAGCAAGCTCTTCTGCTGAAAAAAAATTCTCCAATCCTTTATTTTTTTTAACAAAGTACAAATCTCCTAATCGATAAAAAAAGCCCTGCATTGAAGTCGATTTTTAGCGTTTTGAGATAGGAGAAACATTTTCTATTTCGGGTCATTTAAGGTAAGAAAATCACCGCGTTCTTAAATTAAAATAATAATAAAAACATTCCCTTTATAAAGAGTAGATTTTGTGCAGCTGTCGTCAACCTTTCTGATACGCTAATTCCGGAAAATTCGAAGCCAGAATCTCTCGAGGAATTCCTCCTGTCTAATAAAAAATCGCTCACTTAAAAAGATAAAAAATAAATAAAATCGATGCTGCGTTAGCGTTGAAAAGTACCAGCGAGGAAAGAATCATGAATCGACGAAGGAACAATTGCGAATCGCTAGAAAATTGAATTGAAGTGGTTGTCTCAAATCTGCGAAGTAATGAACCGGCTCTCTTTCTTTTCACGGCCACTGCAATCTCCCCCCCCCCCCCAAGGGAATCGAACTCTGGGTGAAGAACTCCCCAGCCATTATGTCTATCCTCCATGACTGTCAGTATAAGCGTCATTTCCCAGTGACTCCTAAAAGTAATAATACGGAAAGCGAAAGGGTATCTAGTCGCCCGCTGCGTGGCCGGCTAACCTATTTATTTACTTTTTACTACTCACTGCAGTTTCTCTTAATTTTTTTCTCTCTACTTGCACCAAATTACCCGCCCTCCTTAATATCGTGGACCTCATGTGTTAGAAGACAGATATACTTCTATTCGCGGCTTCGGTAAACTGAGCTTATCGGGTTGTTCGACAAGTGATCATTGTGGCCCGGGCAATCCTGGTGACAGCTTGAAGTATCGTTGTGAGGACAATATCTGAGGAAGGCGAGGGACCTTGGTAAGTGCTGTAATCGGGTGCTGGTCATTTTTATGAAGTACTTTTATAATCAATTTCCCGATCTCTGCTCAGCGGCCGGACCCACCTCTCGCGGAATTCCGCACTTTTCCACGGAGATCCCCGGCCAGCCTGTGAAGGGGACACATGTCGGATCGACTTTGGTCGGAACGCAAAAATTCCCTGTCAAGGACAACTTAATCCATAACAGGCCAAAGTATTTGGAATGAAATTCAGCTTAAGAGAAATTGAAGAGATTTTTCCATTGATATGCGCAATTTTACGCTTTGGGAAATGTCTAAAAATTTAAATTACATAGGTTTCCAGGCGAGTGATATTTTTTGAATTGTGACAATGCTGAACTGAAAAGATCCTCTTTAATATTGTTTTCTGTTTCCGGACGGCATCGCTGGGCGGTAGTGGGTTAAACAATGCTGTTGGGTATCCAAAGATATAGCATTGAAGAATATTTCTGTAGTGCTGTTGTACGGGGCAATAATTAAAGGTCGTGCTCACCTGTTTTTTCATTTCTGTTAAGTCTCGTTTTGTTGATTGATTTTGCGCTGATGATACATTTGGGTTAAATGAGATACAGCGATTTTGGATATAATTTCCCACTTTGTCAATTTGTTTTCAATATAAAATTGTTAACAGTCAAAATTGTTGTCAATCAAGAAAATGTTCCGATTTTACTACATTATTTAAACATGTTTAGCGGTATTGTCAGATAAATAAGATTTAAGGTACTGTAAACTATTTTGTATTTATTAATTACACATACGCACAGCCACTTAGTTCTTGGTATTCTGAGTCTTGTGATATTAATTCAAGCACGTTTAGCGTAAGCGACTTATCATCATAAATTGGGCCTTCTCATTTTCTGACATGGGTCCCATAAACCCTGCAACACGCAAATCATGGTTACTTCATCACCTCGCATCAGGTCTCATCCCGAAACTACGATTTATTCAGATTCATATAATGGACTTTCGAAAATATAATGATTTAATATTCAGGTAGGCAAACATTTATCCCACACCCCATTAAAACAGGCGTTTATTTTAAATACATTATCTCATGCCTGCACTAATAACGAATTTCCCATGCATAATTACCTTTGAAGTGGAAAAGAACTGTTTTGGTGGTCTGATTCGGCGTTGAAAAGAGTGTGGACGATTTTATCGAAGATGAGAAAGTGGATGATGGGTAAGTGTTGAGCATCGGACGCCCAATTAAGGCCACTGGCACCCGATGTGAAAATGTGTTGTCCGATGATAAACGAGATAAAGATGCCCCCAACTCCCCAATTGCGCGCTCAAATGTTTAAATGTAGCTTGTTAATGCTTGATGCGTTATATTATGAATGCGGGATTTCGTATTAAAGGTTCCTGAGCGTGAGGCAAAAAGTGTAATTATTATTTATTTGTTTTGAAAAGAGAAAAGAATTTTTGATGAAAGTACGCTGTTAGCACCGTATATACTGTTCGGTGTTCGCGTAGGATCATTTTTAACGAGAGTCTACTCACAACGTACTCAAACTTCTAACCCAAACTCACTTTATACTATTTATACTACCTAACCTACCTTATCTTACTTAGCCTAAGCTTCTCAACGTAACCATATGTAAATTAATTATTGCCCAAATTTATCTTTCTGGTCAAAGTACTCAACAATCTCGCATTTTATTGGTTGTGCCATGTGACTCAACGGTTTTCGTGAGACGTATGGCTTGGTAAAAGTAAGGAAAAGGTATAATAAGGAAATAGTAGGACGTTCGAGAAAGTAAAAGAATAATAGACAAAGACTAAAGCGAAGTAATCAAATAAATCCATTTTGAGCTCCGAAGATAAATGCGAGTGTTTAAGTCTTAATAACAATGGTGATTGTTATTGCAGGAGATTAGCCACTGCCGATCATGGACCCGATAAGCCCCTCTGCTTTTTCTTATTTTCTTCTTCTTGGAGGACATTTGAAAGTGACTCTTGCTTTGTCTTAAGGATATGTCTACTCATCCCTCTAAATTCGATACATTCAGAAC
>Ga0058701_10005270_pt1 | contig 10699 bp, 6 predicted proteins | sample AgamicOrMae_FD_97039 | JGI IMG/M metagenome (GOLD analysis project Ga0058701, IMG submission 97039) | Agave microbial communities from Guanajuato, Mexico - Or.Ma.e | ecosystem: Host-associated > Plants > Phyllosphere > Phylloplane/Leaf | place: Guanajuato, Mexico | collected 2012-06-04 | reverse complement strand
TTTGAAATATACATTTAGGGTATATTCCTAATTTAGAATATATTTTGAAATATATTTCACGAACACATTCCTAATTAAGAACATATTTTGAGATATATCACGAATATATTCCCAATAAAGAATATGTTTTGAAATATATTCCACGAATACATTCCTATTTTATCAATATATTTTGAAATATATATCAATATATATTCCAGATTTTGGAATATATTCAATGATATATTCAATCATATATTCCGGATTTTGGAATATATTCAGTGATATATTTCATGTTACGTGGGACGTACGTGCGAGAACCATAAATATCAATTACAAAAAAAAGAATCGATTACCCATGCAAGCGCAGATTTTCCAACTTAAGGTGATGTTATTTACGCATACTCATAGTTAAATGATAAGCAATAACAATTTTCACGCAAGCGCACACGAGCCTAAAGCACATAGTTTCGACACAAAAATACTCAGTTTCTAATGGCGAGTGGTAATGGGACAAATATTAACTGGCTTTAACGCGGAACCTCAACAAAGCGGCAGTAGTCGAATTGCACCGACGTAAACACATGGCACTTGTAATGGCTTACCGGCAACCAGATGTCTATGAAGAACCTGAAAAATGACACGTTTATATACACGGAGACAATGAAGTCTTAACTTCGATGATGCAAAGACTTGCGAGGTAAACAGAATCGCGTGACCCGTCAACGACAACGCACAATGCTCACTTCAACAGCCAACTCAACTCACCGCGGCAGCCACAACAGCAGATTTTACCCAGATGCGAACACGGCGATCCACTCAGTGAAGACAGGGAGTGACGAATCAGGAGGGGGAACCGGTTGCAACTATCAGTCGCATACTCTAGGGTTTGATACTCGTCCATCCCCGCAATCCAGGTAACATCGTATGTTACCCTCAGAGTAGATCGCAAAAGTTAGATTTTCCCTCTCGTGAACCATCGAAACACCGATCTCAGCGATATTGTAGGACACATAGTAAAGAAATAGTTTTCTTTGCCTAGGTAAACCTATCCAAAGTGTCACCATGGCATCACGTTTTTAGTTAAGCCACAATAACCTTTCATCGTATCAGAGAAAACCTGACCTACATTAGGTGTTTCACATCCTACATAAATGCGGCTCCCAACAAGAACGTAACACGAAAATAGTGTTAAAGAAATAAAACCAAATTTTTGCTATTTGATGAAGATAGAAAATATTTGAGCATGAGTATCTATCTCTATCGGTAACTAAGAGAATTCTTATTCAAGTCTTCAGCTGTTTGAAAAGATTCCCGCATCGGTGCCGCCTATGCCCCATAAAAGTCCTTCTCTTTTTCCTGGTGAGAGAAAATTGAATAGAGCTGTAAACTTTATTCTCAGCCTGAATGTTGTGATAAGTTCGGATAGCGTGTCCAACTTCCTGCTCCGGTTTGGGGATGCTGGGCTCCTCATCCTCATCTCCGGGAGACCAAGCCTTGTACTTGGGCCGCCTCACACTTGAGGAGACAGTTCCTCTCAGGAAAGACAATTTCAGAGAGATGTGAGGGTATTTTCGCCACCAAGTTTGTTCCAGCCATAACAAACTGCTCCGAGAAACTGAATTTATTTGGTAAGTAAAATCCATTCGACAGTGTTCAGTGAACTCCAAAATAACAAAAGTAAGAAATACAATTAATACTATTTTTTTCTAAATAGATTTTCACTGGAAAGGGAGAAAGCCATTGGCGAAGCGAGGAATTTTAGCGACAAGGTGAGAGTGCGACCTCCACCCAGGATACAAAAAGTTGTGAAACATTATTATTTATTGGCTCCATTTTACGTCGAGAGTGACATTCTATCTCGTAAGTGATTTTTCGTGTATTGCTCGGAAAAGTAATCTGCTAATGCGGATTGTTTTCATCTCAGTGTAAAAATCTCTTCGGAACCGGAATGAGTGATTCTAACCATGTAAGGCAGGCATGGCCACCAAACTTTGCAGTCTCCTGACGTTGATCGAGTTGAGTTATAAGTGTGCGGAACCCTGAGGTTGGAAGGGTGGGGGTTTGCGGGAGGCTGTTAACAAGACGGGGGACTCGAAAGGCTTTGCAAAATGAAAAATCTAACAAAGGAGAGCCTGGCTACGCATGCGTTCGTGACTGTCATCATGTAAATACTTCCCCCGCCGGAACCAATAGCTGAACGGACAGGAAACTGAATTCAATGGTGCTTTTTCCCCCGAAAAAAAATCGAAGCTCGCATCATATTTGCGTAATAAATTTAAGAGAGGTTAAATGCGGCATTATGTGAAAATGAATGTTAGCTGAGACACTGCACACAGCACAACTAAACATAGAAAAAAAAAACAGTTTTCGGTGGTATCGAACCTGTGTTGATGAGTAAAAACAAAACATCTCAATAGCGATCCAAAACATATATATCCTTAGTTCTCTTCAGAGTCGGGTAAACCGAAGTTGAAGTCTACGAAATTGCAAAATTTGGCACCACTTGCTTCCCCTCAGGAATAGTGTTTCTTGAAGGGGTTGAGAATCCCCGACCAAATTATGAAACATCTACAAAGAACTTATTCATTGTCTGCAACCACAACGGGATCAGCTTGGCTGAGTATTCTAAATGGCCGCCCGGAAGTTGTCGGTTCTCTTTAACTGAAAGAAAGGAATTAATTATAAAGAAATTAGTCCACAAAGTGCAGAACACATAAAAATACCAATAAAGAAGCAAAAAAGAGCGAACACGATACGTCCAAGAAGTAAAGTGATTCCCTCGGATGAAATTGACCCCCTTTCGGAGAAGTTAGAGATGAAAGTTTAAGCTCGCCAGATTGGAAAGCAAATAAGTAAGGCTACAACGTCTACAGATGGCTTTACTTGCCTAGTTATTCTTAACAAAACGGATGCGAATAACAAAGTGAATATCTTGGCATTAGCAAAAGACGCGCGATATTTTTTTTAAACATTAGGTGCACCCTTCGTCAATCTTACTCTAACCTTATAAGTGATCCCACGAGTTTCAGCACAGTGGTTTTCAGTTATTCACTTGCAGGACACAAGTGCCACTAGCGGTGAGGCCCCCTGACGGTCACGTCACCACAACATTATCCGCCACCAACCTCTTGGTGTTTTCCCAACACGAGCGGAGAGTGATTTATAACTAAAGTGATAGTTGAAAGCAACCTTACATGGAGAAAAATGTATGGTCCGAGAAACCGAATGTCTGATTAATATTTATTCCACCATTCTTTTGAGTTAATATAATTTTTAGTAGTTACAACGAAAAATTCTTTTTCTTTTTTTAAATAACAGCAGTTGGTATGGTCTTGAACGAAAACAATTGGATGCGAATACAACAACCACTTTTGTTTTCACAAAGAAGGTAACAAATTAAGTAAATTATTGTTATGATGAGCCTGGTAAGCTTTAGAAAGACAAAGTTATAGTGTTGCCTTTAGAAAAGTTCCCTTAGAATGAAAGCACACTACAATGGCCTACAAACATCGATTGTTGCGCGCTGCAGGCGCCACCTCACGCCAGAGTTGGAAACTTCTGACGGCAAAATATCCGCAAGATTTGAGTCACACCACAGGGTGAGCTTCAGCAGGCGTCGAAGAGAGGACAAGAGCTGCTGGAGCCAGTAAAGTTTCTTTCTGGACAGCAACGTTGGATAAAATTCCCTTCCTTCTATCCAAGCTTATCTAGCTTTTTATATCGATCACTAAATAGCGATCCAAACCGAATAGGCTTAAAAAGATAGTATAGTGATGGAAAGGTGGGTCGGCAATATCAGTTTTGCTTCACGATCCTCTCCAATCGTAATAGATAATAGATTACTGCAGGTACTAATTTTAATTCGATCACGTTTAGTTCTAATTTAATGTAGGAACCTTATAGGTCCTATCGCTCTTGGTGTAAGTGTTTTGAAATCGCTCTGAGAGCATGTCTTTTCCTACAAGTTATTCCCATAAGTTACTTCACAACCCAGTAGCAATCCATGCAGGTCGATTTCGAAGACAATGCCGCAAGCCCTTGAAAAGAGATGTCGAAATTTGCATAAGCGTTGAAACGAGAGGAGAGGGAATACAGACAAAGCTGTCCCGGTGCGGTGCGGCAGAGTCAAACTTATTCCAGAACATAACTTGTATTTCATTAGTATTCCCTTGAACACATAGCGCCCTACTTAGAGACACAATGCCATAGCAACCTTTCTACGTCTTGGTGAAAGGGACAAATTATGACGTGGAAGCCTAGCGCGCCCAGTTTAATATGGCTATAAATCATTTATTCATTAGTTTCTGTCTCTGTCTGGATGTCATCGCGTTGCCTTTATGAGTATTATCACGAAAAAATAAATCGTTACTTTCACATGAATTGCGATTCACAAAATCACTTTGATATATCTCGCGAATACCTGCAAAGAGAAAAAATGGACTCCTCAAGCGGGAGAAAAGTGATTATTAGGCCTAAATTTAATTCCTGCCTGATAAAATATTATTGAGAATTGTATGTTGTTTGAGAGGACTGTCTGAGCTGATGCAAAGATTCATAGACTTAGCAGAAACAACAGAAGGAATTATTTGTTTTGCCTAAGGAGAAGATAACATCTTTTTATCCTAAAAACTACTATGGTACGCATAAAAAAATGTCCTAGAGACTTTGAAAAAAAATAAACGTGAATTATTTCACAATGAAAGCATTTTTTGAAAGTTTGTAAGATGCTATGGGTACTGTACTGGCTTCTTCGTGTTATGGGCAAAATAAATGATGAAATTGTCCGTAAGCTTTAAGCTTAATGCTCGCATGGAAATCTTGAAATTAAATAAGACTCCTGAATTCGGCGGGAAGCTTATAGAAGAAGTAACCAACGCTATACACAAAGAATGTCTGCGAATAGCAATTCGTTTGGGATATCAAACATTTAGTTCCTAAAAGTGGGTATAAATGTTGCGAACAGGAGGCGTATTACACATCTTACGTGAGTAACACTGACGATGAATAAACCTATTCATTTGGTGAAAGTAGTCGTGCTGCACTATTTCACTACATGTTCTAAATCAAGGGTATTCTGGAGATCATAAATGATGCACAAACATGACCATCTGATGGGATTTCGCTCGGCCGTATATGATCTCCACCGCATAGAGACACAAAAACAGTGTGAGCCTCACGAAAGAATGTTATACAAGACTGTTTACTAATCTAAAGATGGTAAGAGCGCTTTTTTTGGGGATAGCACTGAGATGTCACATCCCCTGGGAGAAGAAAATGAATAATTGCGTCACGTAGAACGTGCGGCAAGACGTGTGTGTCTTGGTGCTACTTTTACTGCGCACAACACATAATCTTTCGTCAGGAGGACATTAATCACAGGGAACACCAACAAGCAAAATAAAACTGGGACCTTTTTCCATATTCTTGTAAGGCAATAACATTTTTCAATGGATCGATACAAGACAGGCATTGTGAGACGAAGCGAAGAAATATTGCTCGATAAATGCCTTTCAACTTTTCCATCGCATGATATAAGAGAGAACATACCCTGTTAATAAGCTTACGTAAGAAATGATCGCTTTCTTTATGAATGCTCTCAGAAGCAAATTCAATTATCTTTCATAATGAGTACAATAAATTAACTTCGTGGGAAATAAGGACGTTAGCCATGTCTCCCGAACGCAAATTGTCTCAATCCTCTTCGCTTCGATCACTCAATGCTAATCTTCTTCCAAAACTGAATCCCGAGCCCTGATGCAAATCCTTGAGGTATTGGTGTTACCACCCAACAAATTATCGGAAACATCTCTCTAAGTTTTGAGGGCTAAGTTTTTAACATTCCAACCTGGTCGAACCCTTCGTTACACCACGAGGTCATAAACGATGTACCTACAACCAGGTGAGTTATTTCTTTAGGTATTCTGTGCCTCACATATCACACCGGTAGGGAGCAATAACAATGGGTTACGGAATACAGTTCGTTTTGGTGTCCTTGGCCTCACTTTGCCCGGCTGTGTAACGCGAGGTAGATTACAAGGGATAGCAATGCAACCTTCATAGTTATAGAGGAGTATTGATTTGATTCTGAGACATACCTTTTTTGGCGGGGATGAAGCCGTGGACTTCGCAATAGGTGCCACCGTGCTGGTGGGCCCGTTGCTGGAGATGACCTCCACCAGTCGTAGTTGCTAAAGTGTCTAAGTCAGTAATGACTGCCGATGCCGACACCCGTTCGGCATCGAAGCAAACTCGTCGAGGCACACTCGCAGCCACTGGTGTTTGGGGGACTTTGAGAAGGTTGGTCTGCTCGTAAGGAGGGTACACTAATAAGGGAGGTGGAAGCTGCTGCTGTTGAAGAAGAAGTTGTTGCTGCAAGCGGTTCCGTCGCTCGTCTTCCTCCCTCCTCAAGGCCTCGAGTTCCTTGAGCTGACGCTCTTGCATCAGTATCTGCTCCTGCAGCTCTTCTCTCCTGCATTTGGCGCACTGCCTCATCTCGGAACGGACGCGCAGAAGCCAGACGAGCCCAAAGAGAGCCATCTTATCGCCGACGTGGCACGCTGGGTTCACACGCTGGGGTGAAGAGGCTGGAGCGAGCATCCTAGTCATGGCTTGGATGCGGACCCGATGTCGCCGTCGGTGCCGGATTCGGTGAGCCGCGGGTGAGCGCTCATCCTCGACACCTCCCGCTCCCTCAACTGGCCGGCACATGCCGAACCATTAGTTCCAACCCACTAGGACCCGCTTTCACTACCTCTCAACGCACAGTTCGTCAACGGACAACCATCAGTTCTTAGTTGACTTGCAGTGCAGATCCCTGTTGCATACGGAATTCGGCGTCGAAGAACACAGCCGTAGAACAAAATCGATCAAACAACAGGGCAAAGTGCTTCACTCGAAAAGTGCCTGTGGGGAATTGTGACTCATTACGATTTTTCTTGAAGTTGTATAGAGCTAGATTGACCAGGATTCGAGTGGATTGCGTAAAATCTGATGTTTAGTTTGGCCAAGCAAAGCCTCGCAGAGATACATCGGCGTGGAAATTTCCTTGCATTTTAGGTTGAATTTTGAGAGAGCTTTGGAAATTAATAACACCAAACTTGACGAGTTTTTTTTTCCGAGCAATCCTGACATGATATTTTCAATGGTACAATATAAATTCAGAGAAATTTAGAGTCCTAATTTTCTACCGTTTATGTTCCATCACGGTTTAATCTTTCATTACATTGTGAGGGCAAACAGGATACAATGGTGTTGGCAAGATCAGGCCGGATTAACCTACAATAAGATAGGTTAACCTTGGTTAACATGTGCTGTGTCCCTTGCTATGCTCAGTTCGAAGGCTTCAGGTTACGAATTTTATCTTGGAAGTACTGTATTATGAAAACGTGCATTTTTTCTGGAGTGAAATTTGTGTCGGACTGCCACTTCCCGAGTCGAGCACTTATTCCTGTATTTGATCCAGCAGAGCGGAGTCGTCCACATCGAAGCCAACAGAAACCGCATTGCTCTAGTTGTGTTCTCCAACTCCGCCCAGCCCCTCATTTCAGGCACGCCCCTCAATTCAGCCCAGCCCCTCTCTACTAGAATATTTCCAGTAAAAACTGATGAGATCGAAAGCCGCGCAGGGCGAAGAAAAAAGAAAAGAGAAACAGTCGAACGCCGTAAATTGCACTCGCTCGCTGACAAAATTAGCGTTGTTGTAGTCATAACAGGATTCATCGCGGATTTAGCATTTCTCGACAAAAATGCCCAATTACCAAAGGGAATTGGTTTTGCTTGCTACACAGCTTACCGGAAATCGCTATATTGAAATTATTTCATCAACGCCACAACGGCCGAAAAAAAAAAAAACGCATGCTAGTTGCAGTGTTTGCCAGGCAGCACAAATTAACGATCTATGACGTATCGTAACACCTGCAAACAAACCCCTCAAGAAGAGTTCTCCTCTATCGGAGTAAAAACAACATCCGCCCTAGGAAAGCGTTTCGCAATATCGACACAGCGTAAACATCCTCTAAGAAAAAATATTTAGTTGACCTTTATTTTCGAATCCGACGCCGCAAGATCCACGAAAACGACAAGCTAACCTGCCGAATACCTTTAGATATCAAATCCCACACAAAGAAAGACACTGGGTGAAATTAAAAGGAGGGTTTTGGAAGGTCGCAACACGTCAAGGCCATCACAAGAAATGACATCTTGCCATTATTTTCTCGAAGGGAAAAGGGCTTTCAATATGAACGAAAAGTCTGATGCCTTTCTTTTGTTTATATTTAATATTTGAGGGAGGGGTGAAGGGTTGCGTCACTGAGGAAAATATGAAAAAATCATAGGGCATTCAATTTAGGCTGAATGGGGAACCACTATGGCGTAAGGCATAAACAATAGGGCTGTCAGATTTGCTATGACTATCGCTCAACTATGTTTTGATGGAGTTTGTGGCCGACTTCAAAAGGATACCTTTCAACAGTTCCGATTCCTATTCCACGTGCGCTGCGGTCGGTCCAAATTACACTGTTTTCCAATTACGTTGGTTCATCCAACTTTGAGCCATGGAACAAAAGATACTTAAAGAGTGCTCTTTGCTGGATACGTCAACTTAATAATCATGTATCTTGCACGCAAGATATGCTCATCAGCAAAGAGCATAAATATCATAAAGCTGATACGCATTCCAAAAGCCATACCAAAATCCTCATGCAGGTTTTAGAAATCATCTAAATTTGCAATATAATAGTTTCCCAACATAATGGGATAAAATATGTAATCCGTAAATTTGAGAGGAATTTCAAAAACAATTGTCAAAATATCAAATAAAAATATGGACGACATCTTTATAACTGGATCACTTCTATGGTGCGGATCATCATAGGAGATTTATCCGGTTTACGATTGCTTTAGGTGCTCTTGAATCATTTTTTTCCACACTAATAGGATCATTGCTTCAATAGAGCAATTAAGACTTTGTGCGGGTGAAAAGGTTCAGCGAGAAAGTCCTTCAGCTCAATCGTCGCTCGGTACGCAAGCGTGATTGGCTGCCAGAGCAACGGAAAGTGACCCCGATTGGCTGTGCTTGTCATGATCATTTGGCCGGAAGCGTCTATTCTTCGTACGTCGCCTCTCTTTCGATATATGACCTCTAGGGCAACGTTTGGGGGAATGTGTGGTGTAAAAATCCCCTTTCCCACCACGCCGCGTGTGCGTTCCGGTGACAGAATGACCTTATTGCTTGGTTTTGTCCACCGGCTCGTTTCCACGTCATGAACATGCGGACATCAAGGACAGAACGGCCTGGGCGTATGGCACACCTTGTTACCACATTCTTGTGCCTTCATCTACCATTATCTCCTCTTCCGCCTCGTTTCTGAGCTATCATAACCTGTTGCGACGTCTCAAGCCATAACAGCCCAAAGTATTTGGAGTGAAATTTAGATTAAGAGATATTGAAAGGACTTTCCCATTAAAACATGCAATTTTAAGCTTTGGAAAATGCCTAAAGTATTAACTTTTACGTTTCCAGAGGGATGATATTCTTGGAACTGTGAAAATACTGAAATGAAAATATTCTCTAAATTAATGTTTCTGTTTCCGAACGGCATTGCTGAGACGTAGTGGGTTAAACATTGTCTACGGAAAATCAGCTCAACATTGAGTCATGGCTTCAAGTTAAGATTGGTCACTTTTGAAACCGATGCGAGGAATTTGGGAAACCTAAACAAACTCAGCCAAATCTTGTCAGCGCTTCTTTTTGCTCTAAGCGATTTTTTTTCTCGCCCTCAATTACTCATCAATCCATGAATATTGATACTTCATCAATTCCCAAGGAACAAAATGAAAGCGGGGACGTCTCATAGGATTCATCGCGAATTTTTTGTATGCAGAATCATTACAATAACAAATAGGAATTTATGCTACATATTAATATGATGATAAATTAAATGCTAGATCGTAAGCATTACACGGAACCAATCACCGCTTAGATGAAATTCCAAAAATTGTTTTCGGAAGACTTCAATTGAAGACCTTTTAAAAGTGCTGACAAAGTTCACGTAATTTCTTTATAGTTTCAGGCTTGACATGCATTGACAGCCGTCGCCGAAAATAGAGAGTAGCTAAATTTTTGAAATAAGTTCATGTACACAAAATCCTCGCCAAATCAGCTGTGGAGTATCTGATAAAAAGAGACGCGAGAGAATTTCTCATAATTTGAAACCTATCATCAAATCTTCAGAAACAAAGGCAACCGCAACACATTTTACATACTGGAGGCTGATTATCACATAGCGATTTTACGGAAGGTAAAGATGGGAGGGGGTCCTTTGTGAAAGGACTGTTGACGCCGTAGTGAGGCGAGCTTTGTTATCTTATTGATGGATAGAGTAGGTAAACAATGATGATGAAAAGGGTGGATAATGGATAGGGATTTAACCGGCTATTCATAGGGCGATTTCATATGTATCCTAACTTCGCATTCCGTAGAATTAGTCTTTTAATTTCATGCACAACTAATCAGAGACTGATTATTGCGAATACTGTTTGATGTAAAGGGTTTTCTGCTACAGTAAATCTACTGTCATAGAGCGGAGCACTAGGCTGATATGTTTCCTGTTAAAATAAATTAATAATCTTAAGTAATGATCTTCTAAGCTTCGTAATGAATAGGTCTACCATTCCAAACCATGACTAAATACGCGTTCTACCTTTCTTTCATAACCTC
>Ga0058701_10005269_pt1 | contig 10700 bp, 10 predicted proteins | sample AgamicOrMae_FD_97039 | JGI IMG/M metagenome (GOLD analysis project Ga0058701, IMG submission 97039) | Agave microbial communities from Guanajuato, Mexico - Or.Ma.e | ecosystem: Host-associated > Plants > Phyllosphere > Phylloplane/Leaf | place: Guanajuato, Mexico | collected 2012-06-04 | reverse complement strand
CATTTTATGTTAAGGTTGCGGCAAAACAAAATCGACACCTCAAGATGCCCTAACAAGCACATGTGGTCTCTTCTTGGGAAGTGGAGAAGAGCACTTCCTCCTCCTACAAGGAAATGTTCGACTTTCTATCGATCGAAATCTCGTTGAATGGATCATGCCCATGTGGTATACTATGTCTTAACATGGGCAGGATCACAAAATGGAAATAGTTTACGTGTAAGGAAATGGGACGACCAATAATTTTGGTTACAATTAAGCTCCCGATATTCCGAATGGTTTTAGAACAATTCAAGGTGACAGTTTACGTGACCTTTGAATCACACTTTTTAAAAAATATATACCATATTTACTAGGCACGGTAATGAAAAAAAAATCACTAAGACGTGAACTTGAGCACATGCACAAGTGTGTTTTCGGGGGATAATTTCGTCACCTCGAAATGTTTTTGAGGTCATTGGTAAGATTGGTTTTTGGTCAGTTCTATTCGCACGCCTATGTCAATACAAGGGAAACTAGGACGCACGGAAACCATCCTAATGCATTCTAAATGGGAGGGGACTTGAATGCACGGAAACCCCCCTAATTCATTTTAAATGAAGCAGCGCGTGAATAGTTACTTCGTTGGTTTTTTCGCCCAATCAGACGAACATAAAAGTTGATTTACTATAATGATGGCTAAGTAAGTATTTGAACGCGATTTATGAGATGATTTGATATGATGATGATATGAGAGGCATAAGGACACTTCGGCTTTTGCATGCACAGTCGTTATCCCGCAGGTAACAACAGCCGAACAAGTTCCCTGCTTAAAGGCTAATTTTCAATCTCGGCTCTTAAGAGCAAGTGCAACGAAGAGAATTCTAATTGAATTTTTTGAGTGATCCTGATTTCCGAACTGAACGGCCGAAGCTTCAATATCATCGGATCAGTCATTTTTAACCGCGCAACAACTGGCAAGCTCACAGTTTTACTCTCAAAATGAGTAAATTCGTGTCTTGCAACGAAGGACAAGGATTAATTTTTCATAAATCTGTTTCTGCTAAGCAATTTTGGGGGATCAAACTACACAAAGGCATCAACAACTTGAGCGGTTTCGATCGACAAGACTGCGCTGAGCCAAAGGTGAACCTTCAAATTTACCCTCCAGTTAAACCCCTTCAAGTTCGTCCTCTAATATAAGTTGAAGCTTGTAAAAATTACTGCGGTAAACACGATTTCTTCCTTCGCAAATTAACCTATTTAATCAGAAGTTCCGGAAAAATAAGTAAAAGAGAACTGAAGAAAAGGGCGGAAAGTTTTGAGAAAGATTCTATTGGCCATTTTTCGTGGAAAATTTGTTGGGGAGGTGACAAGAAGTGGCAAGCAACAAAAGATAGTCACTGAAAGCGGCGAATAACTGGGCAACGGCCATCATGCCACTCGAGCTGAAAACTAACTGACCAACTACGGAGACAGTGAACTAAATATGGAGCGATTCATGGATTTATTTGCTATTCAGAGATCTCATCTTGAGATTAGCGCCTACCGCGTTCAGGAAATACACAAATATTTAGCTGTTCCCATCTCCTCAGCGCAATCTGATTGGGGTTAATTAATCTCAATCTGTGATCCTCGTCTAACGAACGAATGTATAGGCTTCTTGCGTGGTACCGGATTCTTGTTATTCAACCCACTTTAGGCACTAACTCTATTTTTCTTCTAAATACATTCTAAAGAAGAGTAGAAACCTACGAAAATCTGCTGATTCTCAGTCAAAATCGAACCACTGATTCACTTTAGTGATTCTGTTTTGATTGAAAATAAGAGGATATCTATTGAGAATCAGTATTTTTCTACTGATTCAAGTTTAGGGTGTATGATTTCAATGAAAACCTGAGTCTGAAAGGTTGGATATCCATATGTGTTCCCACACTGCTTTGCAAATATTGCGTCTCGTTTTCCAAAGATGACACAGTAAAGAAGGCAATGTCATTTATAGAGTTAATGTTTGCAGAGTAGAAGCAAATACTAATTAAGGATTTTTAATTTAAAAATCAAGTGTTTGTTAGAAGCAATGTACTTAGGAAGACCTTTGTTATCGAAACTTTCATTCTTTTTTTTGGCCTGTTTTGTGCATGTATAGTCAACTGATTTTAGTGGTTTTGCAAACACACACTGAGATAAAAAAAAGGCGAAATAGTGAGGTTCGACTATGTGGCCCTGCAGTGCCCTGCAGCTACGCTGTAAACTTACGCCATCGCGCTAAATTGATCTTTTTCAAAGCAGCACACGAAAAAAATACAATAAATAAACAAGACAATACATTCCCATTGTTTTCTGCTGGAGTTGGATTCATTCTTTGGAGCTAATGACAGCTTTGTTGGGAACATCGAAACAAAATAAAATGGGACCACGACACATGGAAAACGGCTCCGAACAATCAAAAGCAATGAATCGAAAAAAAAGAATATTCCGGCGAGAAAAGGAAAGGCCATGTTGATTTTCAGCCATCTGTTTCCGAAACGAGACTCCCCAACCAAAATTAAACATATTTTCCTCTCGTTTTACCATTTCATGACAACATCTACATCGTAAGAGAGGGTAGCTGTCATAAGCGCCAAAAACCACAAGCGCCAATCCGTAACCGTCAAACGAGAAAAGTCGCAAACGCCGAAGTTCTTAACCGCAATACTAACCTTACCTAACCTTACCTAATCTAACCTAACTTAACCTAACCTAACTTAGCCTAACCTAACTAAGCCTAACCTAACTAAGCCTAACCTAACTTAACCTTACTTGACCTAACCTAACATACACGAACTATGGCTTTTGCGACTTTGCTCGTTTGGTGGTTACGGACTGGCGCTTGTGGCGTTGGCGCTTGAGGTTTTTGGCGCTATCGAATGCCCCCCGTAAGAGACACTTTAAAAAATGCATGAGAAATACGGAAAACAATATTAGTGTTAAATATTTTTGTTTGGGTTCTCACAGATAATAGGATCTCCTGGTTAAGGTATCCATGCAATGTTAATGGTTAATACCCATGCCGAAAAATCCATTCACATAAAATTACTCGAATGGACATCCACGTTTCATGGATATATCATATATCCATTTGTAAATTTTCATTGATAATTCGGCATGGATATTGCATGGACACTTGAACCCGAGTCAACCGTTAGTTCTGGTGTTCCGTATCAGATCGGTTCGATAGGGGGGCATTCGATAGCGCCAAAAACCACAAGCGCCAACGCCGCAAGCGCCAGTCCGTAACCGCCAAACGAGCAAAGTCGCAAACGCCAAAGTTCGTATATGTTAGGTTAGGTCAAGTTAGGTTAGGCTAAGTTAGGTTAGGTTAGGTAAGGTTAGTATTGCGGTTAAGAACTTCGGCGTTTGCGACTTTTTCGTTTGGCGGTTACGGATTGGCGGTTGCGGCGTTGGCGCTTGTGGTTTTTGGCGCTTATGACAGCTACCCGACTTTGGCGGTTATGATTATTGGCGCTTATGGATACCGGCGGGTACGGCGTTAGCGGTTTTGAAGTTTGGCGTTTGTGGGTGGCTGACCTGGCGTTGTAGAACGACTGCGGTCCAGCACAGCCCCTGGAACACACAACTTGTCTCTGGCGAGGCGGGCCGCCCAGGGCGCCTGCTGCTCGGCCGAGTTGGCGCCCCGGACGTCCCACGGCATCGACCAGCGGCGCATCATGCCGTCCTCCACCACGCCCGCCTCTCCGCACGCCGCCATCTCTCGCGCCGCGGCCTCCGACCAGCGGCGCTGCGGGCTTTGCTGAAACAACGCCACAACAAACACGTCAGCATTTCCGCACACTTAAATCAATTCCTCACAATAACATATTAATAAATCGGGGGGTATCCGATAGCGCCAAAAACCACAAGCGCCAACGCCGCGAGCGCCAGTCTGTAACCACCAAACAAGAAAAGTCGCAAACGCCAGAATTCGTATAGGTTAGGTTAGGTCAAGTTAGGTTAAGTTAGGTTAGGTTAAGATAGGTTAAGTTAGGTTAGGTTAAGTTAGGTAAGGTTAGTATTGCGGTTAAGAACTTTGGCGTTTACGACTTTCTCGTTTGGCGGTTACGGATTGGCGCTTGTGCTTTTTGGCGTTTATGACAGCTACCCAATAAATCTGGTGGAACACAAGAGGTAGAGGAGACACCCTTTGAAATGCACCTTCACAGTGGATTCTCGGTAATACGTCCAAGTCGGGACTCAAAGAATTGGACGAAAAACTGAGAGGGCCGTACAAGTGAAAATAATCTTCCGTATAACGTCATGTAAAGTATTCTGGAGACTAAACCAATTGGACGTATAAACGAGTGGGACGTGCAACTGAGCGACGTATAACTGAGAGTCTACTGTAGTTACCTGCATGGGGAGTGGAAATGGCATCGGGCTCCGCACTGCGGGGGGAGGCGGCAAGTACAGGCGGGCGAAGTTGTGTTGCAAAACGGTGAGCAAGCAGTCTGAGTCGTGCGCCCGCGCCGCTGCAGACTCCGCGCCCGAGCAGCAATGGCAGGGCGCCATCGCACCCAGGCACTCGCAGCACGCCACGCAGAACTGGTACTGCAGTCCCATCAGAGTAGTCAAGCTGCGACATGCCTGGAATCAAGTTCGATACGTTTAACTCCTTCCGCTCAAAGTCTTGAAACTTTCCTGGCGCTTCTGACTAGTTAAAGTACGGAGAGCTTAATTAACCCATAACAGTCCTAAGTATTTGGAGTGACATTTAGATTGAGAGAAATTGAAAGGATTTTTTCCATGAAAATACGCAATTTTAAGCCTTGGAAAAGCCTAAATAATTAAATTTTAGGTTTCCAGAGGAGTGATATTTTTTAAATTGTGACAATACTGAAGTAAGAAGGTCCTCCGTAAATTTTTCTGTTTCTGAACGGTATTGCTGGGTGGTAGTGGGTTAAAAGCGGCCTGCGATATTGGTTTTAATTTTCACGAAAATGCAGCATGGGTTTTGGTCGAAAGACTTAAAAAGTGATCAGACGACGGAGTTTCAATTTTTTTCTACAGTCAGAAAAAGAGCTACATCCAGGGTTTCCAGTGATTTCACTGAACCCAGTTCCCTGATTTTTCAGGTCTGACTTACATTTTCTCCTTGATTGAGAAGACTTATCAAACGTACATAACAACATTTTCACACGAATAAATCTTTTTATTGCTTGTTTTACTTAGTTACAAACATTTTTTTCTAGAAAATTCCAGTGTTTTTAAGCCAATTCCTAGATTTTTCCCTGTTATTTTCCAGAGAGTACAATTCTTTAAATTTTCCCCGATTCCCTGATTTTCCCTGATAGCAAGACACCCTGGCGACATCACCTTTAATTTCCTCGGAAATACAGCGTGAGTTTTGGTCGAAAGGCTTGTAAAGTGATCAGCCGATAACTTCTTCCAACGGCCAGAAAAATAGCTACATCATTTTGCAAAGCCATGAATGAATGGTTGGTAAAGGTATTTTTTTCTATACCACGAGCTGCCCTCGAACCCCTGGCGATATTCACGCCGTAAAGACACGAAACTCTCGATTTTACGTATAACGAGACCTCAACTTTACCTGAAGCGAGAGTTTATCAGTTCCACACAACGGTTTCTCTTTTTTTCACGCCATGACTCCTAGCCGAATAACACTTGCTTCAACATTTCTTGAACGCAAGTTTCCTAAAGAAATACGGTACAACTTGGGTACTTCGATTACATGTATAATTCCATGTTATTTCCTGGTCCCTCGAATACCATACGCTGGTAATGTAGACTTTTCGTGGATTTCAATTCTCTTAAAAAATATATCGAGTTTTCTTTTCCCTTAAAAGCCGGGAAATGTACGCAAATGCTATTCTAACAGATTCGGTTTAGTATGGTATGCCGTCTTTATAGTCAGAAACGATTGAACAACGAGGGAACAGACAGGCGCGGTTTGGCTAGCTTGGCGCCTCTACAACCCTCAAAACGTCTTCCACTTCGCTCACTGACCATTCTTCGCAATCTGTATTGCTGATTCCCTATTCAAATTACAAAAAACCGACACTAAAGAAGTTTTCTCTCCGTTCCTTGGATATTGAATTATCCAAGGTGCACTGTGTAAATTGAATCAACTTCATGATAGAACAGGAGCGATTCATCTCCCCAAACAAAATTCTATGACGTACGAAGAAAACCCCAGACCGGTTTTCATCGACTCAATTTTCACATTTGCGGCAACGGCAAAAAGTCGGTTAAGCCGAAGTATGCGCGGGTCGTAGAAAGTGAGCCTTCATCCAAAAACAACATATAAACAAAGTTCACGCATTTTCTCGACCTTCCACAAATTTTAGCAGAATTCTCTCTAGTTTCTGACAAAAACATACGAATTTCTCGATTTCCAGCTTTCCCGTTCCCTGGAAAGTGGTCCAGTTTGTGCAAACCACGTTTTTCCTCGGAGTATCCTTAACCCATATCAGCCCAAAGTATTTGGTGTGAAATTTAGCTTAAGACAAATTGGAAGGATTTTTTTTTCCAATAAAATACAAAATTTTAAGCTTTGAGAAATGCCTAAATTGTTAAATTTCAGGTTTCTAGAGGGGTGATATCTTTTCAATTGTGAAAATACCGGACTAAAAAGATTCTCTAAAATATTTTTTTCTGTTTCCGAACGGCATCGCTGGGTGGTGGTGGGTTTAATGGAAAACTTACCAGGGTAGGGTCAGAATTCTGCTCAATATCTTGTAAAGCTCGCACGACCTGCGCGCGAACGACACTCGAAGCTGACGAAACGACCCGAGCCAAATCTTCCCACAAAGTTTGACACTGAGTGGCTCGCATGGAACAACCTGAGTTGGTATCATTTGATGCTGTCTGGAGGACAGCAAGGCTCTGGGCCAGACGGGAGCCAGCTCCACATAGGCCATTGAGCATCTGTAGGTAAATACATCATGTCCACGTTAGATGCAAGATGCATACAATAACAGAGGAGAGTTCACACTCCTGGTAACTTACCTGAAGATATGTAATCAACTCAGAGAGACAGTCAGAAACCTCCTTGGAGGAAGATTTGAGCAAAGCCTTCTCAGTGCAGTTTGGGGACAGATCACCACAGGGATCTGAGCTTACCATCATGCTGTTGAGCAAACAGATAAATAAAAGAATCAGACAAGGAAGAGTTAATGTGTACATGATACAAGCTAGCAGTGTGAATGGTTTTGTTCTGCTGAGATGGTCCCTGCCAAAAGACCTCTTGAAGTATATTACCATTATAATTAATTTTGCCCATATGAATACAGCACCATCTAAATGTACCTTGAAATTGAAGCATATATTAGGGGACGATATTGTCCCAAATACTGTTCTAAGGTGCTCCTACCTCGATAACTGCTTCTAAGAGGTCTTAAAGCGGGCAGTAGGTATAGACGGATTACTACAATACAGACTCAGTAAAAGAGTAGACCTCTCATGATACACATACCTATCTGAGGCCTCCATTGACAAAACTGTAGGCAGGCCAGACGATTCTCCTGGGCAAGTGGCAGCACGCATGCGTCCATAGCATGCGCTGCCTGCTTTGCCACTGACATGCTGTTTCATTATGGTTTTAATACAGTGTCTACTACCACTTGAGGCCTGCTCGTTGGTACTAAGCTGATCATTTTGATAATCTGAAACAGATAACGAAACTTATAACAATGAAATTGCCACAAATAAACAAAAATGAAGGGTCATCCCTAATACTTGGACTATTTCAGTCATATACACAACATGAGCCTGTCATAGAAAGTTCTGTTCAGATACAGTGCAAGAACAAGCAGTCTTCTTAGAAGACTGCTCGCTGGCTTCTAGTTGACTGTTGTCAACTTCTTAGAAGCCAAAACAGTTGTGATTTCAAAAGTTTTTTTATAGCGCATCTGGCTCTTCTTTCTTTTCTTTTTCTCTTTTTTTCCTTTTTTGATGGGGAATGACAGTGTGACAACAATGGCTAAGATAGGCTCTGGATACTATTCTGGACTGCTGTGTGGGTACTTCAGACAGTTGCCAATAAAAGAAAGTTCCAAGAAAGCTGCAAAAGGTGCAGATAAGGGTTTAGGAGTTTTTCCAAACTTAAAAGAGGTGTGTTTACTGATTTGTCACAAGTGTTCAGTATACCCATTCCAAGACCCAAACGGACAACGATAGTTTGTTTACGTTGGCAGCTCAGTTATCTCGAAAAATCACAATCTTTGTAACTATACAAAGTTGAATTACGCATAAAAATACAGAAATCGGTGATTTATCTGGTCATGTCCTTACTTAGGCGTCCTGCGAAGCGATTCGACGCTGTCTTTCATCTGTCAACAAACAACTTCAACATTTGGCAGAATACGCAGAAAACTGAAAAACTTGACTTTGAGCTGTGCAGATTTTCCTAAAAATGGTACGGTATCTTGACAGAATTAAAAATACAACTCTAACCGTGCAAACAAACTGGTGCCGTCAAGAGGCAAATATCAAGAGATGCCTGCGTAAGGTATCTTAGAAAAGCTATAAACGATTCGGTCAATTCGAAGTGAAATGAAAAGCCTTAATCTAGAGGCAGTACCTTAACAAAAAATATTCGATGAAATTAAAGTCGATTCTTCCAACAAATAGCCACGATTTCCAGCACTGATGAAAACAAAACAATAAACCTGCTTTTGAATGGAAACAGGTAGAGACCATCCATTTTGATGAGAAGCGAACAACCACCTAACCTCAAAATGGAGAGGAGAGTGCGGCGAGCACTCGGAGCTCGCATCGACCGAACAAACCCGAACCTTACTTAAGTCCCAGCCCGAAACTAGCCCGAACATACCCGAAAGGCCATCCCAGATAAACAGAATGCATGTCAAAAGACCGAAATTGGGCTGGACATCGCCATCGAGCAAAGCATCGCGGCGCCTTTTTGAATTAGCCAATCACAGTCGCGGACTTGGAAAACCAGTCTCTAGCGGAGTTGACAATCTCTAGAAAAAAAAACAGAAGCCTTCTTGTAAAAAATCTTACTTTCTTTACGCAACCGCCGCCAAAATTTGAATTTGCTCACTGTCAAATGCAATTAAGAGATCTCGCTACGCAGCGTTTCCATCGCTCAAAAAGTTATGCTACGATAGATATCCTCAGGATGCGAACACTGGATTCCTCTCAAGATATTCATGACTATGAGAGGGAAATTCCTCTCGAATAATGAATAGAGAGACTTTATAGTCTCCCTAATGACTGAACGTGGAAATCATGAGACTAGGGCTTAGTCTCATGTAGAAATAAATTGAACTGTTGCACGCACACGAGCGAAGAACAAAGACAAGAAGAAGAGACACAAAGAGAAGAAGAGGTAATTAATAGTGATCGCTGTATACTATTTGCGTTGCGCAACACGCAAGTCCTTATATTTGTGAGAATTTTCGTCGTTAAATGTAACATAGTTACGGGCGCTAAAAATTTCTGGCCTTGTGAATGACGAGTACAAAGTGGCGCTTGAATTACGGGCGTAGCGGGCTAATGATCCGCCCTGCGGTTAATCTTCCAGCTCGGCGAGGCGACAGAAGTGGTCGCCAGGGCCTTCTAAAGCGACCTTCCCCAAGGACCGGGAGCGGAAGAATAGGGGGTGGGAGGGCAATTTATACAAAAAAAGAGAAAAAAATGTACAAGCAGCCGTCTCAAATGACAATAGTTGAGCCAAGGGCGGTTTTAAGACTGGTCCTGGTGGGGGTCCATGTATTCCTTGTCACGCGGGTTGCCTACCTTTAACACTTGGCTGATAAAATAATGGTTTTAAAGATCGAACAATCGTAAGTTAATAAATGAACTACGCAGAGTCAGCAAATAGCAAAGGGGAGGTAGAGGCGATTAGAAAGAAGAACTTTTGGTGAAATGCGAAGTTGGCCAAGCGAAGTCGCGTTTAATAAATGTAGTACGATATGTAAGGAATTATAAGGAATTTTACGTATTTTTTTCTTCTTTTCTGATAATTCCCGTATTTTGTTCAACATTTTTAGATTTCATTCAAAGGCCACGGCTTTGTCCTGCGCTTTGCCTACCTTTGGACCTCTATGGGGGGGGGCGGTCGCCCACCCTAAAACCGCCCTTGAGTTTAGCATCATTATATCGATAAGTTTATTATGGGATCTAAGCAATGGTACGCGATATTGCTCAAAGGCTTTGAGCTGCGAGTGAAGGCATTTTTTTTTGTTTCAACTGTCGGTGACTAAAAAAAGAAAAATTAAAAAAAGTCAATTCTTTTATTTTTATTTTTTTCCTGTCGAAATCGATAAAAAGTGAGTTTTTGGCAAGAAGAACTGATAAACCACGATCCGAAAAATCAATCATTAGATTTCTGCAATAATACGACATAACCACGTAGGTTTAGCTCACTTACGGTAAATTAGTTAAGCCTTAAGGCACTATCATAGACAGAAAAACGTCCCCCCCCTCCAACCGCCTGGACATCAGTGCGTTGCGGTTGCCTACCTTAAGCTTGGCATCAGCCAATCACCTGCCTGATTCCGAGCTAAGGTGGCACCCGCAACGCACGGATGTCCAGGTGGTTGCAGGTGGGGGACATTTTTTTTCTGTCTATGATAGTACATCTCAGTTATCACGTTGTCTTGTGCCTTGCGTTGCTACCATCAGGGGCGTTGCTAGACTGTGTGTTGAGGTGGTGCTCTGTTGCGGGTTGCCTACCTTTGACATAAGCTAACTTCAAAGTCGCT
>Ga0058701_10005268_pt1 | contig 10700 bp, 10 predicted proteins | sample AgamicOrMae_FD_97039 | JGI IMG/M metagenome (GOLD analysis project Ga0058701, IMG submission 97039) | Agave microbial communities from Guanajuato, Mexico - Or.Ma.e | ecosystem: Host-associated > Plants > Phyllosphere > Phylloplane/Leaf | place: Guanajuato, Mexico | collected 2012-06-04 | reverse complement strand
GCATAGGACATTATCAAAAAATATTACGTTTTATAGGACAACAAACCATCCTGAAACATCGCAAAAAGAGTTTTGTTACAGCAACAGAATTTGGGGTTAACAAATAAAAATTGGTTGCCGAAGTCAAAAAAAATGCCAATACATTTTTATTAGAAATTCAATGGAAAAAAATCATATCAGAATATGCGAATGATAAAACAAAGATTTTTTTTCCGAATCATGAAAAGAAGATTTTGGGGAGAAAACTTTGTTAAACGCAATTTAAGTGAATCCTTTGGTGAGAGGATGTTCTTATGGGAGCTGGAGCATCCGCTGTTATGAAATAAAATAGTCCGAGTTACAGATGTAGATATTTCGGTGCAGCGAAGTTCCTGGAAGATTAATTTATCTCCCGAGGAGGAGATAATATCACAACTTCCGGTATTAACTTCGTTATCTTCTCAGCACCTGTCAAAGCTAACGTAAGCACGATAATCCGCTGACGCTAAATGACTCTTTTATTTCTGATCAGCCTGATGGTCACTGACCTTATTCGTTACTGAGGGTAGTGGTTACTGGTCATAGTGGTCACTGACCGTGTTGATCCTTTCATCATATTTTGTTACCGACCATGATATTAGTGATGGCCGTAATGGTTACTGGTTGCTTTGGCCACTTTCTAAATCCTTACTGATCATAATGGTGTCCGGCCATATTAGTTTTTGGCCATACAGTATTGGTTCCTGGCGGTCTCATAGACGGAAAGGTGTACCTTCGTGAAATAACCATTCGTGACGAAGGTACAACCATATTTGAAACGGATCCAAATCGGTGGATTCCGTTTTGATTTTTAAAAAAAGACTCTTTTGCATGACCTAAATTATGGTACCTGGTGTGGGTCACCGATTTGAAACACCACGCGATTGGCCAATTCGGATCGCTGCCAATTCGAAAACCGTGCGTCACCTACAAAATCCCCTTTCCACATTAAAACTAAGACACACTCTTTTGATTGCCCCGCTCATTGGAACAGGTCGCTGAACTAGCTAATAGATTTGTCTCCTTGACATGCAGCTGATATGGACAGCACACCGGCTCCGGGAGGGTTGGGGGGGGGGAGTCGCTCGCTACTCAGAGAAACGGCCAGTGCAAATGAAGACCTCACAGGACGCTTGCCATCCCGGGCAGGACCCGAACGCCTCTCACTTGTGGCCGGGCGGCGGCGGAGAAGGCCGAAGCTGCGCCGTGCCGCGGGAATCCGGCGTCGCTTCTCCAGGCGGTCAGGCGGTCGCAGACGCAGACTGCTCATTCTTCTCGACTCGACAGCATCCCAAATAGGACGGCGGGCCTCCCTCTGCCCTCCTGGACAATGACGAGCCTTTTCTGAAAGGATCCCGGGCGCTACGCAGCGATGCAGGAATCGCTTGTCGAAGAAAGAAATCGCGGGAGACTTTCGCCGAAGACGTTCGTCTCGTCAGGACGACTCAATTTCGGAAAACAAAGCTGTTACATTGCTGCTGGATTTCACGACTCCTTCAACCTCAGCCCATAACAGCCCAAAGTATTAGCAGGAGAGTAGGTACTACTCTCCTGGTATTAGGAGTGAAATTTAGCTTTAAAAGAAATTGGAAGGATTTTTCTCATTAAATTATGCAATTTTGCGAGCTTTGGAAAATGACTGAATTATAAAATTTTAGGTTCCTAGAGGGGTGATATTTTTTAAATTTTGACAATACTGAACTAAAAAGGCTCTTTAAGATAAATTTTTCTGTCTACGAACGGCATCGCTGGGGCGGTAGTGGGTTAAGCGCGGTTAATTTTTTAACCAGAAACCAAACTGAGTTGCACGAATTTAAGTTACGCGAATTTCTGGGTTATACGAATGTTTTCTTGGGTCCGCCCTTGTCATCTCTCGAACATAAGAGGATGACTGAATAACTCCTGAAAAAATGCACTTAATCCTATCAAAGAGTTATCATAATAATGGAAAACAAAATGTCTTATCGGGATCTACGATTTTCCACTCGTAACCAACCAACTCATAAAACCCCAAGAAAGCGCTATTTGACACGCAATCAGCTCTTCCTATTTTGGTAACTTATAGACCAACTCAGTATTCAGTAGTGCTCTAATTATTTGTGAAAATGAAGATGGGGCATTTGCTATCTCTTTGAGCCACCATGCAGAATTCTCCATGGAGCCACCAAGGATTGTTCTTCAATGACGTCATGTGGATTAATGTAACCCTGCACCGTATGGGTAAGGCCACATGTCTTGTGCCTTGCTCCTCTCTCCGCTACCGCTCCGCTCGGATCCCCTAGCCCGACGCGTCGAATGTCTCTTGCATCCCACCTATCAGCGCCGACCGCGGGAAGAAGTAGCCGCATCTCCCTTCGAGAGGCTCTCTAGATAAAACTGATTACGCAAGGAAAATGCATGTGACGGTCCGTTGACCTCGTCGATACAGCAAGACATAAAATTCAAAGGCTGTTTACAGTGGGAGCTGCAGACGTGTCTCATCCAACGGAAGTGGAGAACCCCCCCCCCTCCCTCGGCGGCTTTAGGGGTTTCCTCCCCCCCCCGGAAGTAGCTAGACGCTTCTATACATTTGTTGATGAATGGAGAGATCCAAACCACCTTTCGAGAGTTGACGTTCCGGACCGCCGTTGATGTGGCTATTGCAGAGCAAACGTGTCTATATTAATCACGAGCGCCGCCGACTCGAGTCGTGGGTTTAGACTCCGACCTACCTTCGCTAAAAAGAACCGACAAGAGTGGCGATTTTGAAGAGGAAATGCACGACGGGAGAGCTTACCGCTTGGCGCCAGTCGAGGTTCTCCATTCGAGTTTTTATTAATCAAGATTTGATTTAGTTTCCCACCTATTTATAACCTTAACAGTGCCTATTTTACCGTATCGCCGATTGTACCGAGCGGATTACTTCTTACAACTAACACAAGAGGATTTTCTGGAATGACGATACAACCGGTCAACACAAGTGTCTTGCCTTTTGCCTAGTATGGGCCGCGAGAAGCTAGGAATGTAGCCTGGGCAACACGCATGGCACTCGTGTCGAGCGGGCAGCATCATCTTTTCCGAAAATCCTCGCCACTCGCTCGGTACCAAGGTGGCTAAAATCACTTTACTTGGCACATGTCTGAACCTAACCTTATCCTTACCAACGTCAGCTTTAAAAGCTCCATCCTATCTTCTCGGAATGACAAAGTTCTATTCTAGACTCTCAGATTGAAATATCTCCTACCAGCTGATCCACTGTATATTCCGGAAACTACCTGTGCTAATCGCGATTTGAAGGGTTATTAAAATCGTTTCCCTTGTTTTGATACCCTTGCGAAAGCATACCCATTTAAGACGAACTTTTCGCAAAACTCCTGACATATTGACCTACTTACCAAGCGGCACTTTAAAGCTCGCTTTAAAGGGGAACCATCCTCCTAATATTTCACGCAGATGTAACAGGTGGGTACGAAACGACGATCACCTGGGACAGGGTCTATTTACTTTCCGAGCCTTATGGCACAATTGTTACCGCTACCTAAGTGGCCCCGAACTTTCAAGATATCGGTCTGGAAAACATCACGTTTCGACAAAGGTCCAAGTCACGGACGAAAAATCATCTTGATAACCTTTTCCGTTGTTGACAGAGGTCTTAACACATTACACCACCCTAATCGCATAAATACGTTAAAAGCCCGGTAGCTACTGGTGTCTTACTCTCTCAAAAAAGGCCGAGAACAAGCCAACGAGCGAAAATTACCTTCGAGGAGGTTTTCATCACTGACGGTAAACCTTTTCTCGTAAAGCCGAGTGGAGCGACAGCGGAGCGACGCTCACGTCACATAACCTAATCTAAACTGGGTCAACCTATAACGTAACGGTTAAGGCCGATTCACACAATGCATTTGCCATCAGCATCGAGCACCGAGCAGCCAATCAGAACACAGGACGTTGTCATAGTTTCCAGACAGAAGTTGCGAGAAGTAAGCGGCAACAGGCTTGGCGACAGCCCAGTGATAGCGACGTGAGTCACAATGCACGTGACCAAACTCAAGGCTAACCTAACCTCCGTGGCTGTGTATCTTTATGATGTAATGTGGATTTAAACCATAGGGTGGTACTTTTGCAAATGCCTCAATTTATGATGGGTGGTGTTCATGATTTTATTTTACAGTGAGTAATGTCGACACGTTTTTAATCTAAAGAAAGTACCTCATTTGCAGTCTCAACGCCATTATTTGAGTAAAATAAATGAGGTAACTCGCCTGCAATTCATCTAGGCAAGAACCTGACTTGAGTGGGTTCCGAGCGCTTGTGCCAAATCATTAGCTCAAGCTTCTTTTTCTTGAATTATTGAAGATAATAATTATTGAAGTAATTTTGCCCGTCTATATTTTTGGAGATCGTCGTCGTGGAACTCATTATATTCGACTAGTTTCCTAATTGGAAGAGGTACTGTATGTGCTGTAAATTTTTGGTGCCCAACAAAAGAATGTTTTTTTTTCAACAAAAGAATTGTACTTTAAAGAGCCTTTAGACTTATTTCAGACTTTTAAAAGAGACTGTACCGATGTTCTGTCTACCCCTTAATGGTCTATCATACACGCGGTCGAGTCTCGATAACAAATATCGACAGTGCGTAATTCTCGAATCGTTATTAAGTATGCGGATTAGTGCGTAATTTTTCCTTGTCTTAAGTTGGCTTTACGCACTGACAAGACTTGACTGTTTATCGAGTTAGCTGCAGATAATTGATTTTTGCGGGACTATCACAGACCGAAAAAAACGTCCCCCCCTTTGCAACCACCTGGACATCGGTGCGTTGCTGTTGCCTACCTTAGCTCGGCATCAGCCAATCACCTGCCTGATTCCTAGCTAAGGTAGGCAACCGCAACGCACCGATGTCCAGGTGGTTGCAAAGGGGGGGACGTTTTTTCTGTCTATGATAGTACCTGTACAGTATATGCGGTGGGTCAATTGGATTTGGGAGAAATCTCTAAAGGTGATGCACATTTATTATCACTGATTACCCTGATTATCACTGACAATGAGTGCTGCGGAGTTTTTGAAACCTTGATTCCTTCGTGGGATAGGCCTTGCTTACCATGTAGCTCCTCGTCTAAACGTATGACCGTGAGGACCCATTGAATGAGTTTAAAGAGCACAATAAGCTATGTATGCATGCGACAGCAACAAGAGACACGGTTGTTGTGCCGGTGCAACCGCGGCGCGGTGCAGGGTGGTGCGGTGCATCGGACAGATGGCTCCCCAGGCTCGGACTCCGCGCGCGACCCAGCGGACTCGGCCGGGCTCGCGGCTGGCTCGGCAGCTCTGTGGCTCTCTGCCAGCGCCGCAGGCGGGCCGGGCTTGCCCGGGCTGGGCTCGGTCATCCCGCTCGCTCGCTGCGGTCCGACCGGCTGGCCCGCCTGCCGGCTCGAAACAAAACCACGTGTGTGGTCCAGTGTGAATGGCGGCGGTTGTGGCGGGAGGGAGACGGGTGGGCCGTTGCTAGGCAACAGCCAATCCCAGCGCTCTGTTGGGCGACTTCTCCCAGCGCGGTTCGCGACGGCGCGGCCACGGCGGGACGGGACGGCACGAAAAACTCCGACCCACGACGGCCCGTTTCCTTGCCGTTGCCGTTCCGTGGTTCAGGCTTAGCCCGAGCAAACGCTGCTACTGCCACTGCCTCTGCCTCAGTCAGTGCTCTAGCAGAAAGTTTTCGTTTCGGTTCGGACCGCCGTGTTGACGAGTCTTACGTGTTGCCGCGAGTGCTGTGCAGTGTTTTGTGCTACTGTAGTGTTCAGTTTAGTGTATGTGCCGTTAATCATGACGCGTGTTGTGTTGCGATGATGCCTGAAGTAGCAGTGCAGTGTTTACGTGCAGTGCGGCTGGCTGTAGCGGTAGCGGGAGTAGGCTTACCGCTCTCCGGCTAGATGAGCGATCGCCGAGTAGGGAGGCACAAGCCACCCCATTGTAGAAGAGCAAGATGGTGGCCGTCTGCAGTGTCACAAACCACAACCATAACAACAACCACATTAGCAGGCAAAGTCCTGAGGACAAATTGGGGGCGCAAGACCCCCATGACTCGGATTTGTTTATAAGACCCAGTTACGCCAATGCAGCCGTAGCACTCGCCCAGCTCGAAAAGGTACGCACTCACTTTCAAACTTCTTTACTACCAAGGTGGTACTTTATTCTTCAGCCAAGTCTGCCAACCTCTGCAACAATTCTGTCGGCGAATAAAAGTTAACGTAGCTTCATGTAAACAAGCTTATCGACTGCTATTACATTACTGAATAACCTACCTTAAGTTAACTTAGCTCTGTTGTAGGTGGTACCATTTTTGCGTCAGTGAACGACCCAACTTAACTTAGCCCTGTTCAGAGCCAGCTTATGTGCCGTTTTTAAATAGCCTTACGTGATCCCAGCTCCATAAGTAATAAACCTTATCTATAATATATCGTTCCCTATTACGCTTTACCGAATTAATGGACGATCAAAGTTACTGTAAATACTTACTCTTGGTTTAGAAATGGTTTAGTCCAGCTGGACTAAGGTTTTGAATAACCTAACATACACCATCATATCTCTAACTAAACATAAGCTATTGCTAATACGTTACCTCCCTCCTTTCCTGAACATCATGACAAACGCTTAAATTATTTTCAATACACTCTGCATGATATTGATGTAACTTACATGTTAGCTTTACCTATCCCGTGAAAGACGTAACTTGAATTAACCTACCCTCGAACCACCCAAGCTGTAGGGAAACCTACTCAAGGCATTCCATCTCAGTGCAGAGCGAAGGTGTTACTGAAAATCGTTCACTCATCTCCAGATCTGAACAGATATTTACGAGGTCGAAGTTAACTAAATGAAAGACAACGCTTACGTCAAACGTCGACTTTTGACGGAGAACTTCCTAGTACTAACGTAAGGCGCGTTCAACAACTGTATTAGTGATGTATTCCTCTTCCGCATACCTTAGTTAACAGTAAAGAAATTTTTCATCTTTTCCTCCGGTTGTTATTTAAATATGAAGACGATAAGCACGTTGATAAAATCAAACCTTGTGCCGCGTTTCACTGCCGTTCCGTTCGACTGTCCCCAAGCGTGAAGCTTGGCGATAGGTAAGGTTAAGTATCACCTAAGGTCAACGGGAGTGTAGCTGGAACGCCAGAGGTAGAAAAATTCCTCCTTTCAAATCGAACTGTATACTCGAATAATTTAAATGATCTCGGTAAGATTTGTCGATCCGAAAAGAGGCGAGCGCCATGAAGTGTTCCAGCGCTCCTTCGACTGCCTTAATAGAGACGTGCCGTAGGTTGGCTCGCCGTAATAAAGACATTAATCTGTCCTTTTTGTTTTTCTCCAGCGCTGCGCTATTGCGCGATGCTTTCGCCGCCTTCCCCCTCCCCTCTCACGCGCTCTCTCTCACTCGCTCCCTCGCTCTCTCTCGCTCTCGTGAGGTTGCTTTGGTCTCTCTCTGGGATTCGTTGCAGCGCCCGATTAGGTACCTGCAGAAACGTCTTATTCAGGCTTTTGTCGCGTGCGATCTTTGACCTTAGGCTGGTCGATCGCTTTCGGAGAGAGTCCAGAAGCTCATCTACCGGAAATCCAGCTTTCTGTAGTCCATACCAATGCAAAAATATCATTTCTTTACAGGAAATAGGCTTTTTTCAGAGGCCAATCCGTTATGGATCGTGAAAAACAAGTGGTCGAATCGCGCCGCTAAAATACCATATCTGCACCATAACAAGCTTTCTCGATGTTTGCTGACGACTGTGATTTTTTAAAAGTACTATTGCCGAAGAATCACGCAAATCGAAGGAAATTTAGGATGTCCCTCGACCACTTACACTATTTTTTTTTCGATAATTTCGAGTTTTTCAATGAACGCGAAACCGGAATATGACGTTTCTTTCCCACGCTTATTTCCTCTATAAGTTTCAAATCTTTCGGTATATTACAAATACAATACTGTTTCCCGAGCTGAAATAACATTTTGGTCAGTTCTATTTGCACGCCCAGGAGACTTGAACGCACGAAAACCAACCCAATAAATAGTAGGTCAGTTCTGCGCACGCCTATGAAAATACAAGGGAGACTTGAACGCACGGAAACCAACATTTTAAATGGGGCAGCGTGTGAATAGTCACTTTGTAACATTTATCGCTATCTCAACTTTAAAAGTTGCATTTTCCACCTGTTGTGCTATACCTTTCACCGAACGGAGCGAGGCACAGGTCAACTCATCACCGTCAAGCAAAAGCACAAGCCCTCCGGCCTATCTCACGCGATTGTCAGTTTTAATCCTTACATGATGTAATTAAAAGTTAAACTAAGACAAAGAGAACACGCAAGAGGTAGAGATATCACGTGCGTTTCTGGACGTCTGTTCTTTTGAAATGCGTTTTACAGTTCGTCTCCAGGGAACTTGACTCATGATATTTGTACATGTCTCACCTTAGACGTGTAGCTTACGCCCATAGAGCATGCTAGGCTAATATATCACTATTTAGAGAGATGTATCTTATCCGGCTGAGAGAAATGAGGCTACGAAAGGTCCTGAAAATGTCTTGTAGGTTCTTCGATCTTGATACGCGCTGTCGATCGGTTTTGGGCCCTTGCGATAACTTTAACGTTGACCTGTTCAAAAGTCGTTTGAATGGATTGACCTCCTGGCGGGCATGAGCATGCATTTTCTACAGGCATGTACTTCGACACGCCCTGCATAAGGCGTATTATTAATCAATCACACCCACTACACACCCATTGTCTGTCGCGTGTCCTTTCACGACTAGCATTTTACATAGGTTTTCTTGTTTTAATCTTAATCAGTTTAAAAAATGCGTATGAAGACCTGAAATCTCGACAAAAACTGAATTCAAGATACGCACTGAGGACTGTGATCTTTGAACCATCTTTTTCAGAGCAAAATAGACGGAGAAAAGGCAAGTTATCGTTGGATTTTTATCAACAACGTAGAACAGTGAAATCAACTCATTATTTTTCAATTTTCAAAAAGTTAAGATTTTTTTTCTTTTATTTCAGAATGAAAAAAAAAGTCAAAAATTTTAAATATTTTATATTATTTAAATATTTTTAAAAATTTCAAATATTTTAATAATAATTGCATTCATTTTAATTATTATAATTTAAATATTTTAAAAGATATTCAAGCCAGAGGTTAATCTTATTGCGCGGATGTATCAGTAACCCATCAAAAACGTATATTTTTAAAAAAAAGTTATGTGTGATATGGAATTTTACCTTATAACCCTATAATATTTTTAAAGTTTGGAAAATTAAATTACGTAATTAAAAGGCTTTTTTTTTCCTCGTATGAATTAAAAAAATGTTTTAGAGAGCATCGTTGCGCACAGACGCACATAGCTTCGGCGAATTTGTCGTTGCAGGCTTTGTAAATTTAGTTAATTTTTGCGTGACACCGGCCCATTGCATCACATTTGGCTCTTTTCGACCCAGAGAAAATATTTATTTCAAGAGATACATTTTATACAGCATATTTCAAACTTAATTTTACCCCCCTTAACTTAATTACGACTTCAACTACATCTGATAAAAAATTACACTCTAAGTTAGGTTAGGTTACGTGGCTTGTGCCTCGCTCCGCTCTGCGTAACGCCGTAGGGGTTGAACCAAAAGGTTGAAAACGCAAGCTTAAAAATTTAGAGTGTACTCCCGAAAATAGCTTTAATATTGCGAACGAAAAATTTTGACGGGCATAAGCCTAATTAAGTAAGGTTTTGGACGAAAAAAGTTTGTTAAAAAGTCATTAATCTTGCGACTAGAGACGCAAATTATTGTAAAGCTTGGCTTGGCAAGATCCACACCGTTCCCGCGTCGCAACGCAACAACGCAGAGGAATCTCGATGGAAGGCGAAGAATTTGTTGTTGTTGCCGATTCGCAGAACTGGGGACCCGGGAAACTCCACTGTGAGGCTGCAGATATAATCGAATGCAATAGCAATTTCGACTTTCGCCTAACGACATTGTTTAACTGATCCTGCGATTGGCAACTGCTTTGCAAACATAACGTTTTGGGAGTGTCGATTGACCCGACCGCCCCATTCAAAATGTATTAGGTTGGGTACCGTGCGTTCAAGTCCCTCTGTCGGGTAAATAGCTAACACCTTAACCGTTTTCCTCTTTTAACGATGTGACGCAGTCAAGGGCGGTTTTAAGACTGGTCCTTGGGGGGGGGTCAAAGTATGCCTTGTCACACGGGTTGCCTACCTTTAACACTTCGCTGATAAAATAACAGTTTCAATGATCGAAACAATCGTAAGTTAATAATGAAGTACGTAGAGCCAGCAAATAGCACAGGGGAGGTAGAGGCGATTAGAAAGAAGAACTTTTGGTGAAATGCGAACTTGGCCAAGCGAAGTCACACCTTTATGAACGTAGTACGATATGCAAGGAATTGTAAGGAATTTTACGTCTTTTTTCTTCTTTTCTGTTAATTCCCGTGTACTTTGCTCAAGGCCAGGGCTTTGTCCTGCGCTTTACCTACCTTTGGACCTCTCGGGGGGGGGGGGGCCCCCCCCCCCTTAAAACCCCCCTTGGACGCAGTTTTGTCGGGGCCTTGAATGCTCGCCAACGCAGTCATTTTAATATGGGGCAAAAATGCTTTGTTAGGGGGGGCCTTAAACCAACGGGGGCATTTCAGTATTTTG
>Ga0058701_10005267_pt1 | contig 10700 bp, 6 predicted proteins | sample AgamicOrMae_FD_97039 | JGI IMG/M metagenome (GOLD analysis project Ga0058701, IMG submission 97039) | Agave microbial communities from Guanajuato, Mexico - Or.Ma.e | ecosystem: Host-associated > Plants > Phyllosphere > Phylloplane/Leaf | place: Guanajuato, Mexico | collected 2012-06-04 | reverse complement strand
TTACCAGGGTATGCGGATCAACCAAGTTGCATGTTGCTCTGTGATTGTAGCGCTTTTCGGAGAATTATATCGTGCATCATGTAATGTTACATGCAAGGAGAGGGGACTCTTAAGGAAGGCACAACAGTTGCGTTATTTGCGCGAATAGTTGGCATACTTGCTAGATTACGCGTACGTCAAATCTAACAGCGGTTAACTCGAGAACAAAAAGAGATAACATTGCATTTCGGGGCGCTTCCAACCGAGATATCCAAAGAAGACGCCGTTTTTCTTTGTTGTGTACTTTGAATCGTCAAAGCGTTAGTTTGAAAACTGGGTCATCTTTACGTTGACGCTTACCTTTCCAGTGTGGCCAGATTTTACTTCTTAAAATTTTTATCGCGGGAACTTAAAGGGATAATCTTGTTTGAGGTCACCCTAGAGCAGTCGGAAGGTGGGGCCTACTTATTTACCTTAAAGTTAACCTTATTTAAATATGGCGGAAACTTGAAATGTGGCAACACTGCACAGTCGAGTGAATCCGCCGCGGTAACAGCGTCTTTGGGAGTCCAGCCATAGTTGATAACCCACAGACATTGAAACCCCTCATGAATAGGCATTGAGGATGCGGTATTGGCGACTGGAGGTTTGGGGGGGGGGTCTGGAGGGTGATCCCTAAAGGAAGGATAGACTTCCGTATGGACTCTAGATACCTAGAGCAAATTCTATGTGCACGTGCCCTATCGCCGATAAGCTATGTTGGAATACGGCTCTAGTCATTCTAAGTTATCGGGCGATTCGCGATGTTGAGATACAAACAAATCTCCAATTGCGTAGCATTACAAATTATTTGCTCGATGGTGTTCGTAAGTATCTGTCAAGAGACGTATTTTCAACTTTCTCTTAACTTCAAGTGAAAACAAAGAAACTCGATCAGAATGGAATCTTAAACGAGGTGTGCGACTACAAAGGAGCAGAATGGGAGGTGCTTAGAAGAGACTTTTTTCGGCTGGCTGGGAAACGCAAATTGCAGCCGGTCATTTAAGGGGTCATTTAAGGTTTTCAACGGAATAATCTAACCTGCTGTGCGAATTTTAAGCGGCGGAATGTGTTAAAGGGTAACGTGAGGCGAGGGAAACGTGAAGGAAGCCAAACGGCCAAGTGTTGGAAAGCTTCAGACACTGATCTTAGATGGCATTTCAGGGGGAAGGGGCAAGGGCCTCCAGAAGGGCCTTAAGCGAGAGCCGCGATTTCGTAACGCCCCTGCATCTAGGAATATACAGCGATTATCTTGCGGGCAGAGCAGTTCGGTCCGCGTGTGGAGAATCTGGGAAAACGATACCGCAGAGTACTCTCTCTTAATGTCTTTCGTTTCATTATGTTGCTCGAAAGGAAAGAGTTTAAATCGTATAAGTTACGCTAAAAGTCCGGACTTTCGTTCATTTTGCTTCAGGGAAAGAAACAAGTACCGGTACATGGCAGCCGAACGGCGAGAAAGACCTTTTCGGGCAACGGGGTTCAAAACCTCGGAGCTCTTTGAACGTGACGACAATTTTCATGCTCTTAACCCATAACAGCCCGAAGTATTTCGTGTGAAATTCAGGTAAAGAGAAATTTGAAAGATTATTCCCATTGAAATACGCAATTTTCAGCTTTGGAAAATGCGTAAATTATTAAATTTCAGGTTTTCAGAGGGGTGATATTTTTTTAATTGTGACAATACTGAACTGGAAAGATCCTCTGAAATATTATTTTCTGTTGCCGAACGGCATAGCTGGGCGGTAGAGGGTTCAAATATAGCGCTTCCTCACGTTCCTACTGGGTATTTTTTGCTGAGGTGGTATTTCCGTGGGTACAACGATCACGCGTGTTCCATGTCAAGAAACGCGAAAATTACAGCTTTCCAAAAAATCGCTTCGGTCGGAATGTCAAAGAGCGGCGTGAAAGAACTGACAGGAACGATGTTGCAGTCAATTTAGCGATCGATGATCATTATTGAGGATGGAGCAACAAGATGTAATTAGCTGGTATTAAGGGGAGTCGTAATGAAAGGCTCTATTCACACCGCGCTATGCTGTGCCCTGAGAGAGACGCAATATGTGAAAGGCGGTGTTGCCAGAATTCGCGATTTTGTCAAACTTATCCCGATGTTAACTCCAAAACCAATAGAGGTAACTACCATATAGTTCAGGTTTTGGTTCACCTGAGCATTCCCAGTTATTTTGACAAGTTAAAATATAGCCCATTTTTCGGCTATTTTGACCAGTGAACTTCATGAGAGGCGCACTGAAAGGCAGTAGCGCTCATGAAAGGTTCCTGCATGACAGGGTGTAAGTCGCTTGCCGTCGTGCCGCTACTCAACAGGCCCCGGTGGTATGGTTTAGTGTATAAGGAGGGATGAGACCCGTGAGAACTCATGAGAGTTGATGAGCCGCTGAGAAGATACTTTACCCTGCCTGTCAGTCTGACTGATCTGTGGCTTCAGCATGGTGGTCCTGGACCCATCCCGTAAGATCTGGGAAGTTAAGCAGGACCTAATCATGGGTAGGAGTCCCTCTTTAAAAAAAAAATACTATTTTGTTGAGTGTCGATCGATTACCGCCTCTGTTAGTTAGTATTTAAAGATGATTAGCCTATCTTGCGGTCGTATCAAAAGTGACGGATCCTTGGAATCTGTCCAGATGGGCAGCACCTATCCATCACCTTGCCTCCTTGGAGATACTCCTACCTAAGCACCATTCCACGAGAGTTCATGAGCTCTTATGAGAAGGTAGTGTGCAAGCGGATACCGCTCGAGAGGTTCCTTTACGAGAGGTGCCCTCTCGATAAGGTCGCGCTCACGAGGAGCGGAACTGCGGGTACGGGCAGTGGAAGCTCTCGCCGCGCCTCTCATGGAGATCTCTGATTTTGATGTATTAAAATGTTAGTCTGAATTTATTCCTACGACACGAATTTTTAGCGGATATTCTTCAAGATCCATTCACGATCTCGCAAACAATTTTAGTATTATAAAGTGTGGTTATTACGGAATTTTAGCAGAGAGCTATTTTAAGTCATCCTGAATGTGAACAAATATTCCGTAACAAGCCATAGTATGGTCGTGTCGAAAAGAAAAGAAAAAAGTACGAGAAGGCTGAGGTTTTGGAACCGTCTTGGTTTGGAGCTAAAGTGGAAGTGATTAAAAGTTATCAACATGAACATGGCCGGAGGGGGAAGAAATGGGAGGAAGAAAACAAGATTTGTTTCCATTTTCTTCCTGGCTCTCTGATATAGCTCTCTACAAGGATACTCAGCGGAGCACTTCAGCGAATCGAATGTCCTGATTGTCTGTGAGGGGATTAACCTCTCATCCTGTGACCTTATTTCACCGATCTAATTTAGCCTCACATTACCAAACGTCACCTATTCCTTCTTAAAACCGTTCCGAGACGTACCTGATCCTTATTTGCTTCACTAAGCAGAACTTGATCTCATCTAAGCTAACCTAACCCAAGCTCTTACCCTTGGGATAATTAGGCTAATTATTTAAGTAATTATTTAAATAGGTATTCATTTGATTTGATCATTTTCTTCGAATTCTCATCATCCACCCGGAGAGAAGGGCTTGGTTATGGAATTATATGGGTTTAGTCAGAATAGACCTAACCTTTTTGGTTGAACCTTTTTGGTGGGTGCAACCTAATTTTTGGTAGTAAAAACCAAGCATTAGGTCGCCACAACTAGGCGGTTGCCACAGCCAAAACTTTGGTTGCCATAACCTATATAGTTTGGTTCTCTTTTTTAGCCACTTTGGGAACTCGAACCAAATCGCTTTTCTCGCAAAGCGTGTTTTTTTTTCTTCTTTTTTTGATTAATGGAAAGTTTGGTTTGCTTACATAGTATCTTCACTTGAGCCAAGAATTTCAAGTCAACAGCGCGTTTATTTTCCTCAGGAAATTTCCTTCATTTTCCTCTTTTTACACAGGTGATCAATACTAATTATAGACTGAACTTTAAGAACCGTGTATTACCTATTTCGTTTAAGAACAATGCCCTAAAGAAAACCATTCATTAAATTGACGGAAGTTTGCGGACGTTTAGGTACATCAATCACCGCCGCGGCGAATGAGCGATTCAGGGGTGGAGGTTTTAATGCTCATAATTACGGTAGAGAAATATTTTTCAATTCTTTTCGAGGGATGTTCATTAAGAGATGCGTTGCCAGCACAGTTAAGGGTAGTATTTTCTATCTCATGGGTTTTACCTTTCCTCATCGCCAGTGATCTGAAAATCGAGTCGGAGACTTGTCCCACAAGTCCTCTATTTGCCAAAATAGATCATTTCGCATTTCGGCAAGTCGTACAATTGAAGGGAAATGGGTACTTAAGAAGCGTAACACGTGCTGGAACGCCGAGGTACAATCAGCCCCAAAAGTTTCGTCTCTGTTTTTTTTTCTGGCGGGCTGCCTGCTATATTCAATGCTGGCACTCATGTACAAACTCATGTTACTTGCTTCCAAGTTTTGTGATCAAAATGAGTAATTCAGCGGGGGAGACCTTGCGGGATGCTTATTGCTAGGCTAGAAAGGAAACCGAAACCACCTTCACTCCCGAAATTGCCAAACTATCTAACTTCTTTTTACACCATTTTACTTTCCCGAGGGGACGTATTATTGTGAAAAAAAATCGATGTTGAGATTTTGATGAATCTTAATGTTTTGAGGTTCCAGGAGACCGAAAAAGTGTTATTAAAAAAATGTCGTGTGTACTCTGTACTCTGTGACGGTTGCTGGAGTCGAAAGTTCAAGCGGGATTAATATGAAACCCTGGATATGAGACAAGACTAGGACAGAGATTTTTTTCTGATTTTTTAAAAATTTTGTTTGTTACTATCAGAACGATTATGTAAAATGTTCGCATTAGTGGAAATTGGAGTCTCATTTTTTGTCTGCTCTTTTTCTGGAAAAAAAACTTTTATTAGTGCTGCGAATCGCTAGTAACAAATGTAATTGAATGATCGTCTTTGCAGCACGACACTATGCTCCGTGAAAAGATTAAACCAGGCTCAAATAATGGATTTAGGGGGTTATTTCAGATCGGGTGATGTCAGTTTAGGTTGGATTGTGTAACGTAGACTAGGGTTGTGTCATGCAAGGCAAGGTTCGTTTGGGTTAGTTTAGGTGAGGTTAGATTGGGTTAGGTTTGGTTAGGTGAGGTTAGGTTCATTTTTGTTTTTAGACGCTTGTCGCTTTTGAAGAATAGAACCGAAATGGGCGTTCCGCTTTTCCTTTGCTACAAAGCATTATCCTGCGGGTTTATCAGGAAATGATTTATGGGGCGAGACAGGGCTGAAACCCAGGAATGCCTAGTGAAGCCAAACTCTTCGCACAGCACTCTATCGTTCGACAGGAAAGAAATATCGGTACATTTAATATCTGACAACAATCCTGGTCAAAGCGGAACTCTGTGCTAGCATCTATCTTGAGTGGCAACTTCCCTAACTTCCCCCAACCCTAAGTTAATATCCTTAAAAGCTGGACGTTCATGTTAGAAAACAAAGCGGGGACTCAACGGCTAGCGCCCGAATTTTCTTTTCTTTCCTCTTCCTCTTTGACCTGTTTTCATAAGTTTGTCCTTCTCTTTTACATATATATTGTTCGATACTCTTTTTGAAATAACTCCAAGTATCATTTCATGAATTTTACTGGGTGGGTTTGTTGAAATAAAAGTTTTCTATGAGCAATCAGGACTCCTCTTATTCTGAGAGTATTCTTTCAGACGGGAAGAAAAGCTCTATGCAGTCTCTATGTAGGGGAAAAAAACATAAAAAAAACTATCTTTCGACGCGAGACGTATGTTAGGATAGCGATGAACTCTGATAACATGAAGGTTTGTTTACCTTTGTTTACTTCCCTAAGGAAGTTGTCAAGGTAATTTTACTTTTGTTCGTCTTAGGCTAATTAATTAGAGTAAGGTAAAGGTAATCTCAGCGTGCTGAAGTCGTTTTAAACGGAGTCCTTTTAGTCAGAAAAAAGCATATCAAGGAACGTATTCCTGCCTAAAAAAAATATTTTTTCATGACATCTTCGTCTTCATGCTTTTCGCGATTTCGCTACTTTTGCAACTGCCAAACATTTGTCTTTCTTTTGGAAGCAATTTCGACTCGAAATTGCAACGCTAGATGGTTCTGTATTTTTGAAGATGAGTTGATGGAATGACCGCACATATACACCTTCAGTCGGCAACTAAAATCATATTTCATCGCGATATGAAAAATCCCATTTGCGCAACTGCACTGCATTGTGATAGTAAAATTTTTCATGATAGGTAACGTTAGACGCTTATTGGAGAGAGGAAGCTTGACGCAAAATATTACCCTAGTATTCAGCGCCCTAAAGGGCGGGTATTCTCCTAAGCAACAAAGGAACTTTTCAGCTACCCTTACTTTGTTCACCTTTTCGGTGTTGCCAGATTTCTTTACTCCATTACATTTAAACGCGGTGAAATTTTAGCCGAAAGAGATACTCTAGTAATTCACCCTATTTTCGAAGTGTTCAAAGCTTAACCCATTACAGCCCAAAGTATTTGGAGTGAAATTTAGCTTAAGAGAAATTAACAGGAATATTTCCTTTAAAATACGCAATTTTAAGCTTTGGAAAATGCCTAAATAATTAAATTTCAGGTTTATAGAGGGGTGATATTTTTTGAATTGTGACAATGCAGGAAAGATCCTGTAAATATCTTTTTTCTGTTTCCGAACAGCATCGCTGGGCGGTAGAGCTTTTCCAGTTACACCTAACGCTAGGTTATCTTTTGTGATTCTCGATGAAACCGGAGTTAAAATTTACAAAGTCGGGAAATCTGAATATACTGCACCTTAGGACTTCCATAAAAATAATACATTAGGTTGGACGACACTTCCTTTTTCATGTCAAGATTAGCACCGGCCTTGCCAATAATTTTTTTGAAATCGTGTCTCGAAATACTTGATACGCGTATTGTTTTAGTATGAAACAGCCGCTTGTGCCCCGTGAACTCAAAAGGTTGCATTTGTAAGCTCACAATTTTTTTCTTAAGAATATTTTTCTCAGCAGAAAAACGTTTTTCTTGCTGTAAGAAGACATGTCTTGGTGCAAGAAAAATCTTGCGTCAAGGAAAAAAAAATGTTTCGTCACAATATCAAAGAACACATTCTTGGCATCAGAAATCAATTCTGTGGGAAGAAGAAAATGGAACTGAACATTAATTTGAATCAAAATATTTTCTCCGAAAGGTTGTTGTCTTAGGAAGCTTGGACGAAGTATAGTTTAACATCGTATCGAAAACAGCCGTGAGTTGGGATGCTCCCTTGAACCCACCCCCCTTCCTCTCGTGCTTTCTGTACATTATTGGAGCAGAAGTTGCTTCTCTGTTACGAATTTTAAATGAGGAGGCGCAGCGAGTGCCATCCTTTCAACCCTCCAAGTCCTTCCACCCATTTGGACCTACTAAACACTCTCGCAAAAGTGGGACTACACCGCATGTGAACTTCGAAAATACACTTAGTTTTTCTTCTTTCCTCGTTTTTTTACTCGTTCTTTACCTCTCCCTACCTACCTTCCATTTTAGAGGTATAAATAACGAGTAGTGCGCTTAAAGCGGATGACGTGCGTTAGCCAGTCATCACAGCCGAAACCATATACGATATACAAAGACAAGAAACGTAGCTCCTTATGCTGAGGTGTAGGAAATTTACGTCAAAATGCAACACGCCGTACAGCTTTTAAGAGCGTGAACAATTTAACGTACGAAGTACTCATATCGGGTTACAACACATAAATTCCTTTGTGCTTATGAGAGACACTGAAGTGCCCCATTTCATTGAAACGTCAAGATAAAAATTACTTATGAAGACATTTTATTACTTTTTTTTGTCATCTTTCGGGAATGTACTATCGCGCGTAAAATAAACAGGGTGCCTTTTTTTTAAGCAAAGCGGGACTGCAGTTACGATAGTATAATTAGTACTTTCATTTGAGGGCTTTAAGTTGGTACTATCTCTTCACTCTTTCTCTTTCCATACAAGATGTGAATGTCCTTTTTTTCTCGTGCGGAGATGAATAGAATTAATCTTGTAATGTTTAGCATGGTTTGAATTAGCGAGCGCTTTTCTCCGGGAGAAAACCGCGTCGACACATTTGAAGGTTTCTCTTCTTTGTTCTGTGACCCCTTTCTGCGATTTAAATTGCGCGGAAGTAAAAGGCTGTGACGGCCCTATTTAACTGCCTGCTCACAACTTCATTTGATATTTATGTGACTATCGGACCATGTTAATTTTGCTCGAATGGTGTTTATCCGACTTCAAATATGAGTTCAAAAAATCCCTTTAGAAAAATTATGAGATTAACTTAAGTATTTCCAAAGTTTTTCTCTGTGTCTTATTTTTCGCTGTCAAGCCGAGCGTATTGATAGCATAGCAAGAAGGTACTTCACCTTCTCAAAGAAATCTAACGTAACGCTAAGCCTGACTTCGCTTATTTTTCGACAGCAGCATTCTGTTGTCTGGAGGTAAGCGACAATCTCAAAATCATCTGAAGGAGAAGAACTAGGTCGTGTGTTGTATACATTCTGTATGTACTTACAGTCAGTGGGAGAAGGCGGATGACTTTTGATGCTCTACTGGGAGCGCCTGACGTTCGCGGGATAGGCAACTAGAACTCTCCGATGTGTGGAGTGTTGCCTATGTGTAGTTATGCAGGGGCTCTCAAGACTGCGAGATGTGCGCATGGTTACAAGCAATGGGATTTAACAAGCTATAGTCTACAATCAATGCGGTGGCACCATCTTTTTATATAGAAAGCAAGCACAGGGGGGACAAAAATTAAAATCGGGCAGCTGATTTTTTTTTCTTTTCTTCGGGTCTGCACGCTTCGTGTCTCGTCTTCTCCTTTCAACAAATTTTGCCTGAAGTCAGCTCATCCAGGTTACTAATCTCCATGCCGGACTGGTTCATGGCATTAGCTTCCTTCCTCTTTATTACTTTTTTTTTCTTTTTCTCCTCTTTTGGTCAGTTTCCCGACGGTCTTCATTTTCCAGCAGCAATTTCGTCCCCATTCGGAAATCCTGCAAAAACGTCCCTCGTGCGTGCTCTTCTGGTTCGTGGACCGACTTAAAAAGCCACAGAAACAATTTCAGAAACAATTTTACGTTTCTAAACTTCCGCCAAAATCATTTTTTTTCTTTTTAGAAGAGTTCAACCTTGTAATTGATTTTAAAATGACAGGGCTGCCAAGTTAATATCCCTGCCTGGGAACTGGATCGTTAGATGTATAGATCCAAAGTCGTTTATTCGCATTCAAATCTAGGGAATTTTAGTTTCTATAAATATATGTTGGCACTGCTGAAATTGCTTGGCCAAGCGCGAGGTCTTTAGTATTTAAGCGCATTATTTTTGTACCAACAGATTGCGAAAGAATAAAAGTCACTAAACTCGAATGCGACACGACTTGTGATCTTGATTATACTGATAGTTTGTTACTCTTAAAATCAATCTATACTCTTAAGTCATTTGGACTTACAAAGAGTTGGACTTCACCTTTTATTTAGAGCACGGTACAAAGTAAAATTCATCTGTTGTCCTTATTGTCAGTAACGAGAGGGAAAGTAACGTAGGGAGATTATGCTGTGTTTTCAGTAGGATTACGTGAGGTGAAATTCCTTAAGTGAGGTTAGGTAATACTGTGTAAGGTTTAGTTTAGGTCAAATTAGATAAAAAGAGATGGGGATATATTTCTTTCATGTAAGAGTGCTTTTATACTTCGTATCCCTTTCTACTCGTAAATCTTCTGTACTCCCTTAACCCACTACCGCCCAGCGATGCCGGTCGGAAACAGAATATTTTATTTTAGAGGATCTTTTCAGTTCAGTATTGTCACAATTTAAAAAATATCACCCCTCAGCAAACCTGAAATTTAATAATTTAGGAATTTTTCAAAGCTTAAAATTTCTTATTTTAATGTAAAAAATTCCTTCCAATTTCTCTTAAGCTAAATTTCACTCCAAATACTTTGGGCTGTTATGGGTTAAACTCATCCTTACTCCTCTTTTGATGAGCGTATCGGAATGCGAGAAACAAAAAAAGAAAAGAAAGAAAGAAAACTCGCTCTACATTTTTTGGTTGAGCTCCTCAGGATATTTTGATTCGGCTCATTCTGTAAACAAGAACTATCATATATTTTTGCTGTGTCGCTCCGTGCGTCTACAGGTACAAGACGTCGTACTCATTACAGTCTCATCCTCAGTACGTTTCCGCTGGAGGGCACAACAAGTTCTTTCCCCCCTCCCTGCCCCTCTTTTCGCCCCCGCCAGCGACCCACTTCGGCTGAAAACGTGACGTCGCACTCGCAAACGTGTTTCTCTGAACCTCCAACAAAAATGATCGTCTTCATGTTCAAAGGCGTCTTCTAAATGAATCCCGCGTGGCCCAACTGAATTTCGCATTTAAAAGGCACACTGAATGGGCTTAACTGACGACGGAAGAAAGGACGGCCATGTAATTGTGCCTTGACAGGTTAAGCTGAACTGTTATTTTACAGCTATTATAACAGCCCAAAGTATTTGGAGTGAAATTCAGTTTATGAGAAATTGAAAGGTTTTTTTCCATTAAAATACGCAATTTTAAGCTTCGGGAAATGCCTAATAATCCAATTTCAGGTTTCCAGAGGGGTGATATTTTGTGAATTGTGACAGTATTGAACTGAAAAG
>Ga0058701_10005266_pt1 | contig 10701 bp, 10 predicted proteins | sample AgamicOrMae_FD_97039 | JGI IMG/M metagenome (GOLD analysis project Ga0058701, IMG submission 97039) | Agave microbial communities from Guanajuato, Mexico - Or.Ma.e | ecosystem: Host-associated > Plants > Phyllosphere > Phylloplane/Leaf | place: Guanajuato, Mexico | collected 2012-06-04 | reverse complement strand
ATCTTCGGAGCGACGACGGAAACATACATACATACAGACATACATACGGACTCGAGTGAAACTATAAAGCCCTTTTCCGAAAGGAGGTGGGCTTAAAAAATCGACAAACAAACGCGATCAATTTTTTAAAAATCTAAAAAAAAATCACAAAACTTTTAGATCATAAAATTTTTTTAGGACATTAAAAATCTTAAGAAAATTAAAAGATCTCCAAAAATTTATTTAGATTTTTAAAAAAATTAAACCTAAAAAAAAATTAAAAATCTTCAAAAAAAATCAATGATGAAAAAAAAATCAATTAAGAAAAATAAAAAATATTTCTGAAAATTAATTTGAAAAACCCATTCAAAAACTAAAAATTAAAAAAAAATGTTTAAAAAAATAGAAAAAAAATCACTTCGGTAGCCATACCCTTGTAAGCGCACGCAAGATGTCGTATCGATCAGCAGCCTTGGGCAGGCCGACGTACAGCACTTTGTCCAGACGGCCGGGTCGCAGCACGGCGGGGTCCAGAATATCCGGCCGATTCGTGGCCGCCATGAGAAACACCGAAGACCTGCCCTCCACGCCGTCCATCTCCGTCAGCAGCTGATTCACGACTCGGCTGCTTACGTTGCCCTGGACACATTAAAACTCGATCGATCAGTCCGCAGTTCCTTCCAGAGACGAAGCAATTCAAAGGCACACTTACCTCAGCGTTCTCAGAACGTCTCGGGCAAAACGAGTCCAGCTCGTCGAAGAAGATAACACAAGGCGCTGAACTCTTCGCCCTCTGGAAAACTTGACGCACAGCACGTTCACTCTCTCCAACGTACTGGAAAATAGAAGAATCAAGTAAAAATGATGCGATTATAAACCCGACAGCGAGGACTTGTTCTCGATCGAATAACTTACCATGTTGAGTAGCTCTGGTCCTTTGACTGAAATGAAGTTGACTCCAGCTTCGTTGGCGATAGCTTTGGCGAGCAGCGTTTTACCGCATCCGGGGGGGCCGCACAGGAGGACCCCCGTCGGGGAAGTGATGCCCAAGCGCTCGAACTGGTCCGGATAGCGGACGGGGGCCAGGATGGCGAGCTGCAGCTCGGCGCGGACCGCGGCGAGCGAGCCGACGTCGTCCCAAGTGACGTCGGGCACCGTGGCGAACCCTTCCCTCTTCGCCGACGGCTGGACGTGATGCAGCGCTTCGCGGAAGTCGTTCAGGGTCACAGTCAGCCCGTCCAGCTGGTCGGCCGTCAGCGGAGGGCTGTCTCGCAGCCAGGACAGAAGCTCTTTGAGCTCAGCGCTCCAGTTGGTGCCGGTGACCTGTTGGCTCAGGGCCATGCCCTCCACCTCTTCGACGACCATGCCTGCGTCATCGATGCTCTTGGGAGGGACGCCGACGGGGACCTCCGACACGACGGGGACTTCGGGCGCGCCGGTATCTGGGGCTACGCTTTCCGTAACTACCTGGGGCGGAATCACCTGGGGAGGTATCACCTGGGGAGGTATCACCTGGGGAGGTATCACCTGGGGAGGAACCACCTGGGGAAGAACAATCTCTGGTTGAACCGCCTGGTCTTCCAAAACAGGGATTTGGAGTTGAGGAGAAATAACGTTCGGTTGAACTGGGGAGACACCTTCAAGGTTGCTTGGGGGTTCGACTGTGGGTTCGGCTTCAAGAACGAGGGGTTTATCTGCGCCAGAGACAACGTTTTCAGTACTCGGGGCATGCTCGGGGAACGTCTGCGACTCCCCGTCCGGCGTCACGATAGTGATCGTCATCCTGGGGTCTTCGCTAACTTGGCTTTCAGGCAGGGACTCTTCGGCAATGTCCAGGTCGACGACTTCCGTCACCACCTCGTTAGAGGGTTGCCCGGCGACGGTGGACTCAGGGGTCACGATCGGCTCGTCGGCGGCTGCTCCGACGACGGCCTCGTCCACGACGACGGCCTCGTCCACGACGACGGCCTCGTCCACGACGACCCCTTCGTCCACGACGCCCCCGTCCACGACGGGCTCCTCTATCATAACGTCGGCGTCCTCGACGATCAAGTTGATGACCTCGTCTTCCGGCACCCCCAGGTCGACCTCTTGGACCTCCTTCACTTCGAGCACCACTTGGCCGGCCTGATCCGCGGATGGGACGGGGGCCGTAGCCGCCTCTCCATTCTCGACTTCCATGACCTTCTCATCAGTCGCTCCCGCAGCGGTTTCAGCCTCCTCCACCATCTCCACTTCCTCGGGCTCACCCTTCTGGAGAGTGTTGAATATCCTGATCGAAACAGAAATTCATCCATAACAGCCTCAAGTATTACGAGTGAAATTTAACTTAAGAGGAATTCGAAGGATTTTTTCCACTAAATTATGCAATTTTAAGCTTTGGAAAATGCCGTAATTATTAAATTTCAGGTTTCCCGAGGGGTGAAATTTTTTAAATTTTGACAATACTGAACTAAAAAGATCCTCTAATTTTTTTTTTTTCTGTTTCTGAACGGCACCCTTGGACGGTAGTGAGTTAACAATCAGTGAATACCGTACTGATAGGAAGCTCGTATTCCTTCTCACAAGGTGCAAGGCAATCTTACAATATTATTTGCGGCTTGAGAATGTAAACCAATAAGATAACTCGTCGTACCTGTTAATAGCGACCATAGCGGCTTCTCTGGTGAGAGCCTTGAGATCTGCTCCGACGAATCCAGGCGTGAGCGAGGCCAAGTAATCCATTCCCTCGTCGGAGTTCACCTCGGGATCCAGGGAGAGGTCGCTGCACACGACCTTGAGGATGTGCGCGCGGGCGGCGCGGTCCGGGATGCCCAGGCACACCTCCCTGTCGAACCTCCCCGCGCGCCGGAGGGCAGGGTCCAGCGCGTCGGGCCGGTTCGTGGCGCCCACCACCAGCACGCGGTTGCCGTTCTCGCACTCCCCGAGGTCGTCCAGGCACGAGAGCAGCTGCGCCACGATCCGGCGCTCCATCTCGCGCTGCGCGGTGCTGCGATTGGGGCAGATGGCGTCCACCTCGTCCAGGAACAGCACGCACGGCGCGATGGTCACCGCCTGCTCGAATAAACTCCGGATCCGTTCTTCCGATTCACCGGAAACCCCGGCGATCAGCTCAGGCCCGGATACTTTTAGCAGAGGGATATTCAGCTCCTGAAAATCAGACACGTATTAATCCATTTCTCTCATACTGCTAATTTTGCATTTTTTCAAATAGTTATTGTGTAAATTTTACTATTATGATTACGGACTTGACGAACGACATGGGCGCCCAAGGGGCAACACCTTGTAGGAAATCTCTACACCGAATATCATGATATCAAAGTTTTAGTTTTAACGACTTAAACCGGTGACGGTTAAGCGATCAAACATCCTTAAAATCACTCGGATTTCTTTGGCCTGAATCTCGGTAAAACAGGTATTTGAAATTGCTAAAATTTTTCGTTTAGGCAAAGTTCAAGGTGAACTTTTACTGAAAATACCTAAAAGGAGTTAACTTTTTTGTCGTTGGACATGTGTAGCGAATATAGTAACGTCTAACATAAATTGAAAAGATGTTTAATATAGCAAATAAGACCCGAAACGTTTGAATCAGATGAGATGAATGTGCTCCAAGCAGTGCAAAAAAAGACGACATACCCCAGCGATCGCTTGCGCAAGTAAGGTTTTGCCGCATCCCGGCGGGCCGTGCAGCAAGAATCCTCGCGGAGGGGAAACGCCCACTTGGGCGTAGATTTCCGGATGCCGAATATGCACAAGCAGCTTGCACACCTCCTTCAAGACAAGAACCAAAAATTCTTTTAAGAAGTCATAACGACAGAAGACGATGCTCAGCTGGCCTTTGCAATGCCACGTTTGCGATGTTCATAAGTGATGAGCCAAAGAAAATCTAGTAATTTTTTTTGTAAACTAATGTGTGTTGGTAGCATTGCCTAGGGAGGGCAATGGGAGGGTGTGGAGGCAAGAGGAGGTACCCGCCTTTCCCCGGAACCTTCCCCGACCCCACAAGCTGCTGCCAACACACCTTAGTTTACCAAAACAAAAAAAAAACAAACAAAAAAAACACTAGATTTTGTTTGACCCATCACTTATAGACATCACCGTTCTATCAGTCCAAAAAGGATTGTCCTGTTCTGATCGTGCAACAAGGCGGTGGTCAATGTATTTCCCCATAAGGCGGAGCCTTCCTGAGCGACCAGAACTGGACAATACCTTTTGGACTGAAACTACCTCTTCGGTTCATCCAGGTTAGTAAAAATCTCATGGCTTCCCATACATAGATTGAAAATTTTCTGATTGTCCAGACTGAAAAGAACAAAAAAAAAAAGAATTTTTTTAAAAAAAAAGATACGATTTTTACGTGCGTGAATGCCCTGACATTAAGATCAGAACTGGACAATACTTTTAGGACCGATAGTACTTCTTAGGTTAGTAAAAATCTATTGACTTTCCCATACATAAAATGATAATTTCCTGATTTTCCAGACTACAAAAAATAATAAAAAAATACGAAAAAGAATAAAAAACGTTTTAAAAAAATATTTTTAAAAAACGCTTTTTTTCCGGGTGGGTTAAAACTCTGACATTTGCTATGCCAAGCAAATTTTCTTGAATTACACTTTTTTTTTCCTAGAAGCTCCCTTGACCTCAGCCGATGTCCGAAAGCTCAGAGCTCTATATGGACAGAGATTGGGTAGGGGAAGGGTGTATTAGGTATAGGTTTGACTTATTGGTCCTGGGCTGCCCACCCTACAACCTCAAACCATCCTCTAAACCTTGCCACCAAGTCGCTTGGTTTACAGGGGTGCGCCACTACCCCCGGCTGTGGTCAAATTGGATCTACCCCAGCATTCGCCTGGTGGTGAAGGATGACCACATAACCTCCACCAAGGTAGCTGGCCCCGCCGGGGATCGAACCCGGGACCTCCCGAATGAGCGTCCTAGACGTTACCACTAGACCATCGCTCTCGGTTTTTAACAAGAACTTTTTCAAAGAAAGCTGTTGTTACCTGGAGCACTTTGGTACAGCCGCCAACGTCTTTGAAAGTATAGTTTGAAGTGCGGACGTTGAGGTCGGAGGCTTGTTGCTTGGCTGTCCCCTTCTTGGCGTCCGCCGCCTCCATCGAGCCCTGAGCGTGCCTGACCCTCTTCCGCGACGAATTATGCAGTCTTGTCGTGTCAGGCGTCTCAACGGCGGGCTTGGGGGCTGGCCTTGCGGGAGTGGCTTGGGGGGCGTCCACGACGGGCGCCGATGACCTGGGTGCGCCGTTGGCGGACACGGTGGGATGGGTCTCCATGGGGACCTGCTGCAATCCAAGTACAATAAAGACAGGAATCCAGTTGGCCCCGGTTTCCCAGGAAAAGGACAAGGATTGACAACTGTGTAAAGATTGTATTTCAGATTGTAAAAATTTATTTCATGTGAACTTTAACTGGGATTTCACAGCCTTCTGAAAGATTTCCCCAAAATCTACAGTGCATTTTCACTCACTTTATGTATATTGTTAACTTCAGCCTTGGACTGGTTTGAAGCATTTCTTCTGGGGGATGGACGAACAGTTACTGTAACATCATCATTCACAACAGGAAGATTTGGTGTAGATGTTGCGGCAACAACTTGGATATGTGAAGCTTGAGAATTATTCTGCTTGAAACGCTTGGCCTTCGGGTCCTCATTAATTTCCACTTCATCTTCATCACTGCTAAGATTAATAACTTTCTCCTCTTCAGTGCCAACAACTGGTGTAGAGTTTCTGGGGAAAGAACCAATCTCATCAAGATTACTGTACACCAAAGCTTGCTTCCACAGAGTTGAAAATCATCTTCAAATTTACCTTGATTCATCCCTTGAATACAGATGTAACATTTGCTGATTGGCAACGTTGCTGTCCTAAACACAGATGCAAGTCAAAAGTTAATATTGAAGAGATGTTGGCAAAGTCACACATAATTTCAGTTGTCAACTCAAAAATTACCTCCAGCGATTCTGATATCATCTCTGCATCACTGATATCAGATGAGGAATCATCCTGGATGTCCCCCTTCTTTTTATAAGACTCCAACACAACTGAAAAGGCTGGAATAGGAGAATGAGATCAAAGTACATTCTTCCAAATGCGCAAGGCAATGTAACAATAGGGTGACCAACATACCTTTCTCAACAAGAGCCATAAAATCTGAGCGCTTTCTCCTGCCATATTCCTTGTACTTTGCCTGGAGGTTATCAACCATATCATTGAAGTCAATAAAATACATATCTTTGTTTTCCTCCAAATACTGAAACAAAATTTACAAAATGTAAACACACCAATAGAGTTCCATAATTGTTTAGGGCAATATTCAACAGAACTTTTACTGAAATGCTGTAAGCAAAACTTCAGTAAGCACTCCTGAGGTCAATGCTGATAAACGCAGCATACTTCGCACAAGTATACTCAATCACGGGAACGAAAAGTGGGCGAAAAGTGGCTAGGGATGATATAAGGGGCAAATCTCCGAGACCTATTCATCAGTCGGATATTCGACAAAACCAACAAATAATTAAGTTTGTGCTGAAAAGAGAGAATACTTGGAGAAAAAGAACTATTGAAAGCTCTATGATAAGAGCAAAAGCAACCGAAAGGTATAATCGGAAACTAACCTAAATACGAAAAAAAATGGGAGCTATTCGTAAATAGGAGATGAAACAGCAATCTTACCTGTCTCACTCGCGGCACAATCCGAGGGTCTGAAAAATATTTGCTGAACTTCGAAACAGACTTTGGTTGGAAATTAGTTTTAAAACGATAACGATTGTACGTAGGAGTTTTCTTGGGGTCCCCGGCGGGAACATTTTGCGGTTTCGACATCTTTCGAGCTTCAAATCAACTCGGAGTATCACTCAAGATTCTTCATTGCCTATTGAACACAAGCCGGCTGAATTCGACCCAGCAAGAAGCTGAAAATCACAGTATCTGAACTAAAATGCAGACGTTTAACAGATACCCTTAAGCACTTGCCATCATCGATGAATACGAAAGGCCTACTACTGTACAGTCACTGAGCAAATAAAAAGATTGGCTCCGAATAATCTGTGGCTATGAGAAATCCAGCATGCACACGCGCAGCAGACGCGCAAGTTCAGGTGGTTCAGGTTTCTTTATTTCCCATTTTTTGATCTTAAAATAGTAACCTGCTCTGAAAATTTTTATTTTAAAACAAGTACCTGAAATAATTAGCCTCCTTTGCGTAAGACAAAATTTACCAATCCGAGTCGCTTTGCTTCTGGAGGCTGAACTTCTCATATTGATTGCCGCGTTATTCAAGTTTTGTTTTCTTTTAGAGACTCAAAACAACTTATTGTTATTGCTCTAACGCGGTACTAAAAATGAGATTTTATCGTTATGCCCTGTATTGATTAAGGTTTATTTACTATTAAATTCGGGAAGTACTAGAGGATACATTCGTTCTTTCACAAATAGGCACGTTTATTTACTTTGCATGTCGTTAACCTAACCTAGAAATGAATCTCATATTCCTTTAGCTTTTATTTCAAAATACAAAGGGATGTTAAACTTGCAACAATGAGTGAAAATCTGGACGCTGATTTTCTTTCATCTGTCGAATCACTGTCAAAGGTACACGATGTTCTCACCATATCCTTTCCTTCCGAAACGAGTTTGTTCCGGACGTTTGTGCCCTCCAGAGTTGTTTATTTATTGTTTTCTCTTTTTCAGGAATTGGAAATTTTAGGAATCAATCACGAAATTTCAATTCAGAATGAGCCTGTAGCATGTCACAGTTTACTTGGCACTGCATGGATGTTAGTACAATTCATTCATTGCAACTCAGTGGCATCGGCTAATGCTGTTATGGATAACGAACGAGAGAACAGGCTGCGGGATGAGCTACAAACAGCACAGGTTAGTTACTTAATTCTGAAGCTTTTTTACATTTAGTTAGAATATTACATTAATTTTTTTTTTTTTTATGTGTTGCTCAACAGACAAAGCTTCATGACTGCAAGGATAAACTGGATGCTGCAAAACATCAGATAAAATCTCTTGAACTGACATTGAGGAAATTTCAAGGAAAAGCACAGATGTGGAAAGACACAGCGGAATCCATGAATGCCAAGGTTTCACAATTTTTTTTTTTTTAAATCTTGTGTTTTTATCTTTTTGTTTATACCAGCATTTTTTTTTTTGACAGGTGAAGCAGTTGGAAATCAAAGTTGAAAAATGTCACAGATTTTATAAGAACGAATTAGCAGCTGCGGCAGCTGACTGCGAGAAACTTCGCGATCGTTTGAGGAACAAAGTGGGTTTAGGTGAGACATGATTCTGAAAAAAAAAAAATATCTGAAGGAAGTCATCTCCTCAAGAAAATATTAACTAGATTTTTTTCCCCCTCATATTCTTAAGGAAATGTTTTTAGGGAATCCAATACACAATAAAAGCAATTAACTGACCAAGAGGGTTCAAAATTCAAAATATTCTTCTGTGTCTTCATACTTATTTAAAATTCACTGTTAAATGAAATTTTACCTTTTTTCTCATCAGATGACTTTCAGAAAAGAATTAACTTTAAAGATAAAAATTTTAGATGCTCAATATTTTCTTACTGGCTGAAATCCTATAATAGTTTCACTTTGAACTATTTTTCCTAACTCTCAGTATCTATTTTCTTCACAGTACTATAGGTGCAGATTTTGTTTTGTATCACTCCAACCATGTTTTCTTTTTTCCACCAGGCAACAAAGTAAATTCTAAGTTAGCTGATGACATGAAGGAGGTCCACATCTCTGATGTTGAAGATAGACAGTAAGTGACATTAAGGTGTTTGAAGCATCCCAGCAATCATTATGAGTTTTCACATATTTTTTTTTAAATCCTTTTCAGGCACGTTGCAAATACCAAGTTGGTTGCCAATCATAAGACCTTAATTAGTTTAACCACAAGTAATCAGATATTGGTCGAGGAGAATCTTCTGATGCGAGATACTTTTGGTCGATTATATCGGCAATTGGAAGCAGCCCGAAAACATGGAGAGAATTTATTAGTAAGTTGTTGAGATTATTTTTGAAAGAAAATAAAAATTATTTCTTCCAAGGTTGACTAATTTTTTATTTTCTTTTTCAGGATACTTTAGGAATTGATGGTGATGTCACCAAGTTTTATAACTGCGCTTATTCTCACTCAATTTTCAATCTACCTGTAACAGTTGTAATAGAAAAATTGCGTAAACTAGGAGAAAACCAAACGGACGCAATCATCAGTATTTTTCTACAAATAGAAAAGGCTCTTTCTACACGCTGAGATTCGCCTCGATTTTGAATTTTACTAAAGCAAAAACTCACATTTCTTAAAAATGAACATAATTTAATGGCACATATTTAAAAGTTGAGCAATTAATTTGTACATTAAAAGGGCGATTGACTTTGACTAGACATTAAAAATATCTTATTTACAATAAATCTAAAGAAGTTTTCCTCCTGGAAAACATTTCAGCTTAAAACCTGCAACAAGAAAAAATTCCACTGTTATACTGGAAGAAAAAGACTGAAGAAGGTTTTATCATCTCAATAACCGTCCAGTATTTTGTATCTTAAAATTTCTTGAAAAAGAAAATTGGAAATTAACGGAAAATAAAATAAATTTAAAATATGGATTGGGCTGGAACAGTACAGAAATTCGAATCTGTGACAGTGCTCAACACATTATCTTACTTGTTTGAAATCAGTAAACGATGTCCAGAGGTCGGTTTGCCCGATTGCACCTCACTGTTATGCCTGTTGTCAGATGAGTCAAGAACTCCAAAGAACTCCTCCGTCCCTACAAAGATTAAAAAAAGAAACAGTGAAGATTGTTACATTTTTAAAGTATTGGAAAATAAAAATCTGCTTTTGTTAACGTTTGAGAAGTATTAGCGACGTGGCTAGCTACAATATTTGTGAATTTACGAAAAAAAGAAAAATGGGACATAAAACTAAAGAATTTTTGGATATTTGTCTCGGTGGTGCAAGGGAGATTGTGCAGGCGGTCCTTCAGAGATTTGAACGCAAGTTTCAAAGATAATGATACTATCGTATTTGTAAGCCAAGGATAAAAGAAATATCTCCTCTGCAAAGAAAAAAAATTCTAGTCATCTCCTAAATTATTTTTAAAAACCGGTATATTTTTTTTGTGTATATGTTTTTTTTCCGAAATTAGAGATTTTTACCTGATTGAGAATCGACGCTTATTTCTGAAGATAAGTGATTTTCAGCGTGTTCTAGTGGAACGAAGTCCGTGGTGCTGCTTACTACATCGTCAGGTACATCGTTTGAAGAATGATACTCCGTTGTGATACTTGTACCTTTTTACAAAGAATGATAAAATTGATTAAAAACCGATTTTTTATGTATAACTTAAAAATGAAGTGATTAAACTCACCGAAATTTCTCTTTTTTGTATACGGACAATATCGTGCGCGACCTTTCGGTCTCCGAGAAGAACTGGAAACAAAAGATAAAATTATTTCAATGCTCCTTTCGGTCTCATCTTTCGCGATTTCGGCAAATTTAACCTCTATCGAGAGGAAATCCATTAGCATGTTTGGATCACTCTCAAGCTGAATAATGCAAATACAAGATCAACCACCAGGTCATCTTAATTGTTTTGAAGTTAGCTGCGTTTAAATTCGACTATTAATCTGTCACGAGAGATTTTTTTTTTTGCTACTTACTTGATATTGACTATACAAGTT
>Ga0058701_10005265_pt1 | contig 10701 bp, 8 predicted proteins | sample AgamicOrMae_FD_97039 | JGI IMG/M metagenome (GOLD analysis project Ga0058701, IMG submission 97039) | Agave microbial communities from Guanajuato, Mexico - Or.Ma.e | ecosystem: Host-associated > Plants > Phyllosphere > Phylloplane/Leaf | place: Guanajuato, Mexico | collected 2012-06-04 | reverse complement strand
CTATGAGAAATCCAGTCTTGTGGGACAGGAGCTCAGCCATCCATCGTTTATATCCGCTCAGCGAAAGTGTCACACGAGCGGCGCGGGTTGCCTACCTCCAGGCGGAAAATGACCGCCCTGCTTCTCTCTCCTGTGGCCAATATTTTAGAGACGGTCGTCTAAATTGAGGATATGGCTCCCACCATTGCTTCCCGACACGATTCTGCGCCTCGCTTTCGGCTATGTTTTCTCGGTTATTCTTGGACAATTGGCTACGCTCTTGGTTACTACGATCTTGGCTACAACGCTCTTGGCTACTAGGCTCTTTGCTACAACGCTCTTGGCTACTACGCTCTTGGTTACTACGCTCTTGGCTACTACGCTCTTGGCTAGGCTCTTGGTTACGCTCTTGGCTACTATGCTCTTGGCTTTTATGCTCTTGGCTACTATGCTCTTGGCTACGCTCTTGCTTAGGCTCTTGGCTACGCTCTTGGCTACTATGCTCTTGGCTATTATGCTCTTGGCTACTATGCTCTTGGCTACTATGCTCTTGGCTACTATGCTCTTGGCTACTATGCTCTTGGCTACTATGCTCTTGGCTACTATGCTCTTGGCTACTATGCTCTTGGCTACTATGCTCTTGGCTACGCTCTTGGCTACTAAGCTCTTGGCTACTAAGCTCTTGGCTACTAAGCTCTTGGCTACTACGCTCTTGGCTACGCTTCTCCGCCACGCTTCTTATTGTGATTGTCAGCTACGCTACTCGGCTATGCCCTCAGCTAAGTTCTCCGCTACGTTTCTCGGCTACGCTCTGTGGGATTATAATAAGTTTGGAAACTTAATAATAATGCGTTTTGGTGGGGTGGGATTCTGGATGACCCTAATCCCAGCGTGGTATGAAAATTTGAAAGCTGTCAGACATCGGTTTAGCGCTTTCACAAGGCTACCTACACCATTACAGCTATGCAAAAAATACGTATGCGGAAATGCGACTGTAGAGTTCGTCTAGTTCCGGTCTATTTCAGGCACAAAAATATCTCTTCCTGGGCGGCATCCGATCCTGTTCTAGCGAGACAGTCACGAGGAACCCACATTCCGCACGGCACTGCAGTTTCTCATACGCTACGTCCCTGCACGCGTTGCCCGCCTAATTTCTCATACTGACCTGCCCTCCATGCAGCCTAAATTTTTCATAAACTGAATCTGTGAGCAAGGAACGACTTTCGGTCATTCCGCATAGCGGAACGTCGTTCAAAAACAGTTGAAAGTCACCGGGCCCAGTTACAAGGCGTTACGCGGCGTTACGGCGCGCTGCAACGATGCGTCGCATCACGCAACACTGCGGACGGCACCGTATAGAGGCGATTTTAGCGGCAAACGACAAAAACACACCTTACACTCAGGACAATATTCATAAATTTTAATGATTGCATTTTCTAGCTTTTGCGTTCCACATTTCGTGACCAAGACGAGCGAAGAAATAACCAGGATAACCTGGAACCAAGCGAGGACCAGGATACCTAAACCAATTCACGTTAGCTGTCACGCAAGGACAAGGATATTTCAAGGACTTGAAAAGTGAGGGGAGTAAGTAAAAAGGCGAACAATTTTCCTCTGATGAATTTTTGATATCTTGAGCGATCTTCGACCGAATCAAGAAAACGATTTTTGCGCCCTCTAAAACGCGATTTGTTTTACGTTATTGTTTTTGTAATTGGGCATTTTATAAAAAAAAACAAGGGAAAAATGGATTGGAATCAGAATATTCATCAACTTTGCTTCAAGATACGTCGATATATCGAACGGTTTTCGAGATAATCGATACCGAAACATTACGTTCACTGAATGATATGGAAATAAAAGTACGAAGTGACTATTCACACGCTGCTCCATTTAAAATTAGGTTGGTTTCCAAGTATCAGCCTGCCCTTCTTTTATTTGGGAAGAGAGTGCAACAGTTGCAGGGTTACTAAACTGGCATTTTTATCAGTGATCTATCACTGCAAATCAATTTCAAAAGAAGCTATATCACGTGACCCAGTAAAAGACATTTCTATGGCCGATTTCTTTCTTTTTTTTCTGCATGTCACAGCCACGGCCGCACCGAACGAACGGCACCGCTGGACAGAGATATCGCGACTTTTTTTTGCGGTCTCGGAAAGGGGATCACAGACGCGATTTGAATCAAAGGCACCGCCTTTTAGTAAACACAGCAGCAGAGAGAGGGCATGAAAAATCTCACCGTCGCGTCGGTGCGACGAGGACGAAAAACGTCTGGCGCCGGAGAAGGACAGCCCGTTCACTCAACTTACCTGCAAGCAAAGACACATATACATCAGAAAACAATGTCAGTTTAAAAGATTGCAATTTTAACCAATGGGATTGCCTTCAACAGGTGTTAGTATTTACTCTAAGGTCTGACGTGAGGGAACACAAGGTAAGAAAAACGTTTAGCTTTTGCACACGGAAAAAAAATGGTTTTGTTACGGCAACAAAATTAGTGACAAGAGATAAAATTTTTGTTGCTGCAACCAAAAATTTTGCTGCAGCTACCAAACGTTTTGTTGACAGAACTAAACATTTTGTTGTTGTAACAAATAAATGTTTTTGTTATCCCTATTTTAACAAATGATTTTGTTAGTATAACAAAACCTTTTTTTCCGTGGCAGGGACATAGAAAATAAGAGTTCAAATAGGTTTTAAGGACGTTTTTTGCACCGATTCACGTGAATGGGCGCAACTCGACGCCTTCTCAGGACACGCTGCCGCCGTAGCCAAAACACGGCAACTTCAGAAAAGCGAGCGATGCCCCCGAACGCTTAGTCTAGCGCATCAAATAACTTGCAGATAATAAGATATCTGAAGGAGCGATCCGAATTGCTCTCAAGTCACCCAACTGTGTAACGACGTTTTTTCGACCCAAAAAATGATTGTTTTCAACACAGTGAATCGTCGTTTAGGAAGATATTTCCACGTTACGCCTCACTAGTGTACAGAGGAGATCCGAAGTCGACAATTTTTTTTCTAGAAATTTGTGTTGGCAATACCATTGAAATGACCTAGTCGAGTGCGAGGTTATACTAATTCAAATGCATTAGTATTACCAACATAAATTTATAGAGGAGTTACGACATAATAACAGCGTATAGAGAGCCTTCGTTTTGGATAGGAATTCCGTTTTGCTGCTTCGACTCGGATTGTCGTTCTTACTGCCCTAAATTTAAGACGCATGACGCAATTTTAAAGAAAAGAGCGGATTTTCGTCTGTCAGAGGGTATGTCCTTGGGCCGGCCCGCGCAAAGGATCTGGCATTTTGCCGCCTTTTTTCCCTCCGGGGCATATAACTCCACGCATCGTCGCTTCTTCAGTTGATTTCATTATCTTGAGACATCAAGGACGAAAAGTTGTGTTCATTTTGACCGTTCACAAGGGAAAACAGCTGTCATTAAACATGTCAACCAAATTTCTGCTTGTAAAGAGACCGATTAGCATTGGTGCCTAGTAACTGTGCTAGTAGATTTTAGTGAAGGATAATTACAAAACGTTATGCCAAATACTTTGGTCGGGAATTAAATTTTTCTTTCATACAAAAAAGACGCAAGTCGTATTTACACTAAAAAGAAAAGCGATTTTTTAAGTTAAAATAAATTTTTGCTGGATCAATAAAGAAGCCCTAAGGGATGAATCGGATTTAGTTTAAAGTTCGAAATTTGACAATAAGATTACGACCCAAATGAAAACTTTTTTTGCGCGATCAAGACTGTAAATTCTTAGACTTTGATAGAAACAGAATGCTTTAGGTTTGAAGATTTCAGTTGACAAACCAAACTCACTTGTCCTGTTCACAACACTCAATCTCATACAGAGCTTGTGGCATGCAAGCCCTGAAGTTATTCAGTTCTGTCCCGTACAGTATTCGCAGGTCCTGTCCAGTTCAACGACTGTCACTTTAGGCCTTGTTCTGTTCAGGGCCTGTCCTGTACAAGACCTTGTCCTGTTCAAGGTCTTGTCCTGTTCAAGGCTCTGTCCTGTTCGAGGCCATGCTCTGTTCAAGGCCTTGTCCTGTTCAAGGCCTTATGTCCTGTTCAGGGCCTTGTCCGTTCAGGGCCTTGTCCTGTACAAGGCCTTGTGCTGTTCAAGACCTTGTCCTGTTCAAGGCCTTGTCCTGTTCAAGGCCTGCTGTCCCGTTTAAGGTATGACCTGTTCAAGGCCTTGTCCTCTTCAAGGCCATATCCTGTTCGAGGCCTTGTCCTGTTCACGGCCTTGCTGGGCCTTTCCCATTAAAGCCTGTCCATTTTAGGGCTCATCTCTTTCAAAGCTTGTCCCTTTGGAAGTTTACTTCTTTCGAGCCTTTATTTCCGAGACCTGTCCATTTTAGGGCCTGTCCCATTTAAGACGTCTCTCTTTCAACACTTTTCCGCTTTTAGGACAGGCCCTTATGTCGGCACCGGCCATTCTCCGAAACGGCCGCAACACCCTTTTATCACCGCGGTGGAGTACCACATGCGCCTGCCGCGCCACGGCTCCTGTTTGTTTTATTCTCCTTGTCGATTCTCCACGGAAGGTCTGCGCATTCGCGCGGAACGAAAAAGGGCCTGTTAGAGAATTTGCCTCGGAGAAAACGCTCCTTTGTTCGATTCGACTCAGGTTTGCTCCCATCGGCGCCACGTACTTGAGGTACTTCAAGCCGACGAATCTGATCCCGAGCAATTTCGCCGTGCCCACACCGCGAAGAACCAACGTGGTAGGAGTAGCAGTAGGCAGCAACACCACGTCCACAGCCACAGCGTGGTAAAGGGAGGGGGGAAGTCCCCCCCACCACCATCACCGGCCGCGGCAACGCATGTGGTGGGAGTAGCAGTATGCGACTACCCCACTTCCGCGCTTGCAGTAGATTGGTGACTGGAGGGGGAACCTCCCTCCCCGGTGGGCGGGGCAACGAGAAAGATTCGTGGTGGGGGTAACAGTGCACCGCTTCTCCCACCTTCATGCTAGCAGCGGAGAGTCAAGTAGAAGGGGAAGCGTGCTTATACGCGTGATAACGGGGGCCACGCCTTGAATTATCAGAACGAACGCCTTTTTGATGGAAATGATCTTTTAAATCAGTTCCGCAAAGAGTTGAATAAAGATTTAGGAAAAGAGCTACGAATCATACAGTCCATGTTCTCTTTAAAAAATTGAGTTCGAAGAGAGATAAAAATACGGGAGGAAGACAGTGAAACTTGTGTATGTAAGCTTGCTCGAACAGGTGATTATGGTTCCTCAACCAGTATTCGGATACCTGTTTGCGTTAACCTCGGTAAGCCAGTGGCACAATTGTTGAACATCGGTCGTCCAAAATAAACAGAGGATGTGTGCTGATGCTGCCGATACGGGTCCCGGATCAATTAATCGATAAACCTTTAATAATCAATAACCGCAACCTATTTCACTAACCTGTCAGAAGCGCGCTCTCGAATTTTATCAACACCATTACTATTCAACAAAGCTATCGACAATGCTTTTCGATCAATCGATGCATTCTCTCGAAGTATAGCTAAATATATACAACCTCAATCAAAGATTTGAAAACTACTTGTTACACGAAGTTAAAGCGATTAGTGCGCGTGAAAAGCTTCAAATACATTTTAAAAAATAATAGCAACGTTTTTAGGGTTAAAAAGATGTAGAATTGTACTTCCAACTCGATTTTTCTTTTCAGTCCCCGTTTTGATTTATTTTATTTGTGTCCAAAATACTGACTGTGAGACAAAAAAGATTTTTTTTTCATCCTAAGTTTTTCTCTTTCTCTTCTTCAATACTTGCAGATATTTTTTTGGTGGGACCAACCATTAATCTACTTGGCTATTAAATCCAATCAACCTTTTAACTATGCAAAAACCAGCCATTTAGGATTAAGAAGCGGCTGTCCGTACATATACCTTTGAGCCCCCTTTGAAATGATTCTTTCCTGTTAGAGAAGCACAAAAGATCCTTAAAAAAAAGAAAGAACTTATATTCCACAATGAAAGTATCCCATAAACGTGTGCGAGAAAAGTTCCGAAAGTGTGTTAAGCCAATGAGCTGTGAGAGAGGCCGGATATAATTCTTTCCCGTACACGGAAACGCCCTTCTTTTAAGTTTAAGGTCTTTGGGGCGGATTACACGAGCGATTGGCCCCCCGCTCCCTTCCAACCTCTCATTTCCCTTCTTCTTCTAAACAAAGTGCGCTTCACCGCAATGCGTGCATGTGTGAGCGAGAGGGGTTATTTCCAGAGACCATTTGCTTCGCCGCGCTGCGCCGCTGCTCCGCTCCGGGCAGGCGCCCGCTCCGGGCAGACGCCCGCTCCGGGCTGGCGTGCTTCGCTCACGAACTGCGCTTGTTCAATCTAGCAGTGCAATACGGTTACACCATTACCAGCACGATTGCTTTGATCCAAAGCTTCTTTATAACGAGACCGTTTTCAAAGGTTACTCGATTTATTATCAACTCAATAAATTCGCAAGAAGAATTAAGCAAAAATGAGCACAGCTCACGTTGTCCTAAAGAAAGAAAAAACTGCACACCTATTCCCCGCAACAGCTGGTTTAAAACCTCCTCGATGCAAATAAGTTGTCACTAAGATATCGCTTTAGAAAAATTTCTGCTGGAAATCCTCAACAAAAATTTCCAAAAATGTTGTGGCTTTTTATTATTATTATTATTCAGCGGAATTTTTTCGGTGTACTTTCTAAAACAATGAGATTTTAAACAATAAATAATCGATTTTGCCTTTTTTTAGAATTTATGTTTTAGGATGATTTTACGGGCGTATGAGGTCTTACGTAAGAGATACGTCTCTAAATGTGCTGGGAGTAAATTGCGACGTATTCTCAACATAGTCCGTGTCTCGCAGAATCGCTGTGTGGTTTTCCAGAGGGGGTTTGAGCCCGTCACGGACGAGCTATATGAGACAGAGGCATGTCTGAAAGGAGATGTGGGTACGAATACAAAAGGAGCGTTTACCCTCAACAATCGGACAAAACACCAGTCTCTGAGTTGTTCTTCGAGTTCCGGTTTTTGGGAAAGATGCACATTTTCCGCGACCGATGAAAGTTTTTAATTTTCCCGATTTGCACGGCAAAAAAAAACAAAAAAAAAACTTAAAAGAATGAGCAGAGTTAGACGAATGAGAGGAAGGAACGCCGAAGACGGACGGAAAAGAACATTTCCAGTAAGACAGACAAGAAAAAAAAGAAAAAAAATACAGATTGAGAGAAAACGAGATTGCGCGGACCGAAAGATGGATTCCCGTGACACAAGAAGACTAAGGTAATAAATGAATCAAAGTAAAGAGAGAGTTTAAAAGAAAAACAAACACTGGAAAAAGACGGCCGTTAGGCTAATCTCAATTTTAAATGCTGGATTTTTTTACCAACCTGCAACTAAACTATAGGATAAAGATTCACGAAGTCACCTCTTAGGTTAGGTTAAGCTAGGTAAGGTTCGGTACCTTATGCCTCACACCAAACGCTTTCATTTTTTTTTCTTTCTTTCCCCAATAATTTTAAGCTCTTAGAGTACAGCTAATCTAATTTAATGAAAACAGCCCATGGTGTTCGTCTCAATCATAAATGAACAAACGCTAATAAGCGTAATCACAGGAAAGGGTGAACTAGAGTACCGCATGACCTTCGGAAAGTACGTAAGTTGTCAATGAGAGAATATTTAGGATTTATAAATCGCTATTGAATTGTTGCTCTTTTCTTTCGTTGGTTTTCTTAGGAGTACTGTTTTTTTCTTTGTTTTTTTTTCTTTTATATAAACATCATTATTATTTTTTGAGCAAAGTTGTAAATCTGTGGAATGATCTTCAGTTTTTGGCTCTGAATTGTATTTTTTCCGAACTCCTGACAATTTTAAGATGATTTCAAAATTCACTGGGGACCCTGTATAAAAGTCAGGTGCATGAAAAAAAAAGGAGTTTCCTTACAGATACTTTTGCGAGGGTAGACTGGCCCCTTGAGATGCATTTTGGCCAATCCTCGCCGTATCTTAAGCTAAACGAACCCAAGTTTAGTATGTTGTGCCATAAATTAGATTAAATAACCTTGCATAGAGGCGTATATTGCGGACCGATATACACTGCTAACGGTACGAAAACTAAAATATTACATGTGATTTAAATTAGCGTTTACAAGATAAGAGAGCGCATTAAAAACAGCCCTTTATATGCAAGACTATTTTACATTTCTGACCTATTGTTCCCTTGTAGCGACAGTGTTTATCTTTGCGTCAAGGCAGAATATGTAATAACTTCGGTTTCCACTTACTACAAAAAATGTGTATTGGACTTGCAATGGTTATCACCACAGCTTTATAAATAATTAAAATAAAATAAAAGGTCACGGCAAGCGTCGAGGGAAGGTTAGTTAAGGTTTGACAATGGTAATAAAATGTTGGTTAGTTCTATTCGCACGCCTATGTTAATTCAAGGGCGACTTGAACGCACGGAAACCAGCCTATAATGTATTTTAAATGGGAGGTGACTTGAACGCACGGAAACCAACGCAATATTTAAAATTGGGCAGCGTGCGAATAGTCACTTCGTGAAAAATTTGAGCAGGTAAACTTACGTTATGATGAGTAGGTAATTTATGGAAGTACTTTAACTGTAAGCTGTAACTGTAAAACAAGATTTATTGATAATGCAAATTTAGGTAAGATTCTGTCGGGTGAAGTTAGGTTTAGTAAGGTTCGGTAGCTCGATTCTGTTAGGTAAGACAAAGGTAAGGCTCTGTTAGTTTGTTTATGGGACGGTAGACCGCGGTAGGTTAACCCATAACCGCCCCAAGTATTTGGAGTGAAATTTAGCTTAAATATTTTGTTACAACAACAAAATGCTTAGTTCTATCAACAAAACGTTTGGTTGCTGCAGCCAAATTCCTGGTTGAAGCAACAAAAAATTCATTTGTTGTCCCTAATTTTGTTGCCGTAACAAAACCATTTTTTCCGTACAAGAGAAATTCGAAGGATTTTTCCCATTCAATCACGCAATAATTTTAACCTTTCAAAAATGCCTAAATGATTAAATTTCAGGTTTCCAGAGGTGATATTCTTTAAATTGTGACAATACTGAACAAAAAAAGATCCTCTAAAATATTCTTTTTTTGTTTCCGGACGGCATCGCTGGGCTGTAGTGGGTTCATTTGTGTTTACATGGACAGGGTTAATATTAATAGGTAGGCTACTGTTTTGCCATCAGGACGACTATCAAGCCTTTTCTTTTCCCTGTTGGCCTTGTAATGGGCACCGTTTCCCGGGCGGAAATCCAAAATTAATTCGCGAATCAAGCGGAGGGAGGCAAGGCGAGGCTTGTGAGGTGGAAAGAGAGGAAGTTTCCTTTACGCGCAGCTCAGCTGAGGGCCAAAAACAACACCTGAATAATGCAACACAAGAGTTGCTGAGATATTATCGTATCAGATTCAATTCAAGAGACAGACAAACTCCCTGCAAAGCCCTTACACCGATATCAGTTGCCCGAGTAGGCGCCTAAGGGCTCAACTTTCATGCCCTAAATTCCCACTCTCCCTTTCCATACTATATTGATTTTAAATTAAACACTCCCCGAAATGCAATAAGCTGTAAAGGTACCGGTATAATGAGCTTACCACGGGTAATTTCACAGCGCAAAACAATATTTCAATAACGAATAAGACGGTTAGCTGTCATAAGCGCCAACGCCGCAAGCGCCAATCCGTAACCGCCAAATGAGAAAAGTCGCAAACGCCAAAGGTCTTAGCCGCAATACTAACCATACCTAACCTAACTTAACCTAACTTAGCCTCGCCTAACTTACCCTAACTTGACCTAACCTAACCTATACGAACTTTGGCGTTTGCGACTTTTCTCGTTTGGCGGTTACGGACTGGCGCTTGCGGCATTGGCGCTTGTGGTTTTTGGCGCTATCGAATGCCCCCCCCCGAATAAGACTAGTAAAGGGTTTTTTTGAAATAGGGAAAAAAGTGACAAAATATACGGAAAAGTGACGATTAGAGACAGAAATCGTTTTAAGTGACAAAAAAAGTGATCAAAGGGATCGACTCAGTGGTAGCCCTGAATTACAAATGTAATGTAAGAAGGTTGAGTCAGGGTTGGAAAATCCGACCCTTAAAACGGACGAGGCTATGCGAAATGCAAGCTTCAAAGGCATCGGGGAAAAAAAGTGTTTCTGTGCGACCGCAGGCAACCTGAGTACCCAATGAGAAAGCAATAAACAGAGCATAGGCAACCGGGCGAGCACCGATGATGTGCGGGTTGCCTGTCATTTCACTATAAACGAGAACTTAAGCGGTATAACAAAATAGATGTTTTGGAATATTCTAAACTAGTATTATGAGCACCGAAGGCATCTTCCACTTGGCCCCCTGTCCCTCATTTCCAATCATAATTATTGCTAATTTAATAAATGCCCATTAAAGTTTAATGAAACACGAAGGATAGCGATTAAAAGGTCTCCGGTAACAAAGTTTATCAGGAAACAAGAACCTGTAAACTCCTGCGTTTTTTTTTAAAAAAACTATTTCTTTCTTTCCCGCATTCATTTCTTCAGTGTAGTTGTAGGAGATTTACGAAAATGTCTGGGGTCGCGCAGGGCCCTGTAATCAGCAGTTGAGGAAAACCCAGTAAAACATTCTCCGGGCTGCGTTATTTTCCGAGAAAGAAAAGTGAAATGCAGTCAGCTGACAGCAGATAAATCCCCT
>Ga0058701_10005264_pt1 | contig 10701 bp, 9 predicted proteins | sample AgamicOrMae_FD_97039 | JGI IMG/M metagenome (GOLD analysis project Ga0058701, IMG submission 97039) | Agave microbial communities from Guanajuato, Mexico - Or.Ma.e | ecosystem: Host-associated > Plants > Phyllosphere > Phylloplane/Leaf | place: Guanajuato, Mexico | collected 2012-06-04 | reverse complement strand
TCGGAAATGTAAAATTTGTACGTCGCTTTCGTGCGTAATCTTTTCTCTACGGAAAAGTAGTGATATCGGTCGCCAAGAAACCGCGTCCTTTGCACCGGGCAAAAATCGGCGTTAACACACCCGGCATAAACCAGCATAAACACACCAAGACAGTAAAAAAAGAATTCGTCATAAAACCAAAAAAATGCTGTAATATTTTGAAAAGACGCGACGGTTAGCAATTTTCCATTTGGGTATTTTATCTTTTTGGGCTAACCGTCGCGTCTTTTCAAAATGCCGGTTTATGCCGGGTGTGTTTACACTGATTTTTGCCCGGTAAGAAGGACGCGGTTTCTTGGCGACTGATATCATTAACATTTTCATAGGAAAACGATTACGCACGAAAGCGACGTACAAATTTTACATTTCCGATGTTTTTTGTCCGGATAGTGGTTTTTAGGCATCTCAACGTGAGGAGGTCCTTTTGTTCAAGAGAGGCGGAGATTGCGGATATATAGCCTATATTGAGGGACATTGTAAGGCAATGGCATGTCGTGACAAACCCGCCAGGAAGAAGCCAGCATCTTTGAATGCTACCTTATTTTTAGTATTTTCCTGGCGTTAGAGCTATAAAAGGTTCCGTTGCAATGAAGTTTCGTTGTGTTGCTTTGCTACAAGAAACATGAAGTTGGATGAAGTTATAGATTAGACAAGTTGAGGTTAGCTTAGCGTTTAAAGTAGACATAGGCGTTAATCCTAAGTAATTTCCACTAAAAACAATATCAAACTTCACTTGTGAGTAAACGAAAAATTACACGCGGGTCTATGGCTACAGCGGCCACTTGAAGAGCGCTCGCATATGAACCTAAAGTTAACTCCCAATGGGCATGAAAAATAATGTCAATTACATGTCTCTGAACCATTGGTTTCAGCCGATGATCAACGTTTGTGTGAGCATCTACGATAGTACTTTGTAGGTGGGTAACTGCGGTATTGCACTGTAGCAACGAATTTCCGGTAAATTAAGGCGATTGTACTTTATAGAGCAAGGCTTGTTGTTTCCTTTGTTTTAGCAACCTCGCAACGCCATGAGGATTGAATAGGAAAATGTCCAGACTAATTGCATGATTCAATTATCGCTTATTCGTGTTAAGAAGAGATAACTCAATTTGCGAAACAGTCCCAAGTTGCGTAACAATCGAGCTTGAATGTAATCAAAACTGTCGTTTGGTAGATTCTTGAGACTGCTGGCTTGATTTGCGCAAAAGACGATACTCTCCTGATTTCCGTTCCCTAGAACTACCTTATCGAAAGGGCTAATTGAAGTTCAACTACCCGTTCTCGAGTACTTTTACTCACCTTTGGTTAGAAAATAATCACAGAATATGAGACTTGTATAAATTATAAAAGGGAGGACCTCCGTCATCCCTGCATGTTCACCTGTTTGGCAACATGAAACTGCTCTTAGTTCTCCTCGGCTTTGTTGCCCTGCAGGTGAGCTTTCTACCATTTCCAAAGATTTTTACAAACTTTCGCAATTTTTATCATGTTACTTATGTCACCGATTTTCTCTGCGGTATAGGCCTCAGCTCGGATAATCGATGATCCTGATTTCACGGACGATGTTTTGGATCTTGTCGAATCTGCCGAACTCTCGGAACTGTTTAGCGATCTCCCGTGTAATATTACCGAGAAATTAACCGGAGAAGAAACTGCATCAAACCCTCAAAAATGTTTGCCTTACGTCAAGCCTGTAAGTATTGATATGTACAGTGGTGATCAGAAGCCATGTCACCATAAAGGGAAAACCGATGTAAAATTTGATAGGCTACTAGTGAACTTGACAGTGCATTTTCTAAAATGATTATGAGAATCATTTTGGATCTAAATTATTGCATCTCTGTGTTTAAGGCTTACGATGCCGCTGTTGAACTCCGCCGCATCGAACGCAAGGCTGTTGAGCTTGGCAAGAAGGTCAAGGGAGGAGCCGAGAAATGCAAGGCACTGACCAACCCTGAAGACAAGAAGACCTGCAACAAAGATCTGTTGAAGGCGACCATGACTGAGGCCAAACCTCTGAAGGAAGCTTACATGCAGCAGGTCAGGCCGATTGGCCAGGTATTATCGACATGATGAACAAATTTGACGAATGCATGGCTGGTCGAACCGACGAAGTTGTTGATCCCATGGGCGCCCAGGAGTGCGTCTTTTACACCCCAGAAGTAAGTTTCTAACTCATAGAGGATGCTACACTGAACATTTCTGTATTTGCTATTCCTGACTCCTGGTTTTCACCTTTGTCGCCAAGCCTAGTACCGTTCACTTTCTACGGTAGCATTGGCGATCGCCAAGAAGTTTGCGGATTGGTCTTGGCGACCACCGATTGGATCTAACCAAGCGAGGAAGCGTTTAACCTAACTGAACTTCGGGGATCGAGTATAGGGTCTCTAATCCTCGTCACAGATTGAATGAGGACAGAGTACAATCGGCAGAGAGTAACATGTAAACTTGAGGGTGTGGTAGGCTCTAGATGACTTAACTTTCAATGAGGAGGTAATTTTTTTTCTCTCTCCCTCTCTTTCTCTCTCATGCAGGCCTACAACTATGCCGTCAAGATGCGCAAAATCGTTAACAACGCACGTGGGCTTATGAAGAACATATGCGAAGAAACGAAGAAGTGCAAGGCCTTGACCTATCCTGACGACAAGAAGAAGTGTTATCAAGAGCTCATGAAGGAAGCTGTTGCTGAAGGCAAGCCAGTATGGGAATCCTACGAGAAACTTAGGCCCAGACTTCTTGATGTTACGAACAAATTCGACAAATGTATGGCGGCAATTCCAGACCCTTGGGGAAATGTCTGATCAGGCTCTAATGTGCCTGATCGGGCACTGATCAAACTCTGATCAGACTCTGATCAGGCCGATCAAGCCTTTTTGCACGGGGACTGAATTGTATTGCCTATATTATTTTGATTCTCTAAAAAATATATTGAAATATTAAGATGAATCATACATTTCATGTCCTTTAATCAAAAATATCATTGTTAGGAATCTGAAACGAAACACGACAGTGGTTAAAACTCCAAGCAACCGATGTTTATAATTTTTAAAACTCGCGGAATTTTGAACTCTGAGTGCCACTTGCTATTTGCTGGCTCTTACAACTATTAAAATGGGTTTTATACCACGAAACTTTGACAAATATAAGCTGTTCATTCCATTGGTGTTTAGAGCTCTATCAGTTTATTCTCTCAAACTCACTTTTGAAAGGTTATTTTTTGTCAGTCATTGTACATTATTTTTCTGTAGCTTGTCAATTCTAATTTATTGCGGAACTTTAGGGCCATTCCTAATCCAATCCTTCGGAACCAATGAGTAAATTGAAGACGAAATGTCTCGACGCGGGCTCAGACTTGCGAGGTTACCGGTACCTCTGAAACTTTGGACGAATCTAAATGAAAGTTCAGACTGTAAGAGATGACACAGATTCTTGTGATTGATAAGACCCTAGCCCACAGTGTGGGAGGCAATACGACTAACTTATTTAACCAAGCTGGGGTTTTGAAGCATAGCTCTTCGCCGACTAAAGCGCTTGATTTTCTCAAAAGTATCGTTCACTCATACGGGAAAGGAGCAAACAAGAAGTACTATTTTGTACGATGAAAACACATACGGTACCTTTTCCATTTAATACGTAACTATGACTGAAGAATTAAAGGCGGGGTAGGAACGACCAAGGTCATGTGGACAAAAATTAATCAAAATGTTCTCTGAACCTCCATTACGTCAAGGCATATCATAATGTTAAAGGGAAATTCACCGTACGGAATTCTGAACAAAATGGGTTCGAAGTTGAGGAAAATTACATTGTTTGATTGTTTTTCTGGGAGAACGTTCAGTTTAAATGACCTTTTGTGTTGCATTGGATTCCATTGAGATGTTTTCTCCAAAAAAATAGGGCATATCCTAACCGTAAAAAGAATGCAGAAAACAAACAAGAGGGAGTCAATGTGTAAATATAATGCAGACAAAAAAATTTGAATGCTTCAACTTTGCACAATTTTTTGTTGAACTTGTGTCTTACACGATTTTGAAGCTGTTAAACTTGCCGCAATAATCACCGTTGTAATATTTTATTATTATTATCATTTTTACCCTGTCAGTGCTCGTTCTTACTACGTCATGACCTCGTACAGGCCGCCTGTTTTTTTGCTTTGCAATAATTGCAAGTGAAGGGTGGAAAAGAAATTGCATTCTCGTGTAATTTTTTCTTCTACATGACAAAAAAAGTCGTAAGTTTTCTCCTCGATCAAAAAGTATTATTCCTCTTGACACCATTGCGATATACTTTTCAGATTTAATAGTTTTGTAAGTACCCAATCAAATACGATCTCTAAATTGGAGTACGAGAATACCTTAGAAATATCTGATATTTACACATTAGTGCTCCTTGTCGTGAGTTTGCTGTGCTTATTTGAGTTTGCTCTCAAGATTTATTCAAACTTCCTTCGTTTTTACGGAACTCGTAGATTGATATGCTCAGCAGGTTGGTATGCTCAGCATAAACTTTTTGATTCTGCATAGATATAATCAAAAAATAAGTTTATTATATATAGAACGCAAGTAATCGAGGAAATTTAAAACGTAAGCTTTTATACAAAATGTAATTATTCCGTCCTTTACATACTGATTATTTGCTGTTTTGTGTGACACAAAAAAATCTCCCTTGTTTTTAAACATAGTTCTGTGAAATTGTGTGTTACCCGAAAAATAAAGGGGTATCCTTTCAGACAAAATGTTCAAGATCTGGCGTTATTATCGTTATGTGTAATCGGAGTTTCAAAACTATTTTCACTTCACCGCAAATACGTGATTTTAGTTCATTTATTGTGGCATAGATAGACCAAAGAAATAACCAGGGTCATAATTGGCGAACCAGTGGCCAAAGGTGTTGAAGCAACATAGTTACAGATCAGTCATTATAGTCAGAATATATCAGTCAATAAACGTGACTTCGTGTCACGCGGAAGTGGACCTGCAGGCGGACGGATCACATGCGTGGCAAACTTTCACAGTCACATGCACGTGACCATGAGTTAGATTTCATATCCCGGCCACATTTCCAAAAATTATTATGTATGTGTACTCATGTGCCACAGGGAAGTGTCCCATCCCGATCCTAGTTGGTTTACGAGCGGCATTATATGATATCGCTGAAACGCTGTGTAAGGGTTAATTTGATACATTAAGACCTGTGCTGTTTGAGTCGTATTTTCTTTCGTCATAAATGTCCTAAAACTGGGTCTAATTTTTTTTTGTGAAATAATGTACCGTAAAGCCATGAGAGAATCGCCCTACTCTCATGGTAAAGCACTTTTTGAAATAAATTTAATATTCGTAGCGAAAATTTCTCGAAATAGCCTTAGAGGCCGACAGTCAACAACATGACCAGTTTCTGGGTCACTTTTAGTTCCCCTCCCCCGAACCAATTACATAGTACAAGTACCTAAGAGAGCAGATTTTTTGTATACATACAAATAGTACTTCATTTCTAAAAATTCGTTGGGAAGGTGCACTGAAAAGCAACTTTGGCTTTTCAGCACTGAGTATTAAACGTTAAAGGGGGGAGAGTTCACAGAGTGACAACCTTTATAACATTGCGGCGCTGTTTTTTTTTAAAGCTAAAATTGCTGTATAATCATACGTAATTATCAAAAGTAGACCATATTCCTCTCACTCAAAAATGTTTTTCTGGAGCTTGTTCAGTTGCTTCTATTACTTTTTCTTGCAAAGTGCCGGCTACGGCTACGTGACTGCAGCGTAGACCCCCATCCCTTTCCCCATGACCAGCCCGGCCATCCACCCGGCCCTAAAGCGGGCATATAGTTTATGAACGGCCCCTTAGAATCTGACGAAAGTTACTGCTGTTCATAACATTTGTAGTATCTTGCAAACGACAGAATGGGACTTCATGAGTAAGCAGTTCAGTTGATTCTTGTGATGAGCTTTTTGTGAGCACCTAAATTCCAAGGATTCTATCGTTAGCGCACCAAAAACTCGAAGCTATTTTTGTGTAATTACGGTGGTAGAAGCTTCTATTACCGTAATCAATTTTTTTGCCATGGTAAAAAAAGTTGACTTTGCAGTTTTTTTGTTTGTTTTTTTTGAGTGTTAATGATCATGCGTCTAGAGGTGTACATACAAGTCAAAGATTCACGCAAAATGTCATTTGATGTTTTTGTTCAAATCGGATTTTTTTTACATTTGTATCTGTCCTTATTTGCTCAATGGCCCTACTTTTCTTCCCGTGCACATGTTTTTTGTCTTTTTGTGTTTACATTCGTTTCTCTTTTGCTTCTTGGACAACATCTATATATTCAAACACACTTTTACGTTTCCTTTCTGTTTGTTTGACATCTATTTAGTCAAACAAACACATGAGCAAAAATCACGAACGTAAAATTATGAACGCTGTCCTTTACGAGCACGTGTTCTTATAGACACTTATTAAACTGGTCATCTGCAAAAGTCATATCATTGAGCGTAACTGTTGTATGGTGACGCATGTTTGCCAGGGAGACGCTTTCATATCAGTTGTACGAATTTCTTTTATTATGGCCTACCCCACTTTCTCGGCCTGCTCCATGAATATTTCTTTCTTTCTGTAATTTTTTGTTAGCGTGCCGTGCTCAAGGAAACATCATCGGTCTCGTTATCAATGTAAAAAATTGCACAAAATCGAAATTGACTGGAAATTCAACTTTACATGAACATTACCCTTTCACAAAATATACCAGTTACTAGAAACCTTGGCATTTTCTCCTGTATCTCGTGCACAATGGTGTCAAAAAAGGATTAGAGGGTTTGATGATACAAAACTAGTTGCCTGCTTAATTGAAATGTTACATCAAGGAGATTGTCTTAAGGAGCATGTCCCGTATTGGGGACGGTCGTGACAAGCTGCGTAGCGGCCACTTAATCTACCCATCAACACCGACTTAGAAATAGCCGGAACAGCAATTTGCCCACTTGACCACGATACCAAAGTTAAACTCGCGTCCAAACAAAGTTACGTCATTTTCAACATTCCACAAGCGAGCGACGCTGAACGTACCCTGGTTTTGAAAGCGTGTGGAAAATTTAGTTAATCTAGATATTCAGGTTCAGGAATTGATTTAACACCTCTTTGAATAGCCTACACATAAAATCTTCCCATGATGAAGTGATTTCTACGTAGTTAGTTTGACATGGTAGGCTTTACCTTATCGCTGATTGGAGATCCATGCAGCTTTGTTTCAATAATTTCGCTCATCTCCTGATAGAATGTTCATAAATTTATCTTATGATGAACTGCTTCTGAGATAACCCGGGATGAACGGCCAAGCGCTTTGAAGGCGCGCTGAAAGCGCAGGCATTTTTGGACAAGGGCGCGTCCAAGACCGCCCAAGACATTTTTTTTAACGAAATGCGCCTTTAGCGAGCCATTAGCGAAGAAATCCGTGACGCCTTCAGCGCGCCTTCAGAGCTCTTTCTCTGACGGACCTGGAGCCCACTCTTTGCGCACCAACTGAGGGAACCAAAAAAAGGTACCTGGTCCCTTTTTTGGATTCACGCTGAAGGCGCCACGGCTTTTTCGGCTTTTTCGGTTTTTTTCTCTCTCTCTAAAATGCTTTTGCACCTACAGCGCGCCTTCAGAGCGCTTTGCACTGTAATTTTTTAAGGTAGCATTTTCAACCTTTTGGTTTAAATTTGGTGCTACCCTCCGTCGTAAAGCCGAGCGGAGATATAGCGGAACGAGGCAAAAGGCATCTAACCTAGCCCAACCTATATCATAAGCAAGCCTCTAGCCATAAACCAAGTTTTGGTATAGTGCCTTAGGCCTCGCTCAGCTATCGCTCCGCTCGGCTGTCGCCAAGCCTAATGCCGCTTACTTCTCGGTGCCCCTGAGCGGACGCCGAGAAGTAGCGGCAGGCTTGGCGACCGTTTAGTTGGGTAACCCTACATTAAGTTAGGTTAGGTTACGTGGCTTGTGCCTCGCTCCGCTCGGCTTGACGACGGAGGGTAGCACCAAATTTAAACTAAAAGGTTGAAAATGCTACCCTAAAAAATTACAGTGTGCCGTTTATCCCGGGTGCTTGAATTATTGCACAACAGCGCTTTGAGGAGCTTTTTGAGAATCGTGTTTTGTGAACTTAATTTAGATCTGATCGAAATAACTTGAAAACAATCCTATCATGATATATTTGAATCAATTTTATCTGAGAAAACTCAGACTTATTGAATTCATCCTAACCAAGCTTCTAGTAAGCTTTGTCCGCCTAAAGCTAACCTCAGTTCTTTCTACCGTGTAAAATAGCTTTTGCGGACAAGTCTACCACGAAGGTAAGACAGCGATTTTAAGTCAACCGTATGCCATAAACTTAAGGCCAAAAATATATCCTTTGTTGTCCAAATGCCTTCGAGGAATATCTGTTATGGTACTTAATACTTGTACTTTGGACCAATAACTCACCCGACAAAAGTACCTTGTGAATTAGTATAACTTATTTGAGTACAATATATCTTTCCTTGAAGAGTAGAAGTTGTAGCATGAACAGTTGAGTTATCACCTGGAAATCAAGATATTCAAGTTGCATAAGATGGCACCATCTTAGCAATTTTATCATTCCCTTCTCCAAAACTTTTTCTTCCTTCGTGGTTCAAGTCATGAACAGTGCTTTGGAAATAATATTAACTCACGTCAGAAAATAATTAGTTGACGTGTCACCGAATTCATCAGGTGTCTTTTCAAGTGATCAGTAGACTACGGGTACTTGACCTGAGGAAACGGGCGACAAACCCATTTGAAAAAAATGAGTGTGTGTATGAACAAACGATACGTTCAGAAAACCGTCGCTTTACTACTAAATCTCGTCTGATAACTACCGGTACTTTGCCTTGCTGTTTAGTTCTGTTCGTTAATGAACTTGACTCACCCTGCAAAATTTTCAAACAGTTAAGTTGAAAGGTGGAGATTTTCTTCTCGTGTTCCACCCTTTGACGCAAAGCCTTGTGGAGCGCCTGCGGAAGTGACGAACAAGTGCGTGTTATCCAGCCAAACCTTACGTTGGTTAACTTAAGCTAACGATCGCTAAGCCTGAGCTAGCTTATACTTGCCGGCTACGGTAGCTACCGTATAGGAGTTAGCGACGTCCTTGGCAAAAGCGGACCGCGAAGTAATAACAAGGCAACTATGATTGTGTTTGTAAATGGAAGGGATGCTTTTTATTATGAAAACCATGTTTCGTCGTCGATGGTTGTTATTAATTTGAGCAATAGTAGGTCAAGTTACGTTGAGTTGGCTGTCTTGTGCGTCACTCTATTATCATTCATTTGCCTCAGCGAAAGTGGAACACAACAGGTGGAAAATGCTATTTTCCATCCTACAATAAGTCCGGAAAGTCTGTTTGGTCGAGGGATTCTGGACGGGCTCGTTGACAGGGGTGGTAGCGCGCCCGCCATTTCAAACCGGAGCGAGGCAAAAGATGCCAAGCCAAACGCAGGTTGATCTATTCCAAGCGTTTGAAAGCTTCAATGCTTAATCCTTGGTAATAAACCGAATCAAAACGACAAAAACAAAAGGATAGATATTTTCATCAAACGCTCATTTCCACTTAGGCGAATGTTTAAACTGGTTTTGCCATAAGATAAAAGTTTTCCTCCTCTTGATATCGGAGTGTCAAGTAAAAACTCGTCGCCTTTCTTCTAGATGACAACTATCGTGCTCACTTATCAAGCAGTCAATTGGCCAAACGCCGCGTCATCTATAGATTTAGCGAACATTTGTCGTCTTCGCTGCCCCGGCCAACTTCTAACCCGTATTTACATCACTTTTGACCCGTTATGCCAACTTCCTCAAAATGATAGGTTATCCAGAACACATATCCTCGACTTCTTCCAAAAGTAAGCTTTTGCAGATGCAGAACATCAGAGATCCTTCACTGTGAAACTTGTATTTTCTCCGTCTTGTGCTCCATCTGCCATCGCCTTGCTGACCGGACAAACAAGGGAGCGAGGCTCGACACCGTGACCCGCGTCTCCTTACACTCGCCACGCCTGATACTCGCGGCGGCAGCTTGTCGCCGCGAGTGAGTAGCATCATGCGTCGAGCTTGGCAGCAATCGAGCGTCAGGAGAGCGATAGTGAAGCGAGACGCAAAGCATACGAAACATACCTTGAACCTGTTTGATCGCTGTTGATTTTCAAAACTTAGTGAAAATTTAACTGCGGTGTAGCTCATTGGTAAGGAATTTAATCTTTCAGACCAATGAGACTGTTCAGAAAGTTGCGCCATGGACAGATTGAGTGGAGCTTTTCAATTGGTTTGTTTCGGAAAAAGAGGCGTTTCTTTTTTATTTTTACACTAATTTTCAACGCAGAATACAAACAAGAAAAGAACATCGACTGATTGTGGGTGTCGTCGAAGCTAGACGATGTGAATGCTTGGATAGGCTAAGTTATGTAGCTGGTGCGAGGTAAACGTTAAGGTAAGGTATTCCACCCTGGATTTAGTATTAAAGGAAGTTAGTTTGAAAAATGTGACACATCTCACACAGAGTGGTATCGGTTCCTGACTGATGAGAGAAGTTATGTTAGATTTAGGGTAGGGTAAAGGCTCAAATCCGGGTCAGTGGCTCAATTCCGGGTCGGTTTATATTTTCGCGGTTTTAGCACTGTCAGGAAG
>Ga0058701_10005263_pt1 | contig 10702 bp, 7 predicted proteins | sample AgamicOrMae_FD_97039 | JGI IMG/M metagenome (GOLD analysis project Ga0058701, IMG submission 97039) | Agave microbial communities from Guanajuato, Mexico - Or.Ma.e | ecosystem: Host-associated > Plants > Phyllosphere > Phylloplane/Leaf | place: Guanajuato, Mexico | collected 2012-06-04 | reverse complement strand
GAAAAGTCGCAAACGCCAAAGTTCGTATAGGTTAGGTTAGGTCAAGTTAGGTTAGGCTAAGTTAGGTTAGGTTAGGTAAGGTTAGTATTGCGGTTAAGACCTTTGGCGTTTGCGACTTTTCTCATTTGGCGGTTACGGATTGGCGCTTGCGGCGTTAGCGCTTGTGGTTTTTGGCGCTTATGACAGCTACCCAAGGCTCTCTACTCAACACCTGACAAAATATGACATTAGGGCTCAGGCCCCTAAAGAAATCCCCCTCTCCTGACGTCATAAGTATTCTCCATGGAAATAATATTATGTGTCTGAAACAGATCGCTGTTGCAGCGACTCTGTGATAATGCAGGGATATATTGCCTTCTCTCTTCAAAGATGTCTCTTTTTATTGGGTGAAAATCCTTAAAAGCGAAAGAGTCCCATCTGAGAGGTTGCACCCTCACGCCAGTCTGCCAAATAGATCACCTTATTTTGCCTCCCCCAAGACGCTCTTTTCCCTCTCCGCTTTAAACTTTTTTTATTCTTTCTCTTGGTTTGTTAATTGGCAGCCCGCCAAAAAGGGAGGGTCTCAATTTGTAAGGTCCTTGCTCGGGTCCTGCGCATGCAGATGCGCTAAAAGGACAGCCGGGGGGGATTCACTTTCCACTAAAGAAGACTAAATTACTACAGCTCTAGTTTCTTGTCTAAATTAATTATTGTGGTTAAGGGAACAACAAAGCTCAGACTACGGTAAACAAAGACGAGGGAAGTTCTCTGGCGCGAAAATTAAAAAAAAAAAGCAACTAGACACACCTGCCATGATAGAGGCCTGGATAGAGAGAAGATATTGGACAGCCATTTTATTTCTAGGACCGTCAAATGCATAGTAGCTTACGGAGAAACTTTGGAAACAAGATGGCGGTTCCCATGGTTTTGAACCCTCAATGCCTCTCCTCTAGTATACCCAGGCCTCCATCCTGATGCAGCTAATCCGACCGTCATTCAGTTTTCTTATTTTTATTTTTTTAAGCTTTATCTATAGTCACTATTAATATATAGTGAATTAACCTCAAATTTCAGTGCTTATTTCGAGGCAGAGAAACTTGCGTTTTTCCTCCATATCACGGGATGAATCCATCACTTGTAAATGTATACTCTAAACGCGGAATACTGTGCAAAATGCACGGAAAATCTGTTCGTGAGGGCGCCCCTGCATCATAAGTAATATTATGATAGCTACTATCTGAGTGGCGCGGGTTGGCGTGCTGCCGGAGGCAAAACCGCCCACGTGCCCATTGAACAGCCTGCGTACTGAAATAATGGGGCGTCGCTCGAATTTGTACGTGCACAACACTTGGATACTGGGCTGGGCTGCCTCACAGACTGTAGCCTTTAATTTTATTCTACACATAAATGCGTGCTGATTTTTCTGCATTTCAGGAAAAACGTCTGCAATATCAGAATTTCTCGTCTCACACGACTGATCTTACAGAATTCTCCGATCCGGATCAGCTGACAAAGCTTTTTAATGGACTACAACACTTCTACAAAGTCTTTAAAAAAACTGGATATTTTTAATTTACGCTTGACAGATTACCAGTATGTGTGGTTCCATGCAATAAGTAATAAGAGCAACAAACATAAAAAAAGAATAAGTACTTACTTTACGTTTTTGAATTTTTTCTAAAATACACGGAATTTTCTCTTCCCAAAACCCGATGTTTGCCTTTGTCAGAAAAGGAACTACCGCTCCAAAATGCACTTTTGCAAAATGTAGAGCAAGCGTTCTTGCTATATTTTAAACGAGGCAACACGGCAAAAACCTTGCAAGAACCGATTTTTTTTCTTCAGAAACCTGAAAAGTTTTTGCTTTAAAAGATAATTTTACTGAATTTTAGGATGATAAAGACGTCTTTGAAGTTTTTTTTCTTTTATTTAAGACCTTTCTAAACGTTTTACCCGAAGGAAATAGTCCTGGCAAGAGCTCAACCAATATTCAAAATAGGTCTCGTATGAATGCCCTATAAACGAAATCCACCCATAAGAAATGTATTTTGCAGAGGCATAGAATACAGATGCCTTAATAACCGTTTCTTCCGGTTGTATATTTAAGCCTCTTTTTATTTAAATTTTATCTCTACTTGTTTGAGGATTACAGGAAGATTCGCTTTTCAATCCGCAATTTTCACTCTAAGGAAGAAAGGACGACACGCGAGCCAGCAGGGGATAGCACGATGTAAGCAAATGCAAATAAGGAAGAAAAACGTGCAAAAAAAATGCAAATTTTCGCTATTCAGTCTTCTTTCTAATCAAAACCTGAAACATACGGGTCATTTTACCTTAATTGACAAACAGGGCGACCATTCATTTCGGAGTCAACATTTTTACGAAACAGGTAAAATTATTTCCTCCGCCTTAAACGGAACAGTGTTTGCTTGCATTACTAATCAGGGATGTCGATATAACGTCTTTCCTGAAGTAAATATGCGATCAGGGTTCAGCAAAAGTGTCGTTAGCCTAATTTTTTTTTTTAAATGGAAAATTACATGGAAACGGGTACACTTTTACAGGGCGCTAAAAAATGTAATGGACACGCCTTTGAACTTACTTCCCATGAAATGTAAGTACATTTTTAAAAAATGACGTACTTTTTAAAGGCAAGTATTTAAAATTTTTTCATCTACAAAATTTGGAAATTTATCATTCAATAATTTAAGACTTCTTCTGAATTCTTTTATGCGACATTTTTAAAAGAATAAACAGACTTTTTCGAGAAAAAAATCTGATATAGCTCAAAACTAAAAATATACTTCAACTCTAAAAACAAAAACCTAAAAACCATACTTTTAAAAAATCAATTAAGAACTTTTGTTTGGTCATTTTCTCTAAACAGAAAACCAAAATCAGTCCACACCGATAAATATCGCGCAAAATAGGTATCATAAGAAAAAAAATTAAATGCTTTCTAGGAAGGTTTCCCGGGTTTTGGTTGATTATTGAATATTCTTGGAAGACCCGAAATATCCCATATCATCACTCTTTTCATAACAATATCCATTAAAAGATGCTTCTATCAGTCACGTTCCATCTCATAGCCTAAGAAACACCTCATCTCAAAACAATGCCTCCAGAATGTTAAACACTTTCCCAAACCAAGGAGGCATATTTGTTGAAACCCCGGTCCGGTAAAAGGGGGAAGTTTGCCTGGAATACCAACCAACTCTTTGACAGGTCTTACTGCCCCCTTAAACGGTTTATGCAAATGGTGTCTTCTTTGCCCTCTGTTCTGTTTTAAGAGGGATTTACACATCCGCGACATTTCCGGTGGTCTGACAGGCCCGAAAACCTGGAGTCAGGATCACGAGTCCTGGCGCTTCTGTTTTATTCCTTGGAAGCTGATAGGGCCTTCGTGAAAGCTTTTTACGAGGAGGTTAAAAGAGAGGGCGGATGTTCTCCAGTGAGGTACTAACATTTTATGTAAGTTTTTCAATGAGGAACTTCTATTCCATAAAAATTATCTTACGAAAAACTCCGATGTAAAATTGCAATCGGGTTTCTTGATTAGTTAACCATTATGTAAGTTCTCCGAGATCAAAGTTCTTCGATATGAAAGTTCTCCGATATGGAAGTTCTTCAATATGGAAGTTCTCTGATATGGAAGTTCTCTGATATGGAAGTTCTTTGATATGAAAGTTCTCCAACATGGAAGTTTTTCGATATGAAAGTTCTCCGATATTAAAGTTTCCCAGTGCGGAGGTTCTCCAATACGAAAGTTCTCCGATACGAAAGCTCTCCAATATGAAAGTTCTCCAACATGAAAGTTCTCCATTAAGATATATAATACGGAATTTTTCCAATTACGAATATTTTCGGGAGAAAAGTTGTCTCTGAAGAAATTTGTAAAATAAGGAAGTTCCCCGATGAAAAAATTTCCCGTCTGAGAAGTTTCCGGAACAGGACGTTTTACTGTACGCGTAACTATTAAGTAAGAAGTTCTTACTTATTGGAAGACTTACTTATTGGAAGAAGATTTGGAAGTCGTTCTCTTGATAGGAATGACGTTTTCCATAAGGACTTTTTTGATAAAGACAAGATCTTCGAAGTTTAAGTTCTTCGCAATGAAAGTTTTTTGATACAGTTTTTTGATGAAGTTCTTAATCACATGTCCTTTTTTTCTCAAAGACAGTGCTAGAAACCTGCAATTATGATACAAAGCCAGATGGAATTGCGAAATTCGCCGGAAAACTTTCATACTGAAGAACTTGAATCGTGGCGACTAAAGCCCAACAAAAGCGTTTTAAAACTGAGTGACATAGAGGAAAAGATACTATTAAAAATAAGTTCAACGTTCACACACACATCAACACCGCATCAAAACAAAGATGGGGTCCTATCTCCTTTTCCCTCCAACAATTTTCCCTCCAACAAACTGTTTTCCCTGGCACGAAATTAATAACCTAGTGTTATGGCTTCGCCAAGTAACGCATCTGTAGTCAAGTTAGCGAAGTTGGCTGCTCTGCTACATTGAGCACTAATAGCGCACCATCAGCTCTTCTTCAACAAAGTTGCCGCAAAATGCCGGTGATTAGCAGAGTCGTTAAAACTTACTTTTCTCATATTTGGCGCGCAGAGCGACGATGCTGGACATCATTCTGGCCCGGTGAGCGGAGTTCTTCACTCCCAACTCCTTGATATCCGCCTCGGAATGCTCCAGTAGATCCTGCAATCACAACTTCGGTGTTATTCTCGAGTTCCTCGCTGAAGCGGTAACTCGATGCTTGTTCGCCAAAAGCGAGCAAACAGATCCTCAAAAGTTTCAGTAAAACTATTTCCATTAGATATATTCACTTATGGCTTCGTTCAATGCTGTATTCTGGCAATAAAATGGCCGGTTATTATGGTTAAAAAAATTGTAAAAAAGTCTAAAAAAAATCCCAAAAAAAGAAGTACTCCACAAGTTTTAACTCGATCATCACTTTTCTACCAAAAAAAAGTTCTAAAAAATCTGTTTATTTTTTTTTATTTATTTTTTATGGGGAACGAAGTTTACCTAAAAATAAAATTTTGAAACATTACACGACGCATCGGCTCTTAGAAATTCCTTAAAACTTAAAAAAATACTGCACTTATAAATAAATATATTTGGTCCGCTCTATTTGCACGCTTGTGTTCATACAAAGGAGACTAGAACGCACGGAAACCAACCTAATACACCCTCAAAGGGAGATGACTTGGACTCACGGAAACCAACCTAATACATTTTAAATGGGGCAGCGTGTTAACAGTCACGTCGAAAACATCTGTAAAAGAGTTTATTTTCGTTTACGTATAACTGTAAAAACGGAATTTTTTGTTGAAGCGCCCAGTGGATACCCCACTATTAAAAAGCCTCAAGGAAAATTTTTGTGCTCTTAACTGAATCTAGTAGAAAGCTTTCGTCACTTACTTCGACACCTTTGAAGTGCTGGAACATTTCTAGATATTGCTGCAAATCCAGGTAGAGGAGCCAATGGGAAATCTCGAGGTGGGGCTTAGGCGCCGCGGGGACGGTGATCGCGTGGGCCGTGGCCAGCGGCGACGAAGCCTTGCTCTTCCGGGGCAGCGACGAGAAAGACGGGATGCGGAAGTTCCATGTTATACCTGCAACAACGGAACTTACTTTAAGTACAAAAGAACTGATGATTTTGATTTGGTTTCTTTTGCGACTTGCTCAGAAAATTCCGCCGTTGAATCAAAATAAAAAAAAAAGCTGCTCGGTGAGGCTCTTGCGCCTATCTCATTCTCATGCAGTAACTTAATGATCTCGTCCTTCTCTTACTTGAGTACCTGCCTGGAAAACCAACTCACTATAAGCGACACCATCATCATGATAAAGGCGTAGCTTGTATCGACTGCAGAGCGGTTAGAATCATCTTTAGAGATGCTTAAGAGATGAGAGAGAGTCTTCATGAAGTCTCTCGTTTACCCTCAAAACTATCACTGTTGAGTAGATACGATAACCTAAACTATACTATAGGATATCTATATATAGAGAGATAAGATATCATAAAACATAACCTAGGTGGACGAAAAATGGAGCGACACGAAATTTAAAGGAGTAATTTCAGGCAGGATAAAATATTTCATAAGGCCCCCTTTTTTTTCTACAAATGGCGGCAGAGTAGTGCCGTAAAAACTGGGTCAGCACATATTGTGAGCGGGCATGGTCGTGTTGTACGTGCATGCCGACTGTGGAGTGAAATATTTTCCGCGAAAGACTTGGCGTTGCAACGTCGCATTGAGTACTCCATGGCGCCGGCGCTAAAAATATACCCGTCGACAAAAGTGCTCCAGAATACTAACAAAATACACTTGCTTTGGGTATGCTGTTGTCCCACGTTTACGATCACAATACTTGTCTAAAAACTGCTTTAGGATATCGGAAATTCTGGCTCGGATTATTCGTAAGTTATTCTTTAATAAACATTTTTGTTCGTTAAAAAATCATTGTTGTTTTAGATAATCACAAAAGTGAGGTTAGGAATTCCGCAAACAGCTGTTTGCTGGTCCGCAGCGGATGATGAAAACAAATGGACCGGAACAGTATTTAAGGATCAAACCGGTACTTGGGTGTGTCCATAAAAAGGAAGTTAATCCTGCCATAAAATTTGATTCAATGTGGCCTTTGCCAAAACCGCGAAAAGCAGCGTGGGTCCGCCATTTTTGTTTTTTTTTCTGGAGGGAAACTCGGAGAGGTCATTGGTTTTGAATACAGAGTTGACAGTACGCGGTGCTAGGTGTCACTTCTCATTATCAGCTCCATCCGACAGCGTTACGTTATGCGGAAGAATTTCCGCCTGTCAATCACGTGACAGTTTAAATTTTGCCGAAAGTTTGACGAGTTTCTTTGCATATGTAAATAGCACACGAATTTGAGAAAGCTTAGCTCCTTTGTTTGAAGGAATCGAATCGTAGCGCTTCATATTTTTTTATTTTTAATTTATGCATTGCGGTACGAGTATGAACTTTGGACAATTTCTAATTATAAAAGGTTTAATTAGTGCAAATTTGCGGATGCGTGTTCTTAATACGCCAAAATATTGACGTCTGAAGCAATTTTTAAATAATTTTTTACCATTAGACCATTTGTAGAGAGTAAAAATTGCATTAATAGTCAATCGATGTTCGGTTAGTTTAAGTTAGGTCACGTTGTATCAAGTCATGGGTAAAATAAGACTAAATGTGGTTAAGCTTGAGTAAAATCAGGCTTACCTAAAGAAGTAAGTTAATCTAGTCTTACACTTGGTTTATTGGTCAAATAAGGTTAGGTCCAGACACGTTAAGTCAAGGAAGTGTATATTGACCCGACTGCCCCAATTAAAATGTATTAGGTTAGGTTACGTACGTTCAGGTCTCCCTATATTAATGCATGTCGGGTCGAACACCCTTAGGTCAAACCAGGTTAGGTCTAAACAAGTCAAGTTAACGCAAAGTCTATATCATCTACCTTTCTGTAATGTCTTAATCAATCCATAAATTAGGCTTCCGATTAACTACTTAATTAAAGTGCGTTTTAAGGAGTAGCGCGTCACTAAAAGGACCCTCCATATGCTCCCACATCCTTCCGCGGTATCCTAGAAAACATAGGTGTCCGCCCTAGGACACCTCTGTGTGCGCTGCGCTGGTATCCATTATCAGGATCGGCAGAGGGGGCCCGGCCCGAGCGGGGCTGAGGCCCGCACCGAGCTCCAAAGGGACATACAAAAGATAAGATAACCCATCCCACCAACCGGCTCGCACCTTTGCCAAGCGGTGTTGCTTCTCACCTCCCGCACTCGGAAAACCGAAAAATAACGAGCTTAACCCACATTTAAAACCGTCTTAGCGTCATGCCGCTGGAATCCACGAGAAACCAGCTCCGTGTTGCGAATAATTGCCGTATGCAACTCGGTTTGCTGTCGACGCAGCCATGAGGCTAGGGCCTTAGTCTCATGACGCAGCTTACACAGTAATCGAAACAGCGGGTACACTGTTCGAAGGACATGCATTTCATCCATTTATACGAGATAATTTTCTATGGTTGTGATAGCTACAGTTAAATTGCTGGGATAGCTATGGTAAAACAAGCACCCGTTTTGGCATTTCGTATACCAGTTTTGAGCATGGAAGTAAAACAAAGTGCAATACTGTTATTTTTTCAAATTTAAACCATTAATAGGAACCTTGATGAAAATATCTTAAGAGCAAAGCTCAATAGAAAGGAAAAAAAACGTTTTGGGTAAGGCTATAGCTGTTTCGGGTGTGAAATAGGGCTGATGTTTATTTTGGTTATTTTTTTTTAAATAGGCCTTTGTTAAGCCATATCATTCAAAAGGTCGCGGCGAGAGCTTTCCATTGATGTGGCTGAACATCGGTCTATGCTGAAAAATTACCGAAATACGCACTACAGTTTTCGTTTCATTCCCAAAAGAGGTATAGCATTTCCTAAAACAAGAGTTTTGTTTTTAGTAAGATCTTTTCATTGATATACATAATAAAAATAACTAAATTAAGTGAAAGTACCCGTTCAAGTTCCTTGCCCAAAACACGTAAAATACACGTACCCAAAACGCGTATTTATTCATAATGGTATTCTACGACTGCGATGGCTACGGTTATGAGGCTACGATAGCCACGGTACATCTATAAAAGCTAAATATTAAGAGAGCTGTGAGCTGCAATAGATAAGGGCTTTAATAGCTGCAGCTAGCCTACATCTGAAGCGATAGACCAAAAGGCCTAACTGTAATAGCTCGTGTTTAATAGCGACTTTTTTCTGTCTGTAAGAGCTTAATTCATAAGCTGTCAAGCCCGAATTCTACTGAGGAGGGATCTGGAAATATACAATAATCTTTTGAATTCAGGTCGCATTAAAAATGCCAAAATTATAAGTTTTTATAGTGAAAACTAGGAAAATTCCGAAAATTACGTCGGGCGCTTAGTGTTGGAAATCACGGTTAGCTTGTATCCTAAGTCGGCTAATCTTTTCCACGCGCCTTTTCCGTAATTAAAACACGCCCTAACCGATTACGGAGCGGCTAAACTTCGGAAGAACAAATATCAAGCTGTCGACACTACAGTCCTTTGACGCGCCTGCAAAGCCTGCAAAAGCCTGAAAGGCAACGCCGCTAGCGAAAGATAAAGGATGACGTCGCGGGCGGGTAAAGGGCCCCCAAGGAAAAACTTGCCTGCTTTTTTCAATCCTTTATCAACGTAACGGCCCTCCGAAGTGCTAGCCATACTTGCCCGCCGAATGGATATACGTGCTGAATATAGGATCGCAAAAACGCAATAAAGGTCTGGAATTGGCCAAAGTCTCCTGCGATCATCTGCGGGTGACATATGCCGCTACGGTTCGCCAACCGAGGAATGTTTCAAAAAGTTGAGGGGAGATAATGGGGCCGCGAGGATTTCTGACATGAAAGATCGGATTCTCCACCTTATTCCACCTTTCGTCGTGGATAGGCACAAGGTATGTAAGGTAACCTAACCTGATGCCGCTTACTTCTCGGCGCGGCGGTAGTTACTACGCAGGGTAACATGTATCAAGTGATATAACCGCGGATAATACGCATAAAAAAACAACAAAAAAATCATTCATACCCTCTTCAAAACTGTAAAAAAAGAAAAGCTCTTTTAACTTATCAAAAAAGCTCTTAAATATCCTTGTGCCTCTTTCCTCATATTTTTTCCGTTTTTTTTTGTTTTTTTTTGTTTGTTTGTTTGCTTTAGAGTTACTCTATTTAAAAACTGTAGCATGATATCAAGTCTAAAATACATATTTTCACAGTTAAAATAACAGCTGTATTATTGAGTCAGCCTATCATCTATTTCTATATTTTTTTCCTTCAAAGATAGTAGCATGATATAGACATAGTTTTTCAATAAAAATAACAGGTATATAAATGAGAAAACAAGGTTAAAAGTTGGAAGAAGAATGTTCTGATCAGATAAGGGCACCTCGCAGAAGTATGTTCAATCTGGTAAGGTATCTTTAATATGGATGCTGTCAAGCATCTGACTTAAGGAGAGCCCGATCTCTACGCACGTTTGAGACGTCTTCGGAAGTCTTGGGACGTCCCTCACATGAAATCGCGATTTGCGAAGTGCAGAGGTCCATCAAAGCAGACTGGCCAATTACGGATGAGGCAATTAAAGAAAGATACACGCAAGCTGATAAAGCTAATGTAATCATTCGCCGAAACAAAAATGACACTCGATGTTCGAGCAGGTGTGCTTAAAATTCTATTGCGCTTCTATCCGCTTGTTGAGTCTACCCAGTTTTACCGCGGATTTAAGCCTCCTAATTACCTTATTTTTAATGAAGATGAAAAGGTCTTCAAATTTCGCAAAATCAAATATTGGCTTTTAAAGTTTAATTAAGAAATCAATTTTACAACGTTAATACAATCATGGCTTGAAAAACAGGTCCAGAATTTTTCGGGTTTAATATAAGTTTGTCTTTCTAAACATGGCTCGAAAAAAAAATACTAACAAGATCTGGCTCTAAATTTCCTTTTTTTTAAGAATAAAAGGTCCGAAATAACGAATTGGTAAAATATCTGTTTGGTAATTTTAATGTACTTGTAACAAAACGAATCGAGGTAACGCAAGTGTTTATATATATATATATATATATATATATATATATATATATATATATATATATATATATATATATATATATATATATATATATATTTAAATATAT
>Ga0058701_10005262_pt1 | contig 10702 bp, 5 predicted proteins | sample AgamicOrMae_FD_97039 | JGI IMG/M metagenome (GOLD analysis project Ga0058701, IMG submission 97039) | Agave microbial communities from Guanajuato, Mexico - Or.Ma.e | ecosystem: Host-associated > Plants > Phyllosphere > Phylloplane/Leaf | place: Guanajuato, Mexico | collected 2012-06-04 | reverse complement strand
CGCGGCGCGCCGCGCGGCGCCGCGAGGCGGCGTGCTCCGGACCTGCCGGTCCCAGAGGTGGTATAAAACGACGCGTGCACCCGACCCAGCCAACACTTCCCGTCTAACCTCCGAAGTAACAACGTATGCAAACTGATAGTTCGGGTCTCGGTGTTTTTTTGTGCGTCTGTTGTGCTAGTGTTGTGTGATAATAATGCGTGGATCACAAGTGTTTATCCTGGCCGTTTTGGCGGCAATAGTGCTGCTGGGTGAAGTCGCCGTCATCCAAGCAAGGCCTTCCCACAGGTAATTTCTAATTTCCCCTTGACAGCCTTTAGCGTATACTTTCTCTATTCCATACGTTCATCCTATAAACGAAAATCTCGTTTATTTTAACTGCCTAATTACATTTATAGAACAATTAAACCATTAACTTTTTCCACTGTAATTACTGTCCAACAATATCTCATTGCTTGAATAACCCAGTTTCCTGTCGCCACGTCTCGGTTTTAATCAACCCTTAATTTTGTTAAAATAATATTTAATCAGGTTTTTTAGAGGTACGTCCCAAACAAACGCTTTAACAATTTTTGATGAAAAAAATGATAAATCTATTCTATAAAGCTGATCTCCGAACTTTTTCAAAGGCGTTTAGTTTAAAACATTTGCAAGTACTGTAAAACATATAAAGGTCCATTCTCTTAACCTAATTTCAAATTATGAAAGCTCAAAAAAAGGGATTAAGAAAGAAAGATCTGCATTGTATCTTACTGGCTTAAAACCTCTTGATTCATGGGCTAATTTTGATTTTGAAGCAATTTTTAAAATCGGAACGCTTTTTTTCCCCTAAAAACGTATTTGACAAGGGTACATAATGTAAAAATGCATCTAAAATTTTGTTAATTAATCTTGGTTTTGAAATTTGGCGGGGCGGGGCGCGGTGCGGATTTCCCCTTGACACAGCGAGGATCGCTCACAAAGTTCATTGCGAAAATCCACCCCCGCCCTCGTTTTTATGTCTCTTCAGTAAGTCGGAACTAATTGACCAATCCAATTACTAAGTTGCGAGGGCCGTTAATCAGCCCAAAGTAAGTCAGGGTTTTCTTTTCGTCTCTCGCTAAGGTGTTTTTTAGGAGAACAAAACACACCTAATTCTCATAACAAGAGCGCCCATCTGCGCATGCAATTTTTCTAAAAGAAAAAATAGGCGTGCGATTTTTCTCTTTGGATGCGAGGCAGTAAAAATGGATTAGCTTGCAAAAATGAACCGTGATATTCAAGCCGATTCTAATTCGCTCTCTGTAAAACTTCTTTAGTCGAATAACACCACGGTAGTTTCTCCTTTCTTTACGTCGTCTGTAAATTTTTATTTTTATTTTTATTTATTTTTTTACGTATCCATGTCAATAAGTTTCGGAACCTTTTTTTTCAGTCATAAAACCTTTACAAAAAAATTGCAAAAAGTCGTTTTAAAACATTGATACATATAAAAAAGTGATAAAATAGATTTTTAATGAAAAATAATTAAATGAAAATGCAAAAATGTTTCAAAAATAAGACGTTTGATTGAATATGTGGTTTTAGGCCAGAAAAAAAATGCAGTTCTTATTATCGTAGAAATGTTAAATACGTATGCTAATAAATGAATAAATAAATAATAAAAATAAGTTATGAATACGTGAATTTTCAAATAAAAATCCCCTGAGATATTCCATTATTTATGACCCGCGCTAGTTTCAATCACAAATAAGTGATTTTCGCATTTTTTTTATGTCCTTAGGCTGAAGCGAGTGTCCGACCAAAGGCTGGGCGAGTTGGAAGCTCTATTAGCCCTCAAGAAGCTGAGGGGGAAAATGATCACAGTTCCCGTTGCGTATGGCCAAATTAACCCAGATGAACTGTAAGTATCTCGATAATATTCCGATGTGCGCAGTCAGAGTTTCAAGCCAAGTGATTAATTGCAGTTTTTAAACCCGCAGACGCCCTTGACGATTTGTTTTGTCCTCTTTCCAGTGGACGAAGGAGGCGCTCTTCCGAGTCGGCGACGGCCGCTGAGCGGCTGCTGAGTCGCCTGCTAGCCGATGACGCGGTGCCCCAGTACGACGATGAAGAGGTCGCGGACACCAATGAGACGCATTGGGCGCCGCCACAAGTAAGTTGAACAGCCTAATCTTGCGGCTAGATCGCGCGATTATCTCGCGAATTTTCCAAGTCAGGCCACGATTGCGAGCCTATCACGCAGTTTGAGAGGTAGGCAACAGGCATGACACGGCTGTTCACCGTGGTGCCTAGCTAAATAGTCAGTGTGCTGGTCAGGCTAGTTTAGCCCAAAGTATTTGGAGTGAAATTTAGCTTTAGAGAAATTTGAAGGATTTATCCCATAAAATTACGCATTTTTAAGCTTTGAAAATGCCTAAATTATTAAATTTTATGTTTCGAGATTGAAGATATTTTTTAAATTGTGACAATACTGAACTAAAAAGGTCCTCTAAAATATCTTTTTTTGGGTTTCCGAATGGCATCGCAGGGTGGTAGTGGGTTAAAGCCGATTTTGGCCTAAAAATATCATGAGAAGTTCTTATTTCAAAAGGAATTCGTTGGTTCATATTTTGTTAAATGGTAAATTGGAACTGATTCCATTCCTGGTTTAGGCGAAATAGAGTCGGAATAAAAGAGGAGAATAAATGGAAATACCCTGAATATGTTGAGAGATTTTTGTATTTGATTATGTTTCAATGAGTAGAGAGGAGCAAATCGGAATTGAATAAAGGAAGGACAACAACGTAACGTTAGGTTAATTGAAGCAAGCAAAGAAGTATTTGGTTAATGAGGGGAGATAATCTATCATTGATTATTCCAAAATGTCGAACTTGTAAGTGTAACTGAGTTTTTTTCCTTTGTGTGTTACAGATAACAAGCCACGGGACAGCAGACTAGAGATCCAGAGAAGGGGGATGCCAAAATTGATTCCACTTATCAGTATTATTTTGTATTTGCGAGGCGGTTCAAGTAGCGAGGTTTACTCGCTATTCCGAACGAGTACAATTTCTTGCGTTCCTACTGTATTATTTTAAGCTGTTGCTTATTTTAAAAGCAAAAACAAAAAACAAAAAACTGGACTCATGTGTTTTCTAGTCATGTCGATGTGGCAAGTTATTCGAAGCGGAGTGTATATCGGGTGTCCATTGGCAAATTCACAACGAATTCATGTCGTCGGCAACTGCCTTTTGGTTCCACGAATCGAGTTTTGCTAATGTACAACGTATTTATTTTCTTATTTATTGCATATTTATTGAAATCACGAGCATGTTGTAGAGTAGATCAATCTCTTTATTTATTTATTTTCGCTCACCATTGTCATTCGAAGAACTTTTTCTTTTTGTAAACCAATATTCCTTGCTCAACCGCTGGTTTCTTAAGTTTGTTAGCGTGATTTCCACGTTATGAGGTTGAAAAGATTGTTTTTGGCTGTTGAAGAAATTGGTGCTGGCGCTTTTTTCAACTAGGAAAAATTGTATCCATTTGAGAAGCGAAGTCGTTGAATGTGAAAGCGAAATCTGAGTTGTTAAGATCTGGGTTTTTGAACGGCCTTTCAAGCCGAGAGAGGAAGAGTATTGAAAATAAACAATCAACAGACGCAAACTTTCTTTATTTTTCATTCCAATTGACATTTTTCCACCGAAGCAATATTCCCTCCAAAAAACCTGTACACCAAAAAGTAACGTTTTGATTACGTAAATATCATATAGAGATTGGCAAATATTTTATGAGAGTACGGTTTTAAGGTGATCTAGTAAAATTGCGACAAAGGCAAAAGTTTATCATTGCAGTTTACATTGAAAGAAAGAAGAGGGCATGAAAATGTTTGGACGCCCTGCGAAAACAGTTCATTGAACCAAAACGATTAACCCTTTGAAGAGATACCTTCATTTAAGAACATCTTAATGAAATTATACCTTAATTAATGAAAAACTATATCTCAATCTAATTTATTATAATAAAATATTAATTGACTTTTGACCTGATATATTTATAGAAAGGTCTTCACGGAACGAATATTCAAATTGACCCACCCCAATTTTCGTTGACACCAATTAACCCCCCACCCTCCCTCCAGATTCTTTGATGACCTGTGTTATGTCAGAGTCAAAGCTTCCTTGATTTCACACAACAAAAGCTTTCGCTTGCCTCTCTCTTTCTCCACCTCTTATCGCCAGGTCTCAAACCTTACTTTTAACTCTAAACCCTAAACTTCTAAACCTCACTCCACATCTACGGCAAGGTGATTTTTCCCGTATGAAAATTTCTCAAGCCTTTTCTCTGGCGTTCATCTTAAACTATTAGAGGTACAATACAACCCTGTTCTTGAATCAACAATACGATCGACTGCAAATTTTACGACCGGTAATCGTTAGAGCGTAAATTTTCTTCCATGAGTAGCGAACCCCAGGTTTTTCGCTCACTTCTTAAATAATGTTTTTTATTATATTTTTTATATATAAATTCTTCTTCCCCCTTTTTTTTAAATTAAGAGTCTTCAAAACCGTCGGAACCACTGAAGAATGATGACGGTCACGATATTTATGCAAACTCGATTAATTCTCCACGCTGATTAACCCATGACAGCCCCAAGTATTTGGAGTGAAATTTAGCTTAAGAGCAATTGACAGGATTTTCCCCATTCAACTACGCAATTTTAAGCTTTGGGAAATGCCTAAAATATTAAAGTTAAGGTTTCCAGAGGGGTGTTATTTTTTTAATTTTGGTAATACTGAACTAAAAAGATTCTCTAAAATGAATTTTTCTGTTTCCGAACGGCAACGCTGGGCAGTAGTGGGTTAATTAATTATAAAAAAAGTCGACAGAATCAATTTTTTTTCCTCCCAAAATCACCTCGTAAAGTAACATAATTTTTTGTTTCAGAAGAGCAGTTGGAATGGAAGTTTACGTTTCCTCGAATGAATGAGTGGCCTTTTTGAGCGTTTCCGCGTTTCTATCGGGGCGTTGGCCCTACCCTCCGAGAAATACCCTTAATATCGTGGATCCGATAGGCGAAGCGACTTTATCAGGGTTCAAGGTAACTTAAACGCCACTATTACTAAAGCCATTGTAATCGAGACTATTTTTATCACGTGTCCTCAGCGACATTAAAAGCCGACACACCAAAAAATGACCCGGCGCCCGTAATCAAAATTTGCTCTGTTCTACATGTGAGCAACGATGGAAGCTAACTTTTGTATCGCACCCCAACTTGGTGTCTTCTCCGAGAAACCCTTTCTACACAAAACAATGAAATTCATAAGCACGGGTGAACTGCAATTTATTCTTTCCTTTGTATAGAAAGAAAAGTGTTTACTACTAACTACTACTTATACTACCAAAAATTCGAATTAAGTTGAGCTCATTTTTTCTCAAATAAGACAGAGATAAAACGTACTATATATTTTAATTGAAAGATAAATTTTAATCTAGAGCTTCTAGTGCGTAGAAAAGAAATGAATCACATGGGAATACCGGGGTCACGGTTCAATCCATCGAACCTCAACCTATTTTTTTTTCTCAGTTCTATTCGCACGCCTATGTGAATACAAGGGAGACTTAAACGCACGGAAACCAACCTAATACATTTTAAATGGGGCAGCGTGTGAATGGTCATTTTTTTAAATAGCTGATTTGGAAATTTTGTATGAGGTTTTTACCCTTCCATTTTAGTGTTAAGAATCTTTACGGTAACATCATCATTACCTTTACACACGCTACGGAACAAAATTAAGCCCAGCACAGTCGTTAATAACCGATGACGTGTCTTGAAGAAGCTTTAAATAAAAAAGTAGAAAAAAATCTATTGAAGCGGGATTTTAAAAAAAGTTCAGACAAAAGAATATCAATTGAAGAATAAAATAAAGCACGTCTACTTGATAATTACGAGTACGTTGCGTTAGTTTGTCGAGCTCTCCTCGAGTTGCATGACTTTTGGATTAAGTTGAACGAAGAAACTTTACGCTTCGAAGTCATCGAAGCTTGTTACACGAGAGTTCATTACCCAGTGACCGCCACGTGCTTTTGGGATGATTTTGTGCAATATGCAAGTCTTAGGTTGAGGAATAACCGTTGATGAATTTACTGATTAAACAAGATGAAACCGTTGGCAGCCAGACTATAAACGCAAATCGCAGAGGAATTTCAGAAATCTTTATCTATCATTATAACTTTGTATTATATCTCAAAAGGGCGGTCTGCATTGCTCTTTGATTTACCCTCTCGTTGGGTTCCGATTTTATCATAAGCTGGCCTTGGCGTTGTTTGGGTTTTTACTTTCATAGGCGATATTTGGATGATTTGAAATTTGTTTGCTACTAAAGCGTTCGGAAAAAACTCTTGACCCCTGAGAAGGGGTTCAAAGACCCCTTGTTTAGTGTCATTTTCTAACCAACACAGTTTAGGAGACAGAAAAAGAGAAAAATATATACCTTGTTCGAAGAACACTTTTAAAAGTTTGAGAAAAAATCATCGTAATTCAGTTGTTCATTGTTGTGTTTTCCAGCAGGAAAATATTTACTCTTACTCTCCGAATAAAAAAGCTCCGGCCTTGGAAAAACGATCAAAATTGAGATTTAGTCAGATCTTTTTCAGAACTTGGAAGTCCGAAAAATGAGTTGCTCGTTACAGGGCTACCAGTGAGTCACTTTTAACTTTTTTGTCTCTTAAAACAATTTATTTCACTGTCTTTTTTCTGTAAATGTCACTTTTTATCTCTATATTTCAAAGATCCTTCTTAGAGTGACATTTGTTGAGATATTTTTTTTTTTGCGCGGACTGATGATCCTCATATCCTCATCCCTAAATCGCGGTCTGCCATCGCGCAGAAGAGCAGTGTAAGTTACACCTTCTCTCTCTCTCCAACCTCCGGGTCGTGAAATGCATCCTCTTCCGGTTCGTTTAAAATCGACAAAGTAAGCGACAGGCATCGGTTCTAACAATTTGTAGTTTTCATCAATCAGATCCAACCGTCAAAATAAAGATCCCATTAGAATATTTCGGGCCAATACATTGAAAAAAAATCTAGGAGTACCCCCTCCCTTTTTTTGGAAATTTCAAGTCCATTGTTTTTTGTTAGTCTCATTCATTAGATATTGTATTTGCATACACCGATGTCCTATATATGATCGCTAACGCGGCCTGCTCTCGCGCAGAGGAGCATTTTGTAAGTTACACCTTTTCATCTAACCTCCTGGCCGTAAACTGAACCCTCTCCTGGCTCGTTTAAAATCGATAAATTGACCAACAGACATTGGTTCTAACCATTTTTAGTGTTCCTAAATCAGATCAAATCCTTATAGATTCAAAAAAAATCGGTCCAGAAAATTAAAAAAAAAATAAAAAAAAACTCGAGGGGTACCCCCCAGGTTTTTTTGAAATTTTCAGTCAACATTTTTTTGTCGATTTCTAAACGTCTGAAGGTTGAAATCAATTAAGGGGAGCTAAAAAGTGTTTTTGTCGTCGTCGGTTGCTCATTTGATCGATTTATCGCTTCACAAAGGAAGTATAAAATTCACGCGTTCCACTCCAACCTTTCTTCCCCGAACTCTTCCACCCTCCCTGGACTGCTTAAAATCGACAAAGCGACCAACTTTCATTGATTCTGACGATTTTTAGTGTTCCTTAATCCAATATTTGAAGGCCTCAGATTCGGAAATAAAATTTCGGGCCAAAAATGTGTTTAACATCGACTGTCACCCGCTTACAGTTAGTTAATAGAACCCCTCCTAAATTGGAATTTGAAATCCCTACCCAAGAACAGTGAAAGCGCGTGATTAAGCTTCCATGTCAATATTTTTCTTAGAATTTTTCTTTTGGAAATATGTCGTCACTTTTGTCTGGCTAAAATGTCACTTAAGTCACTTTTTTGAGATGAAACTTGACTGACAGCACTGTCGTTCAATCTAGACAGTAGAGCACACACATCCTTACCATGTCCTTACTACAAATACTACTTCCTTCTGGAATGTGTGTTTGGGGTGGGGGTGAAGTTCCTCTCACTAGCTCTTCTCACAGCATTGTCATCTTTAAAGAACGAAATTTTGATGCTTGTGTACTCTGAAAATCTTTGAGTGAAAGTCCCTAGAAGAGGCTACATGCTGAAGGTTATAGTGGATTTTGCTTGAATGCGACATAAGGAAAACGAAGAAGATTCAACGAGCTGAATCTAAGAAACGTGTAAAGGCGATTTCCTTCAGTCGTCACCAATTATCCCATTGACGTCTTTACGACAAGATAACCAAATCGTTTTATCATGAATGTCAATTTCGATTTCCTTTTCCCACCCTACAGTAAGTTCGTCCCGTCAGCCAATAATTAAGCATGCAAGCTTTTCGTAGGCCCGTCTCTTGTCACGCGTACGATTCATGACTGTTTAACTCATTTCAAGTTATTTTATTATCAGATGATTCAGCTATGTAGTCAGCCCTCTCCTCCGAAAATTACTAAAAATGAATAATTTTCCTTTTAAAAAAAATATTTAAAAAAAATTAGCTAAATTTTTTACGATTTTTAAAAACTGATTATGTTTGTAATAGGGTTGAAAGGTGTTAAAATTTGAATTCCTCGTGATATTGTTTCTAGTTATTTCCAGAAAGTCCGTATCTCATAATGGTTGATAAAGTGTATCATGTGCCAAGGCAGATACTTAAATCGATCGAGACTTGATAGAGCATTATAGCCGGGGCCTGTGCAACGGGTTTTATGTCAGCGGCAAACCATATCAAATATCATAACTTATACCGGTACCATAAACGTGATATCAATATCTCATGGACCCTAAAATTTCTCCGCACACGAGCCTCCTGGTCCAGAAAAAAAAGAAAAAAAAAGAAAGAAAGTAATGTTACCGATGAAAAGATACTTAAAATGGAAGTGATGATTTAGCAACACTCTGAAAATTCATTAGGATTATTTTAGATCATTCAGTTCCTGTGAACATTACGACCAAGTACTGTTACCTAAGTTAACCCTCAACCGATGCCGTTCGGAAACAGAATTTACATTCATTAGACGATCATCCACTTCAGTATAGTCACAATTAAAAAAATATCACCCCCTGTGGAAACCTAAAATTCAATAATTTAGGCTTTTTCCAAAGCTTAGAATTGCTTTTTTAGTGGAAAAAAATTCCTCCCAATTTCTCTAAAGCTAAATTTCACTCCAAATACTCTGGGCTGTTATGGGTTAAATCAATAATACGCGTGTGCGTATTAATTACCGTAAAGCGCACATCGCTCAACATTACCAAACGATTCTTACTTACGGTTACAACAATTACTTCGCGTTTAATTTCCACGAGCTTCCCGGATGACATGTTTCTATTTTTTCGTAAAAAGATAGCTGGTTATGTAAAAATGCAGCCCTTTGAAATGGCGCTCCGATTTTGCGCTTGGGTGGGAGAAAAAGGATCTCTTCAGGGAACAATGAATGAAATGGTTCTCCACTGATTTGACAAGGTGACGTCCAACGCAGCTCGTCTTAAAATCGAAATCGAAATCGTTTTGTTTCAAGGAGACCCTTTTCCACGGACGTTTAAAGTTCTGATTTTCCTGGTAAACATTCCGACCGACGCAGCAGACTAAAAACATCGAAAATTATTTCTTCTCCATTTTTTAACGGTTTTTATTTTCCCCCCTTAATTAAGTTGACTGAGATACATAAGACCGAACTTAGAATAGAGTATGCATTCATGGTGCACCGTCCATCTTAACAGTAAGTTTATTAGATAATCGGAACTCACAATCGGAATCAGCTCGAGGTTTCTCGACTTGCGTACGATGCGGTTAGGCAACTCACTTAACACGCGTGTACTTCATGGTTGCCTACCACATCTCGAAGCAACAAAATGTGCGTTAACCGACCTTGGGCCATCATTTTGTGTGGTTGATGATTTTAGCACTAGTCTGGTGCTGGTAGATTGCTGGCAATCCTAACCTAGGTTTACTTGAACTACCCTAACCTATTAATACGCAGCGTCACCACCAACGTTTAATAAGAACATCCAGTAGGCATTTTACTTCCTCGTGCCGACCTTTAGACCCTAAGAGTGACTCTCCGAGGGGGGCCACTGACTCTGGACCAAAAGTTCGAGCAGTATGCAATTACGCAATGATATCACAAGTGGTAGTCTTGAGCCGTCTCGTCCAGATTTGTAAATACGAAGAACCTGAAAACCGAAGAAAAGAAACAACAATGGCTGCTAGCTCTGGGGACGACGGAGAGAAGGCTAAGCCCTTTCAATTAAAAGTTGAAGCCACTCTCCTCGCCTCGCCTAACTTCACATCAGGCCGAATTGAAAGGCGCAAAACGCGCGACGCGGACTAGCGCGCCTATAGTTAACTCGACAGCCAAGTGAACACTTGGTGACGTCACCTAGTTTACACAAAAAACGGTAAATGAATGCAGACTCGCTCCCGAGAAGTAAGCGGCATCAGGCTTGCCATCGGTAGGTTTGGTTAAAGAGTATGAACATTCGTCGGGGAGGGGGGGGTATGAGAGTGCGTACTTGGACAACATCGCAAATATTTCTTCTCAAGCACAATGTTATCCAATAATACAGTGGAAATCGTATATAACGAGACCGGTTATAACGAGCAACCGGATATAACGAGCAAATTTGGTGCTGAAGTTTGGTCTCGTATCTAAATACACAACAAATATCGGTTATAACGAGATCGTATAT
>Ga0058701_10005261_pt1 | contig 10704 bp, 4 predicted proteins | sample AgamicOrMae_FD_97039 | JGI IMG/M metagenome (GOLD analysis project Ga0058701, IMG submission 97039) | Agave microbial communities from Guanajuato, Mexico - Or.Ma.e | ecosystem: Host-associated > Plants > Phyllosphere > Phylloplane/Leaf | place: Guanajuato, Mexico | collected 2012-06-04 | reverse complement strand
CTGCAATGCTTGACTAAGATTAATTATGCTTAAATGGTCCCCACTTGACCCTCGCACTGCACTAAAGGTCAGCTTGACCATTCCAAGCTATTACAACTTAAGTTCAATTGAAATTGTAGGAGTGTTTCCCCTCCTATTCTTAAAAAAATATTTAATAACTTTTGCCTTTTTCTGTCTTTTGTTTTTTAAAGAGTTTTATGCATTGAAAAGTCCTTGTGTAGTTTTTACTCTTATTATATAAAGTTTACATGAAACGATATTGAGCTTTACGCGAAATTGCTTTTGTCGTAATTGTTTTAGTGCCGTAAACACCGTTCAAAACCAAACTTTTAAAAGTTTGAAAATTATGAAAATCCTATCAAAGTTTCTGAGATATTTTGTAAAGGGCTAAGTTTTTTGATTTTGGAAAACCGATGGGAAGGCTTTTGGTAGTGCGAACTCCTTTCTATTTATTTTTGTTAAATCCCTTAAGAGTTTTTCCTTTGTAAGTTTGATTTTTGTTTCAAAAATCCTTTTATGTAACAAACTTTTAAATTAGCTGAGGAAAATGTCTCAATCAGGTATATTACCAATCTGATTGTGAGTGTAGGAATAAGGAATTGTAAAACCGTAGCCCTTGAAGTAAATGTACAAACAGTCAAACGCTGCGTTTTAAGTCTCTCTCCACAGCTGATTGTTTTTCATTTTAAAAGTCGCCTTAACATATCTGCTCCGATCACGTCATTTTTTTGCTCATGTTTACGGTCATCAGATAACCTTCACTTCTAATAGCAATTTGTATTATTGTGTAAACTCAGATACCGATCATGATCAGGAACAAAAACTTGAGGCCCCCAGTAAATGGCGTTTATTTCAGAATCTATTACAGAAATAGCAAGGTACATATTATTTATTATTACGCAAGTCCACGTTCAAGCGTAACTACCGTTCTCCATGAAATTTCGTAACTCGAATGACGCAATTTTTCTCCAGGTACCCGTTTAATATATTTTATACACTTCCTCTGTTCTGTGGGAATTCACAAGTTTTGTAAATACTAATCCTTGCAACAATTTCTATTAAGCCCTCGCTTCGGAAGAATTTTGCTGCTGGAATGTCAAAACTGGTTTTACCTCATTCTTTTGTCTGCCTTACCTCAGTGACTACCCTTGTAAGGATGATCAAGTACTGATACCCATTTATGGCCAAATGCCTTCCCGGGTAGCACCTACCGGACAAAATCTATGCACCGCTTTAAGTCGTTTTCAAAGGAAGTTTTAAGTGCTAACAACTCGGTACTTCGACCGGCCGGAGATAAGACGCGAATGTTACCTCTTGTATGGCTCGCGAGGTACCTATGAGCTACCCACGTTGGCCAAAATCCCTGGGTACCTTTGTCACGTTCATCCGACACAAAAGAATGGGTAGTTTCTCCTTTTAAACATACATCGGCAGACTGTTTTAATACCTGTTTCACTCGTATGAAGGAAGAGATATCTTGGTTAATTATTTTGGATGTAATTTACTGGCTCTTTAATCAGATTCCTTGGCCATTATTGATCACAGTCTCGATTCTCCTTATCTTGTCAATAAGTTTTTTATTTTATGTTTCTTTTCTTTTTAGGTATGTGAACTTCTCACAGATGCAGTTGGTGCGGCGGTCAGCGGTAAGTCTTGGAATACTTTTGGCTTCTAATAAATTAGAGAAAAATAGTTCTTGCTTCATAAAGCATCATGCCCCTGGACAAATAAAAGGCTCTTTTGAGGAAATTTTATTTTAAGCTGCTGTTTTGCACACCACCGGAAAATGCAGAAAAAAAACTAGTTTACCTTCCTCTGAAAAGGTGAATAAAGGTCCGTATTTTCAATTGTCTGCCTGTTGGATTCTTACAGAGAAAAAATAACGGATTCATCGAGTATTTAAATCCATCTAATGTACCTTTTTTTGCAAGTCGAGTTGAAATCTAAGAAAATACAAAGTTTGAAAATGGTTTTTGTTTTCTTCATGTAGACTCAATGCGACATCAACTAGGAAATTGAACTACTTATCAACAAAAGTTGAAGTTTGTTGAAATTTAAACATCTTGTTATATTCTATTGGATACATTTTTGTTTAATTCCTCAATCAATTGTTTTTCTTTCCTTCTAGTTTTCAGAATAGTGTGTAAACTTAATATGTTTCATTGAAAAAAAGAATATTACTAGCTTTTTAAAGTTAACAAGGTCCATAGCGACCATAATACCAGTATATTTGATTCCATCATCACAAATAAAAACTTGTTAACGTTGATACACTGGTTAGACTGTTTATCTAAATCGTCATCGCATAATGAGAAAATTTACTTTCACTCTAAGCAACTGATAAACATATAAAAACCAATAAAAATAAAAAAGTTTGATTAGGAGAACTCAGTACCGATTCGATTTTGATTTCGATTCAGCACCTGAATCGATTTACTCTATTTCTCCGAACCCCTATGATGAAATTATTGACCTTTCGGAGAAAGTCTAGATAATGTAAAATGCAGGCTAAATAAGGCACCATTGATGATAAACACACGTCTAACATATAAGCCAATTAGATTGAACATCTGTACGCCGTGAGCTTGCACGCCCGAGGGCAGAGAGGGAGATTTTTATCTTGGGTAACTTTGAGAGATGGGCAAATTTAAGCTATCCTACAAAATCCTCTTCAAGACCTAAAGCGAATTCACATTTTTCGTTTTGAAAATTGTTTATTTTATGTTGTACCGCGGTCCAACTTCGTATTAACCCAATACCGCCCAGCGATGCCGTTCGGAAACAGAAACATTTGTCTTAGAGGGTATTTCCAGTTCAGTGCTGTCACAGTTTAAAGAATATCGCCCCTCTGGAAACTTGATATTTAATGATTTAGGCATTTTACAAAGCTTAAAATTGCGTATTTTTGTGGGAAAAAATCCTTGCAATTTGTCTTAATTTCACAACAAATACTTTGGGCTGTTATGGGTTAATATCATCAAGATGAACGACGATATTTAACTCCTCACGTTAGATTAATCTAGGTTAGGAGAACCTAGGTTAGGTTTGGTGCGTTGTGACTCGCTTTAATATACTCAGCGACGAAATCGTCAACTCAGGAGTTATCAAATGCAACCTTTTAAGTTTACAGCACGCCAACAAATTTATTGTTGTTTTGCGGTGTGCCAATAATCCAGCCTTAAGAGGTTAATAAACTCTCGAGAATGAAAATCGTAAAAGAAGCCATGTTTTCATTATATAGTCCAGAAGGGCGCAACTCTTGAAGGCACAATATGAAAAGCTAAACCGGGAAAAATGAGTAGAGAAAGCAAAAAGAGGACGAAGGGAGTATTGTCCTTTATGTCCCTGATTTCGTTGAGACAAACTTTGCTCGTATACTTGAATGCCATGAGACTTTGAGATCATAAAACATGTCAAACGTGTATCAACTTTGAACCGTCGCCTGCCGAGTATCAAATGGGACTCGCAATCTATTTTCCTCTTTCATTGTCTCCATACATCACTCTTATTGCTCTTTGCAGTTCCAACGGTAGATATGTATCAAAAATCTTGCTCCGAAATTTTCCCGATCAATCTAATATTTGACGTCGAAATTCAAAATTGATCGAGATGTGTCTCCGTATTTGGGAAGATTAACTGCGATTCAAAAGACTCATTAAAGTCTGGTTTTCATTTTAAATATTCGACTTTTCTCTTTCTTTTTAATTAATGAATTTCATATTGGAAAGCTTTTATTTTCTACGTGGGGTCTCACTCCTACACTTTTTTATTATTTTTTAATATAACAAAATCATGAGAGAGCTCTAGTTTGCTTTGGTGACTTGTGCCTCGTATCCTAACGGCTAAGTGTAAATAAACTTTAATATTTATTTTGAAAACTTGTGCTCTTTTCACTATCATTCCCACCTCTCTCCCTTGACATCATTCAAAAATCGGTTTTCTCCATCGGCCATTGTTCTATGTTTATGCTTTCCTGTGCGACCAATGATGATCGTTGTCTGAAGTCTTCCCATTCTTATTAGTTCCTATAGATCTCAATATCATCGATACCAGTCGTCTAGTGCTCGAGATTAAATCATTAAGATGTTTTCAGCGTGGAGGGATACATTTAGACAAGGACTCCAAATTTTCAAAAATGTAAAATAAAAAGTGTAGTTAATGATTTGCGAAGTGAAGAAAAAATTGACTGATCCGATAAACGTTATTATCCTGGAAAGTAAGAGTAAATCTCATTAAAAGTTACTAACTTCAAAAAACTAAATTTTTAGGGTATTCACCCATATTCTGATCGATAGCGACATATCTGTTTTGGGCATAGACGAAAAATGGTTGTAACTCGTGGTAACGGTTTGTTTTTGGATTACACCCATCGTGCAATACGAGTATTTTTTTACGGACCAATCTAATTTTGAACGCACTGTGCGAGAACTAACTATATGTAACGTTCGCATTTTTTTCGACTTGTGGAGTTACGTATAAATAATTTATTGAGTACATTTTCGCTGGGCTTCTGGGAAATATTATTGTGAAATAATAAAATAAAAATAATTGTGAAATTATTTTTCATTTCCTTGAAATGTATGATTTGGTTCTATATCGGGAGTATTCGGTTTGAGTTTATTGTGCACGTTTTTCAAGTAAGAGTTAGTTCGCTTTGTTTTCCTGAGTCAGATATTTCGAGTTCTTGAACGGAGAGGTTACGAGCTAGATTCAGCCGTTCGGAACTCGCGATTAGGTAATTTTAAACATAGTTTCGAGTTGCGTCCCTAAATTGTGCTGATCTGGCCCTGAACGTGATACGATGGATTTGCATGCGTGCGACAGAGACAGAGTAATGGGCGCCATGAAAGAGCGAGAGAGAGAAGAAGAGAACCAGTTTCGGAGCCGAATAAATTGGAAAGCACAGAGGGGAGAGGGAGAGCAAAAGGAAGTTTCTTGCTCAGGATGATAAAACATGAAAGTAACTTCAGACAGTGTTTATAGTTGAGGGGAGGGACAGGGATGTGGCTAGCGCGAGGATAGAAGGTTGGAGGGAGATGGAAACAGTATTTTGTATTATGGCTGTTGTATGTATTGTTACAAGTTGAGCTTGCTTTGGGGTTCTTTTGAATTTCGCGCTCGTCTCTTTGAAAGCGGTTACTTTGGTCGCAAAGTCTTGTTCGCTCGTTTGTAGTGCTGCAATTTTTTTCACGTAAGGCGGCTTGTTGGAGAAGTCTATTTTTCGGTTTTAACGGATGATATTGCCGCGTCAATTTGTTCATATACATTTTTTTAGGTAGAGATATTTAGAAAAACATAAAACTGTAAGAAGCTGAAATTCCTCGTATATTTCTTTTTACTATTTTTGTTTTTTTAAGAAAAATATTGTTAGCTGTTTTGACTCATCATTTGGTTAATTTTATTTACAATTCTTAGGAGGCCCAATTTCTGTCGTAAAGACCTTTTCCAATTCAATAAGCGCTTTTTATTTTTTTCCATCCATTTCACCATAAAATGCTTTTCCGGATTTTTTTGTTTTGAAGTCGGGTGCTTAACAGACTAGATTGTTGCAGCGTTCTCGCATTCCTTTAATTTCTCAAATTAACCCATATAAGCCCAAATAATTTGGTGAGAAATTTAGCTTACGAGAAATTGGAAGGATTTTTTTTCCTTAAAATAGAAATTTCAAGCTTTGAAAAATGCCTAAATTAATAAATTTTAGGTTTCCAGAGGGTCGATATTTTTTAAGTTGTGACAATACTGAACTGAAAAGGTCCTCTAAAATAATCTTTTCTCTTTCCGAATGGCATCGCTCGGCTTAAACGTCCTGTGGCAACACTCTTGCCTCGCCTCCCCGACGCTTATAGAACTAGACGTTTGACATGGCACTCTGAGATGTCAATATAACATCGAAAAACCAACCCACCCCTATTTTCGTCATCATAATCTGAAATAGTGGAACGTAAGACGCGAAACTTCCAAGTTTCATACTTACAGAGCGATATTTACGATCTGATATTTACAATACGATCAACTAACAAAAAAAGAGAAAGAAATGTAATGCTATTCAATCACCATTACTCTCAATACTTAGCATCTTTATTGTAATGTTTTTGTATACTCGTAGCGTATCCCGAATAGCAAACTAGGTTTCGTGTGAATAAAAGTAGTAAAGACCGTTTTGTGTGCAGGAATTGTAGCTTAAGTGGCTTAAACTAGTTGTGAATACAGTAATAGCTTCTTGTTATACTGGTTAAAGTTTCGGGCGTGGCCTTTGTCGAGAAGGCAATTTCTTGATAATCGTTGATTATTGGTCAACGTTTTCTCGGCTCCCATTGTCGGCGCATCCGTGGACGGACAATGATGTCAGCCAGAGGCAAGTTTTGCCTCACACTTACACGCAGTGATTGGAAGCTTTCATCGGGAGCTTTTGCGCTGTGATTGGAAATACTGTTTGTATAGTTCAACTCACAATTGAAAACATGCTACTTTCGACTACTCACTCTTAAAGGCTGAATTCTACCTCTTTTATCCTCCCTCACAGTAAAAACCAAACACCTGTATTAGAGAGTTCTTACCTATTATTGCTGTTAAAGTAAAACGAAGGTAGCACGTGTTTTAATTATTTTTCAAGATAGACCTATGATGTTCAGCCATATGTTTGAAAAGGTCTCGGCGAGAGCATTCCATTGATGTGGCTGAACACAGGTCTATCTCGGAAAATGACCAAAATACGCTCTACGCCCAGTACGTAGCATAATGCCGCAAGTGAGTATCTCCTCCAACGTGGAATTCGTCCAACACAATAAAATTTCAATATTCGCACTGAAGGTTAAGTTGCCTTAGGGCAAATATGGTAACTTACCGTATTGACTCGGCGTTCCCAAAATGATTACCTTAACAAAACTTTAATTTTCCGTGCTTTTTTTTTCTTATAGTCTAATATTGAGAGTATGGTATTAGGCTGTACGGGTATTGTTGAGATCAATTTTTTAGGTTATTTTCATACTGTTCTTCTTTTTAGTACCACTATTGATGTATAAATTCCAAAAGAACGGATTTTCTCTCCATTGAAATTAGGCTGAGTTGAAAATCTACACCCCGTTTTATTACACTGTGGAAGTAGCATTGAAATGTGATACTGCCAGTTTCCTTTTTTGTGCCCTAAAATATGAAGGCCCCAAAAGAGTTGTGGAGCAATAACAGTAGATCATAAGTCTTCTCTATGCGATTTCCAGCGGGAATGTTAATCCAGACTGTGCAGAGACGATCCCAGCAAGGGGTGGGAGGGGGGGGCATTGGAGGGTCTTTTGTTTGATAATCGCGCCAATGGTCAGACTCCGCCTTGATGAATCGCACTAATTTTAGAAACTTTTTGTCCTTTTAAACTAAATTTATCTTTTTTCGCCATTGGAGAGGTTTATTTTAAAGAGCAAAATTAGCTGATGCAGATATTTTTAGTTTAGGCCTGTATGGACGGACTTTACGAATATCTTCTTACTAAGAATAAAGTTGATGCGGTAGTTCGTTTTCTTGACGTTTCGTGGCCTTAAGTCAGGGGACAAATGAATAAATAAGTAACTGAAAAGATGTAAAAATGTAAATTAAAAAAAATTGAAACGAAAATGAAAAAAAAATAATTAAACAAGAATTAACTAAAAATCGACGAAAAAAATGAACATATCGACGAAAAAATAAAAAATGAACAAAAAATGAACGAAAAACAATAAGAAAAAATAAAAAAATGAAAAGAAAATGAAAAAAAAAATGAACACAATGCAGGTTGGAAGGTAGAGAGGGAAATAGGCAATGAAATTAACTGTTCATTTTTGAAAAGCGACTTTTTGATTCGGAAATATTTTAACCACTTTATCTGGGTAAGTTTTTTCTGTGATCGTTTTCTAGCAACGAAAAAATTGTTGAAAAGATTTATTTTAAACGTTCCGTTTTGAGAAGACGGCGAAAAAAAACTGCTCTCTTTATTTAACGAATAAAGTGCATGTACAGTGATGTCCATAAGTGACAAGCCCAACAAAATCTAGTGACTTTTTAAAAAAATAATGTGTGTTGGCAGCAGCGCGTGGGGTGGTTCGGGGAAGTTTCCGGAGGAAAGGCGGGCACCTCCTCTTGCCTCCACACCCTCCCACTGCCCTCCCTAGGCAATGCTACAAACACACATTAGTTTACAAAAAAAGTCACTAGATTTTGTTTGGCTCATCACTTATGGACATCACTGTACATGATAACTGAATTGTTCGAAAACGCATGTAGGCTCAACGCTTTCGTTGACACAAAAATGATTTCATGATTTACGTCACTTCTTTTACGAAAAATAGATGTTCTTCCGTGTCTATGAAATACATGACTTCGACGGTTCCGTGAAAATAAACCGCAAAATGAAATTTGTCACGTAGATTTTAGATGGAAAGTGCGTCTTAATTACCTGTTAAATTACGTATAAAATCTGTGAAGCGCTTTAGCGGGAGATTATCATCGTTCTGGCCTGATTGTTGTGTAGGCTGCCTTCATCCGCCTTTTATTTGTCTCTTTTTCCTTATTCTTGGGGCTTAATTCAACTACCCAACTGATGTGAAATTCAGGATAGAAACAATGTTTCTACGCAAAATCACCGGTGATTTTGATACCAGAATTTCGATTGTGATAACAGAATATACGAATAAACAGGCCTGTTTATTCGTATATTCTGGTGAAATTATTGATACTTGTATCCTACTTTTGATATTTTAATATTTTATCAGAACTTGTTTGCCCATAAAATTTTATGTAAGCCTGTTTTCTCTTGAACTCTTTTCTGAAATCACAAATTATATAAGAATGAGCCCAAACCCATGTCTCTTGGCTTCCTATATAAAGTTTCTATCGAGGTTGTTTTTGTCTTTTTTTCCCTTTTATAGTTTTATTGTGCATGAAGAATGATCTGGGTTTAGGGAATACTTAGTCGCATTTTTGATAATGTTCATTTTTTTTCATGGACTATTTTTTTTGTCTTTTTATTAACGGAGACGCTTTTAGGCAACGTTATGTACTTTCAGCAGAACTATTACATTGGGAATATTCAATCTTGGAATAATGAATGAGCAAGTATATGTGTCACAAGGGAATATTATAATTGGAATTTGGATGGTAATAACTTTACCCCTGGAGACTGGAATGAGAGAGTTAATTTTGATTGGTGGAGCGGTTTTGATGAGAGGGAGGAGAAGGGTAAACAGAGGGTGAACGAACAGAACAGGAAAGGGGAAGAAAAACAGAATGTCATCCATGAAACTCAAGTAGTGTGCGAATCTCGTCAACCTTCTTTGCTAATCATTTTCGCAATGCAGCCAGTCTTTTATATCCCCCAGCAAATCATTTTCGATGTATTAAAAAATGACTTGAACTCATCACAATTCGAAACTTCTGACTTTACTTCCAAAAATAAATGTAATTTTTAATCTTTAATTACCACTTTTTATTGTTGTTTTAATGAATTTTTTAGGAAATGAAATGTGCAAATGTCAATCCATTTATTTTTTAAGGAAATAAACTATATTTATTAATCCAACTTAGGATTTCTACTGGAGGCACAGGACTATGCAATAGTAATGCACAATCATATTGCGTTTGTTTTTATTTTAGGAACGATTTGGTTAACATAAGTTGGATTACTGTTAGCGTAGGTTTAGTAATCCAAGTCGGGCTTTCTTGTGCCTCGTTTCGCTATCGCCCAGCATAGTTATCTCTGAACCTTTGTTACTTTTCTTCCACAGCAGCTGAACTGCTGAGAAGTAAGAAGGATGAGGCTTGAAGACCGTTAGGTAAGGCTTACTTGGCTAACAAGTTTCAGTGCCTCGCCCCGTCTACGTAAAATGCAATACTAACAGTCAAGTCCATTTGTGAACAACGCAATGAACCCCTGCGTAAATATGTAGTACACACGGAAAAAAATATCAGTGTCAGCTAATGCATTAATTGATATAGCAGGTGCTATTAATGTTAGCTGCCGTTGCTATCTTTTAAGCAGCCATTGCTAACGTTAGCTACTAATAAGCCAGCAATAGCTACGAATTGAGCGAATTGGTCTGTTTAGTAGCTATTGGGAACATTTTAGCAGCTTTGGCCATCATTTTAGCAGCTACATCTAACGCTAGCAATGACTGGTAAAGGGTTAGGAATGTGTGCTAAAATTATTTGCTTCTGCTATATCAACGAACGCGTTTGCTGCCACTGCTATTTTATCCTGTGTACACGCTAAAACATTTAGTAGTGAAAATTCGCTTCAGCAGTGAAAATTCACTCCTCACGGGAAAAAAGGTTTTGTTATACTAACAAAATCATATGTTAATATAGGGTAACAAAAACATTTTGTTACAAGAACTAAAAATGTTTAGTTCTGTCAACAAAACGTTTGCTTGCTGCAGCGAAATTTTTGGTTGCAGCAACAAACATTTTATTTGTTGTTCAGTTTGTTGCCGTAACAAAACCATTTTTTTCGTGTAAATAGTGAAAAGTGACCCACTAATTTGCTAATAGTGGCTCACTTTTCACTACAGTGGAATCTTGATTATACGTCCAAGTCGGGACTCAAAAATTTGGACGTAGAACTGAGAGGGACGTACAAGTGAAAATAATCTTCCGTATAACGCCATGTAAAGTATTCTGGATGAGACTATACCAATGAGACGTACAAACGAGTGGGACTTACAACTGAGAGACGTATAACTG
>Ga0058701_10005260_pt1 | contig 10704 bp, 3 predicted proteins | sample AgamicOrMae_FD_97039 | JGI IMG/M metagenome (GOLD analysis project Ga0058701, IMG submission 97039) | Agave microbial communities from Guanajuato, Mexico - Or.Ma.e | ecosystem: Host-associated > Plants > Phyllosphere > Phylloplane/Leaf | place: Guanajuato, Mexico | collected 2012-06-04 | reverse complement strand
CCTTTCGTACAAGCTGCGTTTCGATACTCCTTTATTTCCTTCATAGCACTTTTGCGACCACGGTGTATAGGCCTTTGTGTTTGCGACGGAAGCGCGCGGTTTGACCGTCATCGTCGAACTTCGTCGTTAACCGATCAAAAAAACTTCAAAATTTCGTCGTTATAAGCGGTTTCGTCGTTATAGACGCGTCGTTATATCCGATTTCTTTTCACATGTATTGTCATAGCGGGCCAAACTTTTGGTCATCATTCCGTCGTTATATCCGGTACGTCGTTATAACCGATGTCGTTATAAACGATTTCTACTGTATATTAAATTTAACCGAAGTAGAGATCTAATATAGGTAACCGCGCCGGTATAGCATGTTTTTGATCGCTTTTGATCTGGCCTATCCAAAGGTAAGTCAGTTTAGTACCTCACCTTGACGATTGAAAAAGTTAACCGCGTTGAACTTTGACTGCGTTGAAAAGTCTATCAATACTGAAAGGTCTATGGAAAATTAAACGAAATCCGTTTTGTACTCGTTTTTGGCTACAGTGGCGAAATTTACGTTACTATAAGTGCCTTGTGTCTCTTTACTGTGGCTCCGCTCGACCTTGCGACGGGAAAACAAAAAGAAGATGGAAGATACGAACTTTGAAATTCACTGTGTTGCGCAGTGCGTCCTTAATGATCGCCCTCAGTAAGTGGTCTCGCAAATAAACCTAAACAAGCGCGAATGCTGATATTCCGCCACAGAGCTCTTAATGAGCGTTAATTACGATACGGAAAATCGAAGAAAGTGGAATTATCACAACAAAGTTGCTGCAAGTACCAACAATCCATTGATAATTCTTACAACTGAACGAAAATTACTTGTTCGAAAATGTACTTTCCTTCTGATACAGATGTAAGGCGGGAAAAAAGGAAATACAGTGCTTTGAGTGTATTGCGAGATGGGTTGCCTTGTAGGGCGCTCATTATCAGACCCTTCACGAATATATTTTAATGAAGTTCTATTGTAGTCGATTAGCTGGTGATTTCCGCGTTTAAGCACAATCGTCATTAATGGGTGTTTTAGTGAGCATTGTTATGGCGGAGTGATGCATTGGTAATAAATATATTAGGTAACTGTGGTTAAACAAAAACGGTAGGACATTGCCCCCCCCCCCCTTAAAAACCACAACAACAAAACCCAACGTATCATCCCTGCAACCTCGTCTTATTCTTTGAATACTGCTTTTGGGCCACTAAAGTCTCTAAAAAAACACGTTTTCCTAAAATATTTCCAAAATTAAGAGATTCAAAAAATTACCATAGTTCCTAAAAAAATAATTAAAGAAAAGTTTTGCTCTAAAATTTAAAGAAAGGACTTTTTTATGAACAAAATATTATTTTAATAAGAATCGTCTAAAAAATTAAGCCTAACATTTTCCGTTATTCGTTCTTTTTTGTGGAAGTAGTCACTTGAATTTGAGGAGTTAAAAAATTAACCCCCGCCCCCCCAAAAAAGTGCGTCATGAACATTTTAAATATAATTTATAATACGCGGGAAGCTATAATAATGGCTCCCTCTGTACTTTATCATCTTTCCTCATATCACTCTGTTTTTGATAAGTGCACTCCTTTTTGACATAACCCAAGGGTGACATATCATGACGTATCTAATTAAAATACAATCTTGCCCCCTGCTATGCCATACTCATCGTTATGGGGTGAAAGGTAGCTCCTAGCGATTATGAAATTGGCTGTGCTCCATGTTTTGTAAGTCGGAGGCAAAATAGTCGTGGTATTTTTTTTCCAGAAAAAAGTTAATATTTAATTGCAGTGAAAGTAACCAAAATAGAACCTCATTAATAAAGCTTTATTTTCAACACATTATGAAAATGATTCTTAATGGACCACTGGCCACATTCGTCTGTTACCGCGAAGAATGAAATGATTATAGCGTCTGCGTTTGTGCAAGCACCACCATCTATGTTTCCGTTAGCTGGAAACTTAGATTTTTTTCCCGGAAGTAATGATCTAGAGGGGCAAACTTAAAATAATGGGTAATGAGAAGTAACGCCTCTTTTGCGTTACTTCCAGAATTTTTGCTCAAAGTGACAAGCTTCATAACAGTTTCACATCTACTAGGCCTGGAAGAGGAGTTGAAGCATTGTTGGAACGAAATTAGTTACCAAATACGTTTTTAAAGATAGGGCGTTTAAAAAGAGTTCTCTCTCTATTGAATCAGGGCATATAGCAGAATAATGGTAAGTTCATTCAATTCCTGTAGCAGAAGTAAAAACGTGATAACTGCTTTCTTTCTTTTTTTGTGATATCACCAATTTTTCTGATATATTATAAAAAGAACGGTTTGCACCTTTTCGCATCTATGAATAACGTGCTGGAAAGCTAATATTTTGGTTTCGGGAAATATTAAGAAAAGAGATCGAAAAACAAGTAATTGGCAATTGTATAGAAGTTGAGTTGATTACACTTTCCCATTTGTAAAATGTAAGGGAAGACTTCCAAAGCCGTTTCCCCTAAATAGTAATTTTAAAGAATTACAAAATGACTACTAAAGAAACTTTCGTTAGCATTTTTTTATTATTGTTTATTTACTTACCTTGGAACATATCAGTAAAATTGGCTAACGTTCTCAGAGGCCATTTATAACCAGTCAATTTACTCAATCACTGATCCTTTTGATTTTTTCTCCGATTTATCCCTGATACCGGATTCCATGCATTCGTTCTTGTAGAGAGAGCAATAACTTAATCAACTCTCGAACTATCTTACAAGATTAAAGCGTTCCAGGTCAAATGATATTTCTTGACTTTTCCATGCCTTTCCCCTGTTAACCAGGTGTTTTTATGATTCGGTGTAATTTCAAGAGAATAACCCGAGCCATTCCGAACGTTTCCGAAGGCGGAAACTCAAAACGCATTGATAAGGTAACTAGAGATAAAAACAATTGCAATAACAGTGAGGGAATTTTATAATATTTCACACAAAATACAATTTCAGATTTCAAGCGAAATTTTTTAGTACTTTTCCATAGTTTTTCCATGACTTTTGCAATACCATTACTTTTTCATGTTTTCCATGACTTTCCTAGCGCTAAAAATCTTTGACCTAAATACTCCAGTACGCCGTTCGGACACCACCTTTACCCTAAAAGGAATTTTTAAGCAGTATCACTATGAATTAAAATAAAATATTTCTCGCCCTCCTATCGTCTCTTGATTGATTAATCAGTCATTTAGCCAAACCCAAATTTGTACTCTGTGTCACAAAAGTCATGACCATTTCTCCCATAAGAAATACATGGAAGCAGGGGTCATGACTTTTGTGGCCCACTATACATCCTGACACAGCAAAAAAAAAATCTGTGACCCGCTGTGACAATGTAATGTAAGTGCCCCAAATCTGTCGTTTATTAATTTCAGGCACTATAGGGTTAATAAGAAAAAATGGGCCGAACTCCCTTACGAGGACTCCTATATACAAGCGGACTTTGGAGGTGTTTTTTCTTTTTTTTTCTGTATTTTCATTTTAAATCACAGCCGTAGCGGCAGTGAAGTCTACTTTGAAACCAAGCGATACGTTCGAGGTTGCTCAGTAACTACACCTGCCACTGAACCACTGACTTTCTCCTAAATACTTAAACTCCTACTTATACTTAAATAATGGGCCGAGTGTCGAACCAAACCGTTTATTCCGGCTATTTTAGAGAGCCTCATGTCAGTCCATACCCGCTGATCTCCACCAAGCCAAACTCACATCACACGAGTATCGCTCGATTTCACGTCTTCAGAAAGAAGCGCCAATTTGAATATCACGTTAGACTGCCTCGTCTCACATACCACTACTAAGAATATAGGTTCCCCTCACGTACGGCGGGGATTAACTTGTATACTTTACATTGCAAAAAGCGAATCTGAAATTCAGATGTAACAACAAAAGTCAAATCACTGATCTGAAACAGTCCAAATAATCACTGCATTCGTTCTTAAAATTAACAGTTTTTAGAAATTAAAAACAAAGTCTAAAGTTCACTGAATAATTGGACTTTTTTTTCATATCAGTAATTATGGACTTTTGTTGCATCTGAATTTAAAATTCTCTTTTTACAGAGTAGATAAGAATACTTCAATAAATATCTAGGCTTTGCGCGTCTATTCATATACAGTATGTCTGAACAAACTCATGTATTATGTCATCGGATCTGCATTTCGAGTAATCGGGTTCTGATCAGTATTTGGCTCAAGCAGTGGCCCAGAGGTGCGCGCGAGGCTTGGGCGGGGGTTGAGATCTGCTCATAGCTTGGAGAGAACCTAAGCTTGCCTGAAGCTACCTTACCTAGCATAATTTTGGCTAACCCTACCGAACTCAACCCATCTTAACCTTACCTCACCGTACTTATAGTAGCCTAACCGAGCCAACCCTGGTCTAACCTAACCTTACGTAACTTAACCTTAACTTATCTCACCTAGTGTAGCCTAACATAGATATGAGACACATCGCAACCTCATCTCCAGCTTCACGTCGCTTGAACCAAAAGCTAATCTGAGCCAGATCAGTCGAAATACAGATCACTCGAGAAGGTCCAATGTCAGCGGAGATATGTCGCACAAACTTTTCTGCATTACGTTGTGGAATTTATATTTCAAGCGGACTTCTTGTTATTATTGGATCTCCGCCAGAATTAGTTGACTTTCCACGGATTTTAACAATCCAAAAATTATCCGATTTGTGCCCAGAGGAAGTTTGAAAAAAAGTAATTTAGGGGAATAATCAAAACGTTTTGGGTCAAAATTTCGCAAAATGGTGTTTTTAAAATGATCATTTTTTTATTTACACTAATTTAGAGTTACCTTTCTACTTTAAAAAAAGTGATTTTTGGGAGAATTTTGCATAAAGGTTGATATTTTTGGTGGGTCGATAACAGCCCAGTGGGCAAAAATCGGTTAAAGCCGTTTCAGCACGCTGTACCGTAGCTTGAAACCAAAATCATTTCTTGTTATTTTACCTTTAAAAAATAAAATCATTTCTTGTAATTTCACTAATTTTTAATTTAAAAGGCAGGAATTTTTAATCCTGGTTTGAATTTTGATTAGATTATGAGGATTAAAGAATAAACTAGGAGCCGCGTAGATTAAGGTAATCTAGATTACGTCAAGTCACATGCCTCGTGCCTTGCTTTGCTATAGTTCCGGTAGGCGATGAAAGTAGGAATAGATGAGCTGTGGAAATTTCCATGTAAAAAAATAACTGTGCACTCCCTCGAGATCGGTCCATAGGAGGGTGCTCGCAATGTCATCAAAGACAGTAACTTTCCAACAGCATCATGTGTCCGTTCCAGAGGCGAGGTGCGAGGTAACCGCACGCAATAAGCCACAACTTCCGGCGCTCAATACTGAAGAAAAAAAGAAACCCGATCGCTAAGTAAATACCCTCGCAGGAAATCTAATGATGAAAAGTATCCGCGGAAAGAGAAGTGACCACGGCAGGTACTCTCACTGAAGACATGCATCCGGTGATCTGACATCCGGAGCAAGCTGCCAAACGCAGCCTCCAGGCGGCGCTGCGTCTGCGAGGAGGCCTGGCGCCGACGCCGGCGCTTCACCTGCGAGCGCCGCCTACTGAACAGGTGCGAAGTCGCGTGCCAACATTCCAGTTTCACTAGAGACCTTGTATTGGCGCGAAGAAGAATCTGCCACTCACGTCGCTTCAACTCTTACTTGACGAGAAACCACTATGGTTGAGTCCAGGGAGAGAGGAGTCGACTACGTCACCCTTGCATCCCACCAATCAGCGTTGCTGGTTTCACGCATCCAACGAATCAGCGCACACCGCGGGAGTTGTCGCCTCTCTCCCTATGAGGCTCTAGTCGAGTCCGAAAGATCTGGAAGAAGTCTGTTCACTGTAAATTTTAAAGGCTGTCAGTTTCTTCTCCTAGAGTTCTATCTTTCGTCATTAAGCCAAACGGAGCGACCGGAGGAGCGAACCACAAGGCATTTAACTTCATGGTCGCTTGCTGAGCAGTATCGAAGCACAAGGCATGTGGCCTATAAGTAAACAGAGTGGGGCTGATTGACGAAGATAGGTTAGGTTAGGTTTGTTATGTTTGGTTGGAGCCTTGTGCCCCCGTCCCACAGTCAACATACAATCAGTTTGACTATGAAAGGTGGAACCGTTATTCTCCATATCGAAACAAAAAAAGGAGAAACTGCAACATTGAAAATTTATGGTGTTCTTTTTAACCCACTAACGCCCAGCGAGCCGTTCGGAAACAGAAATAAATATTTTAGAGGATCTTTTCAGTTCAATGTTGTTACACTTTAAAAAATATCACCCCCTGAAAACCTGAAATTTATTTATTTAGTCGTTTTCCAAAGCTTCCAATTGAGTATTTCAATGGAAATAATCCTTTCAACTTCTCTTAAGCTCAATGTCACTCCAAATACTTTGGGCTGTTATGGGTTAATGGAATCATTAAAAAATCGGATTTGAGCTTATCAAGCACATAAGGCTAACACTAAAACACCAACCTTTTTTTTACGAGTCGATTATAGTGCCTAAAATATGCATCAGAAATACTGTTTCTTTTTCTTTTTTTCTTCTTTTTTTTTAAAAAAAACAAGATTTTTTTTAAAAGCAAGATATTTTGGTTTGAAATGCCGCAAGATCGCGTTTTGAAACTGCTGATATTCTCTGGTTGAGGAAAAGTTGCGATTGAACTTTTACTTAAAACTCACACATAGGAAGAAGATATTTTTGTCGCTCCGTTCGGCCTAGCGACGAACGTTCGAACACAAGAGGTAAAAAAAATTCACCTTTTAAAACAACAAGTCGCAAAAAATCTCTCTCGGGTGATGTCCTGATTCGAGTTGGGTAATTTTGATGACCGAGCCACGTCTTTGATCAACGGTGAGAGACTGCAACAAAGTCGTGACGAGGACCCGAAAGAAAGTGTACGGTACCAGATGACAAGTTCATTAAAGAACGGTCCTAACTGAGACCCGATGACGCCGGCGCAACTTCTACCAAAGTAATCAGAAAGAAAAAAAAACTGTTCAATTGAATCGAAAACGTTTTGCATACGCTGATGCAGAACCGGTCCGGTTCTTAATACTTGTGGTGTTTGGCCTGTGCGGGTCAGTGATCGAGTCTGGACGCCTCAGGCGGGACCCTTTCACTGGCTATTAAGAGCCAACGCCGCGCCACGCTCAGTCACGCTCAGACACACTCAGCCACGCCCAGCCACGCTCAGACACGCTGAGCTGCCCCCGTGCATCTCAGATTCAACAAACGAGTCCTTTTTAAGCAGATCTAATCGAAAGAGTCCTTGTTGCTAACGAAAATGTCTTTATTATGTTATGATGGAACCAAATGAGAATGTCTAAATAACGACAAATATTTTAAATAACCTTGGAATTTTGGAAGAGTGAGCTATTCCCGCGGCCCCACCCAGAATTTTGTTTGGATTTCCTAGTTGCCTATCAGTGATAAGTCAAGGAATCTAAATTAACGAAAAATATATTGAAAAAAATGAAAAAAAAAACGTTGAGCGCAAGGGGGCCCCCCAACTCCCGAGATTTTCCTAAAGTTGTGCAAAGGCTCGCGTTTATTTGACAAACTTTGTTCATAAGCACAAATCTCCCGTGGAAAAATGTCTGATCAGGCACTGATCAGATGTCTGAAAAAGTGATCAGAGACTGACCATTGGATCGGTGTCTGATCAAAATCTGATCAGTCTCAGATTAGGCCGATCAGTCCTTTTTGCACAGGCCGCATGGTATTTCTCACAAGAGCTTCAATTTTCGTTAATAGTAAATTAATTTAAAAAAAAAACGAGAGTCTGATTGATAACATGGATTTTCAGGTATTGGCCGCGATTGTTGCAGCTGGGACGGCGCTCCCAGCGGATGCGGCTTACAGCAAGAGCCTGGCGGAGCCGCAGGCGGGCGCCGGCGGCGCAGCCGCGTCAAACGCTGCCCAAGTCAGCGCCAGACCTAAAAAGAGGTGCGTTTCACGTAACCAGAAATAGCACGTCCGTGTATGTGCACATCGAGGGAGGCATACACAAGCATGAATTATGTTTCAGCTTGGACGGGGACCTCGGACGGGCGGCATGGTCGAGCGGCACGTCTGGCTGGGGACCGGTGCACGGCGGAGCTGACCATGACATTGGCATCAGCGGGGTCGGTGGCCACGGCGGCCACGGCGATCACGACGGCGGCGGCGACCACGACGGCGGCGGCGGCCACGACGGCGGCGGCAACGCGGACGGCGACGGACGCCTGGGGGGCGACGGACACCTGGGGGGTGACGGACACCTGGGGGGCGACGGGGGGTTCGGTGAGGGCGACTACGGCGGCGGCGGCGGCGGTGGCCACGGCGGATACGAGGGGGGTCACTTCGGCGGCGGCGGCCATGGACACGGACAGGAGGAGGACCATGGCAACCACCACGATCACCAAAACCATCATGGAGAAAAAGGAAGATGGGTGAAGAAGCTTGTCTTCAAGACAGAATGGAAGCAAGTTTTGAAAACGGAGAAGAAACAGATATGGAGGACGGAGTGGAAGAAGATCCAAGTGCCGTACGAGAAGGAAATCCAGGTGCCTGTGGAGAAGGAAGTTGAGGTCCCCGACTTCAAGACAGAGAAGAAACTGGTATGGAAAGAGATCGAGGTACCGATCTGGAAAGAGACCAAGGTACCGGAATGGAAGACCGTCAAGAAGCCTTACGTGAAGGAAATCCAAATTCCGGAGCATAAGGAAGTCAAGTACCCGGTGTGGAAGAAGATCTCTATCCCGGTATGGAAGATTACAGTTGAGCATGGCGATGGCTGGGACCACGACCACGACCACGTGACACACAAAAAGCTCACGTGGAAAACGTCGTGGAAGAAGGTGTGGAAAACAAAGACGGAGACCACTTACAAGACGGAGAAGCAGGAATTCTACAAGGAGGAGAGGGTGAAGGTGTGGAAGACGGAGAAGAAGCAGATATGGGTGCCAAAGAAGGTGGAGGAATGGAAGGAGATCAAAGTACCGACGTGGAAGGTCGAGAAGAAGATTGAGTGGGTGACTAAAAAGATAACTGATGTCAAAGATGAATGGAAGGCGATTCAGGTGCCGGACACCCAAGAAGTTCAGACCCCCGAGTGGAAGGCAGTTAAAGTACCCGTATGGAAACATGTTTTTGTGCCGGACCACGAAGAAAAACAACCTGGATGGTAGATCCCTCATTGCCAATTTTAATAATGGCATTCATTGTCATATCTTAAGATAGCCCTGAAATAATAATACGGATGCGTTTAAGATTCCTAGTCATACATGCCAACAATACAGATTGACCTCCAGTCAATGCCTTGTGAGATGTTCCGTGCAACTTTCATGTGTACAAATTTACTTCAAACTACCTGGAAATCTAGTTAATGACCAAATTTGAAAGCAGGTAGAAAATAGTAAATCCGAATAAATTTTGGAATCGGGATTTTCCACCAAATCTGCTCATACTCCTATCATGCTTGCCACAAATTGGGTTAGAATGTGAATTATTTCACGGCATTTTAGGACATGGCAATGAAATATTGGGGTTCACCGCAATGCTCTGTGGTTAGCGATTGCGCAGCGGAAAGGCTAGTCGAAACAAATATTGTTACCAATGCCTTGCAAAGCTTCCCCCCAACCCCCAACCAATGTCTCATCCGTAATATCTGCGATAAATTTGCAACGCAGTTAGATAACGGTTTGTTTTGTTATTCTCATTTGCTGGGATCGAGTATGCCTTTCGTCGTTAGACGTTCGTTCATCCCTACTTTTAAACCAATTGTTATGCAATGTCTTAATATTTCAGTTTCCGATGACGCCGCTTAAAATTTTTGAGCCAGCAATAAAACTAGAAGTAGAAAGATTTTAAGTTTAAAATTTGAGATTCATAAATGCGCTAGCTACATCTAATAATGAACCTACAGTAGATGCTACCGGTGCAATGAGCGAGTTCAACGCAAACAGAAACGATTGTGCGCGGCCGTTATAATTTTATTTGTTGCTGGAAAAAAGGATGCAGAGAGAATATGTTAAATCATCAGTCGTCATCTCCATATGGTATGGCAATTATTGAAACCCTTTTTTTGTTGTTGTTGTTTTGTTTTGCTTCCCGATTCCTTTGCTGTTGGCATTTATCGCGCAATGCTGCTAACCCCTAACTGCATATTAATGGTACTTTAAAATGCCTCAGGCGCTAAACTACGAAAGAGGGTATGATGACCCTCCTTGTTAAGTAAGTACAAAAGAAAGGGACAAAAAGTACTATGGTCTTGCGCTTATGAAAATCCATGAGTAGACAAACTGTTTCACTTCCATTCAGTTTCTACGATCCCAAAACGGAAGATTGTAATATTCCGTCCATTCCCTAGCACCGCACATTTGCGTCCCTCTATCTGTGATAAAACGTTACATGAAATCGTTGACTCGAAGAAAAGTTGTGTAGTGGTTTTATGTCTTGTTTTCTGTGTATAACTTATGTAAATAAATGAATAAATTTACGATTTCCTGGTCGTCTGATGTTCTGCAATATTAGTGTTGGTACTGGTGCGGTAGGCTAAGGCTTGAAGCCGTCAGAATCTGGCCAGTGTAAAAAAAAATTATATAGAAGGAAGGAGGACAGTAGACTGCAATAATAGGATGATAAATTATACCTCAAAAAGTACGGTAAGTAATGAAT
>Ga0058701_10005259_pt1 | contig 10705 bp, 8 predicted proteins | sample AgamicOrMae_FD_97039 | JGI IMG/M metagenome (GOLD analysis project Ga0058701, IMG submission 97039) | Agave microbial communities from Guanajuato, Mexico - Or.Ma.e | ecosystem: Host-associated > Plants > Phyllosphere > Phylloplane/Leaf | place: Guanajuato, Mexico | collected 2012-06-04 | reverse complement strand
TAGGAATGTTGTCCAAACATTTTAAGCACAGAACGAACATTTTTAACCCACTGGTCCAATTTCTACAGCAGTTTTAAAAAACGAAAAAAAGTGAGTCCATACTTTTGACCGGTACTGTATGTTGCAGTAGCTTTTTATATACTGAGCCCCAAAAGGCAATCGGCTTACCGCGCAGGTTCTGGAGTAAGCTTATATCAGTCTGCGCATATTTAGCTTTGAGGAGGTTATAGCGATAGTCGTTTACAAATTTTGCCTGCCGCGGTTCCGCATTTTCTAATTTAACACGCCGCACAGGTAGCTTTTGCGTTTTCCATTACAACACATCACCAGGTTCTGGGCCAACACTTTGCGAATTTGTGCCCAAGAAAATCGTAGGAAATCTTGATTTGAAAGAACTGTCACAAACATGCGTCAAATCTTTGTAGAACGGTATTTTGGACCGAGGAAATTCTTTATCCAGGCTACGTATGGAGCCTGAGATTTTCGTCGAGACAGATTTTCGTCGTTAATTAATTTATTTGCACGAAATCAATAACAGCCCATCAGGGTGAAATAGGTCAAAGAGTTGGTTGATTTCACTTATTTCATTAACAAAATAGGAAAGTAGGACTCGCGGTCCTCTCGACGACGGCCTGCTACCCCCACCCCGGGCTTATTCGGTTACCCCCTCTAACGGGCTACGGGCTTTTCTTCGCTTTCCCCCACCAGGCGCTGTTACTCGGCAACCCCCGCCGCGGGCTTTTATTCGGCTACCCCCGCCACGGATTCCTATTCTGCTACCCCCACTGCTTGCTTCTATTCGACTTTCCCCACCATAGGCTTCTATTAGGCTACCCCCTACCACGGCTGCAGCGTAACTGAGAGTCCATGAGTTACTTCCGAATTCGGATAAATTTCAACTTGGGTTTGGATCACTTAGTTGGGAGGGACTAAAACAGCTCCAACTCGATATCGTTTAGAATATGGAGTTGTTCTTGACTGTTATTCTTGCATGCAGACGTTTGGGAAGAATCCAAAACTAACCGACGCCGCCTTTTGCCACATCAGTGCTGATTTATGCAACGAGAGACATGTCAGTTACCTCCCACTGCGCTAAAGTAAGCAAACCTCAGCTCTGCTTCCTTGAAACAGGGGCGAGCAGCTTTTGCCGCCGAATATGTTGGAATAACATTCCAAACGGGCACTCCCTAGCGCGAAATATCGGCGACCAAAACTATCATGAATAATAATAACGTGAATTACATTTTAGCTCCCTCGGAAACGGCATACGCACGTCTTGCGATCGTCAAAGAACTTGATGCTGTCCTTGGAAAGGATATCACAAGGTCTTTTGAAAATCCGTACGAATAATACTGTGTGTGCGGTTGTATTTCGTAAGAAGAGGGAGATGAAACTTCGACACGAGGACTGCGCTTGCGCTGAACAAATTGGTGTTAGTGGTAGCCTACTCGGTTTTTCAATTTTGACAATTTTCTACAAGATTATCTACCGTTAAAACGTTGGCGATGCCCTAAAGCTGCGACCCCGTTTGGTCTTCGCCTCTGTAAAGTGCGAGATCTTTTGGGAATGGCCTCTGATGATGTTCGCTGTGCTATAGGGTGATAGCACTATTTTTTTTTTTGGTAAGAACGGTTCTTTAGCAAGGCGTAGACCTAATCAAAAGAACACCAAACAACAGCAAATAGTTGATTAAATCCTCTCTTGTCAAAGTTAATTTGTCATATAAGATACAGTGTCATATCATCTCACTTTGTAACGGAGAAACATTCATTACACGACTTCACATGATGGGGTTAGGAACGGCTAGGCCAACCCTAGCCTCAGAATGTAAAGTCTTGTATATCAGTTTTTTTGACGCACAAAGTAAGGTAATATGACCAGGTTTGTATCATGGAAGATAATTTAACTCCTTCAAGCAAGGTTTAAACCAATTATTCATGGTTGTTTCGGGTTTTTACTATTGTGTCTCCGCCTTGCTAAAGTACCGTTCTTACGAAAAAAGTTACCGTAAAACGAATGGAAGTATTGGAGTACCGACAAAAATTCGAAGTTGAGCTAACTTGTAAGCACATCTTCTGACCCTACGAACAGTGAAACGCCAAGAATACTGGCTTTTAGCTCGACGTGTATCTGTCTGTCCCTCTCTGCGAAAAAGTTTATTTGTGGATATCTTACGAACACGTTGACCGATTTGAATGAAAATTTCGATGTATGTTGCATTTGACCTCGAAACGAGGACCTCCCCTGGCTAGTACAATCGGACTCTAAACAGGTGAAAATACCTTAAACAGTTTTTTTTATTTTTTTATTTTTTACTTACAGAGACATCTTTTGACTCTGAACTTTAGTATGTAGTTGTGATATGAGAGCGCGCATATGTTTCCAAAATAAAATGTCTGGCCGACTATTAAAAAAATGTTTCGGTCGAGGAAGTGGTATTCCACCCACAAATGCATCTCTGAGGGAGTGTTATATCCCCACCACATTCCAGAGAACCCCACGCTTGCGTTGCACACTCAAATAACTTAAAGACATCCCCCTAAACAATTCTTGCCGACTCCTTTTGCTACAAGCCTCGATTCGATCATCAAATCGGCCCCACGAGAGAGCACACACATTTGCGCGGCTCCATCCGGGACATGCTGAGACCGAAACCAAAAGCCATCGTCGTAGCGCGGTTCTGTTGCATGGCTCTGCCGAACGATACTGGCACTGAGCTCAAGCCACCGCGGGACGGGATAAGATGACTGAGCGCAATATTGCCTTCCCGTCCCCCGCGCGTGCCCCCCCCCCACTCCCTTCCCCCTTACAACACCCTGATGACAGCCCAACCAGCAATAACCCCCTATATGTCTGCCAGGAAATGCCACAGGGCTTCTTGGGTCCGTCCGTTCTCATGTTATTTGAATTTTTTGATGCGCATCCAAATCTTGGCGTCCAGTCCAAGTATGGCCTCAATATTGCGTTCGTCTAATTTAAACGCCCTCTTTTATATCCCCCAGCCTGCGAACATTTATTACTTAACGTTATAACGGACTAGTCATCAGAGATTCCGAACTTGTCTGGCCCTTTGCTTGGGACTCATAAGTCCATTTTTATGGCTTCATTTAAAGACACATAAATCGCTTTCTGGACTTTGATAAAGGTGCAGATGACCTGCCGTACAAGATTTAGGCTCGTCCAGAGAAGGATCTCATATTTGGAATCCTCGCGAGATACAATAGGGGAGCTTTCATGGTCGAAAAAGGATGGGCAGAAAAATCCACGTCTCTTCTGAAACGCTGCGAGTGACGAGATCGTTGATTTAGTTTCGAAGGTGATTTTAAAATTACTCACAAAACTTTCAGGATCATCTTCAAATCCTTCGCTCGATAGAAAAACCCCTCCTTGAAAGCTGAGTGTCCATCTCCAGTGTTCTTGTTATTCCCCGTTATGTTCTCACCTGTTCACAAAAAATAGACAAAAAATGTAAGCAAAGTAGTCGTTGACGTACTATTCTAAGGCCACTTTCTCTTAGGTCTACCCATGATAATAACCTATAAGTAACCTCATGGTGCGCGTGATATTAATTTTACGTTTCCTGCTCACTACTTCGACCATGGCCAAAGGTCTTATTCGAGCGCAGTTTACAAACATTTTTTCATTGGAATGAGTCTGATACATAAAATGATTTTTTTTCTTGTGCCATGCATTTTGTTGCCAAGATGCTGAGCAGCTAAACAGCACACATCAAGAAACAGGGCATCCGACCTATGAGTGAGAACAGAAGTTGTTCGTTGACGCAAACTAAGGAAAACGTGTCATTTAATGGCAGCTCACCGAGTTAGTGATGCGGGTACTATAGCAATTGCAACGACAAGCGGGCATCGGGTTATTTCATGTCTTCGGCCGCGGGTACCGAAAATGGTGCGTCATCAGAAAGCACTTCTAAAAGCAGAAAGAGAACAAAAAAAAAAACAGAGAGGTCAAAATAGGACGTAGGGTTTAGTGTCAGGTCCCGGACGACAATGAGGCGACAATTCTCAAGATTTGTATATTCTACCTCTCGTTGCCTGGCCCGAGTGGAGTGAGGCACAGGGCACTTACTCAAACGGTAGCTTACTACTCCGCGGCAGTCTGCTGCCGACAAAAACATAGCAGCATCAGTCAACGCCTTTTCGCCCAGAATGCAGTACAAAACCTGGGCTAACAATAAGTTGTTTATTCGCCACTGCTACCGATCAGGACTTGTGCACGATTTTGTCCAAGAGCAGCAGTATATGGACTTTTAGGGTTAGGACTTTTACGAATGTTAAGTCGGAAGAAGGCTTACGTTGTATTTCTAAGAAAATGTCTGAATTATTACTTGTACCAAATGGATGTAATAATGGTTTGCAGATTCGCTCGTGGACCGAGAGAGCTTTTCTAGATAGGGACGCTGTCATTTGTACAGTTTGATGTAAATAATAGAGTAAGAAAAAGGTTTGGAAGCATTCATGCGAAAGGCACTTAGCTGGAAATACGGGCACATGATAAAGATATCCTTCAGGCAAGATCTGGGTCCTTTTGGAAAAATATGACGGAGAGCATTCAGCTTTCAGAAGAGACTTTCATTCCTAATTGTGAGAGCAAAACTGCTTATAGGGCCAACAACTTGGTTTCAAAACCGCGGACGTCAGCGGAATTAATCGGAAAGAGTCCCTTAAGGTTTCTTATTGTAAGACAGCAGGCTTTTGATAACAAGACGAGCTGCTGTTATAACCTAGGTCTTAATAACCTAACCTACGCGTTTGCATGTCGATCATCGTCGCGATAGAAGGTTAAACCAGGAACACGTGGAAAAATCAACCTTAAAAGCCGAGAGAGCAAAAAAAAATCCAAGACAGCTAAGCACGAGAGAAAAGAGGTCCACCTCTCATGGATAAAGTTTAACGCACAGTACTCATTCATTTCGCCAAGAAAAAAAAAAGAAAAAGAGGAAAAGTTAGTCCGGCCAATGCCTGCTGCTGGTCTGATTACCTGTTAATATTTTGGCATGCCGCTAAAATACATGCCCACTAACAAGTTTGTTAAGAATGGTTTTTGTTAATGACGCCCTGCAAAACCTTGCAACGGCCAGAATTCGGACACTGAACAAACCCTATACGAACAGATTTCCTTGGAATACTATATCCGGTTGTGTATTCGATTAGGCACGACCGCTGAGGCACTATGTCACACCCGTAAGACTTGTGATGTTATTCGGGGACGAGTGAGGCTTTCACGAAGGCAAGCGGACAGTGCACTAAACTATATCTCTTTTGATCGCGATTTACTCTCAAACCGATGAAGTTAACGTAGTTAACTAATACAAGAAAACCAGAACACATGTTGAAGGAGGTTCTTACCTAAACGGGCTGTGAAAATAAGATAGGGTTGCACATATTTTGGTTTGTACATAAAAGATAGACCCAGGTTCAGCCCTATGAATGGACAGCTCTCGCAGAAAACTTTTGATTTTTTGGCTGAACATATGTCTACCTTGACGCATGTACAAAGTCGTCGCAAGGTTGGTATATTTCTCAAAATACCTCGTGCCCCCATTTTATTTTCACACCCAAACCGGTAAGAATTTAATAAAATAAGTGTCACGCTTTTATCAACAACCCCATCTTTGATTGCTGAGCTTAAAATCAATCTGAGACATGCAATTCACATCAGATTTCAAGTAGTTCTCAAGTTAACCGTGGTTCATGTACTCTGGCAACAGTGAGTGTGAGAAGTCCCGTACTTCGTCATGACACCAGCCGCTGAAAGCATAGCGTCGGCTGAACGCATGGGCCAACGTCAGTAGTGATAACAATAAGAGTAATTGTTGCTATTTGAGCTGCAATTACGAGCAATGCCCCTGCACTCGTGTCTCTGTGCTCCGAAAAAGGTTCGCTTTGGGGACGACCACGCGGTGGACAGAAAGAAGTCGCTAATGAGCGCCTAAAAATCAGCGTACGACGACCTTTCTAATGAGCAGGGGAACTGTGCAGTATGCCTAACAATAGTAAAAGCTTTGAGCAAATTGGACGCCTGAACTGAGCCGCAGCTGGCGGGGGAAATGTCATCGTTGGACGCCCAAAAAGTCGGGTTAGGATGGTCGTGGTGTTTACATCGATGACTTTGCATACCCTCAAGCATGCACCATCGACCCCACCGGGAAAACAGTTCAGTGGCGACGTGATGTTGCGATTTGTGATTAGTTGATATTGGTTTAGTGTAGAGCTGCCAGCTGTTCGGAGGTGCATGCTCGCAGGTCGAGTCACACCCTTTGTCAAAGATGTCTTCTCTAGAGCTGTTTCTCTTGGTATAGTTGTCGATGCGACGAGGAAACTGATGAGTATGTTGAAAGGTTAGCAGTGGAAACGAACAACGTTTCAAAGCAAAAGCGACGAGACAATGCAAGCCGTGAGAAACCGGTTGGACAGTGTCCTCAAAGTCACTTCTAACTGCCCCAGGTCGGGGCAGTTACTGACATGGGTAATCATATACAAAGGGCATTCCAGCTTTGACTGCCGTATAGAAGTTAGCATAAGATGTTGGTGACCGTAAGGCTAACTTCGGTTTGGCACAGTTACGTGTCCTTAACGCCTCACCTCGCTTTGCTGCCGCTCTGCTCGGCTTGGCGTCGAAAGGGGAAACACTATGTGAAAAATTCAACATCTCAAATGACATTGCATACTTAGTCTGAACTAGAGAGTCTCACAGGGAGACAGACGTCAACTGCTACGTCACCCTTGCATCCCACGAATCAGTGTTGCTAGTTTCATGCATCCCACGAATCAGCGTACAGCGCGGGAATAAGTTGTCACCTCTCTACCTATGAGGATCTCTAGTCTGAACATAACGCAACGAGTACTGTAGAGTCTGTTACCGCGAAACGTTCACTCTCGACAATAATTATGAGGATGTAGAGGCCAAGGAAGAGTTTTGAGGTTTCAGTTTAGCGAGGAAAGCTCCTCCATCTGCGTTAGTCGAAATTCTGCTGAGTGCTCCAAACGGTTTATTTTTTATGCGGAAAACCTTTAATAGAGCCGGGCTTGTTATTATTCCATAATGATCTATGAGGACCTATCTGTGTGAATCCCAGGCGGCCTAACTAAGTGCGAACCGGCGCGCCACTGAATCCCCGCGAGCCCCTTTCCCTTCACTTCGCATACAACCGTCCAATTGGGCGGGCGGGTGAACCGTGTGGTCGGGCGCTCATCGGGGGGTGAGTTGGTGGGCGAAGGCAGGTCGGGGGCGAGGCGGGACACAGCGGGGCGAGGCGGGGCGGGAAGAGGCCTCGCGCAATGCGACTAACGAGACGCCTCGGCCGCCGGTTGTTTTAACACCCCCTAACGAGCTGAGCTCGGCCAGCGGCCCGTCGGGCCCGCACCGGGCCGCCGCCCGCACCGGGCCGCGTAGTTTTCAGGGTTGGATCGTAAATGATGTCCCGGAAAGTTCCTTGCTCCCCAATTTCACTTCACACAAACACGCTGACTCAAATCTATTTTCCAAATGATGTTTGCTCAAACGTCGTTTGCGCCTCTTCTTAATACACGCCATTAAAATAGGAAACGATTCAGAGAAGGTGCTTTTCAATTATTTGGACGGGAGCTCGCCGCACCAAGCCGTGCCGCCGCGCCGGAAGAGCTGCATTTGCTCCGCTTTAGGCCGGACTCTGCCCTTCTCGACTTTACCACACTTTGCATCATCATCCATGCCTATTAACCCGTTCGGATCCAAGGCACACAGTCGGATTCCTCTCCAATAGAATGTGTTTCTTTACTTAAGACATATTTTCTGTGAATACTTTTTTCGCATCTGTTCTCTAATGAATACAAAAGCGAGAGTTCCGCTGCACCGATTGCGTTTATAATAGGTCGTAATTACTCAAATCAAAGTTGTTTTACCTTTCTTTAAGTGAACTCTGAAATGCTGTTTGAATCAAACGATTTAGGTGCAGGCAGTGTTGACTGCACGACGTTCGAAAGCGGAATCGTCCGCAATATGCTCATCAACAAAGGCGAAAATAGTCGCGATAATTCGAGGTTAATTTGAAGGTGGTATCCCGGGTTGAAGTGTCCATGCGATTCCCATGCCGAATCATCCATTTATCGGAAATACACAAATATGGATATATCCATGCGTCTATGCTATATCCATGAACCATGGATGTGCATTCGATTATTTTTAATTGAATGATTTATTTATTTTTTTGCATCGATATAATTATGGACATTGCATGGATACTTCCACCCGGGATGCCTCAAGGTATCACTTATAACATAACGCAACTGTGTTATTAGGGTATTTTCTTCGTGCCTTGCTTCATCAACAATCATATCAGGCAAGCTTAGGTTAGGTCTAGTGCTTGCCTCGTTGTAGCTCCGACCGTCGAAAGATACCCCAAGAGGCAGAAAATGCCACCTTCCCTGGTCTGAGAATCCATAGCAAAGCCATGCATGGATTTCAAAAAATCCACGGACATCAATATGGATATCCATGATTTTCGGATGTCAGTCTTCAATTATCCATACAAGCGTGGATATCCAGATTGATATCCAAGCACGGATATCCATGCAAGGACATTCCGCCATGGATATCCGTAAACAATAAATATCCACAAACGGATATCCACGTTTTATGGATACCAGTCTTCATTTACCTTTAAGGATATCCATTTGAATATCCTTGGATTTCTATGGATATCCATGCATTGACTTGCTATGGATCTCGATCCACGCGGTTAAAAATGTGTACTTCAGACGAGACGCCGAAACACCAAAAGCGCCATAACAAAATTACTCCAATTTCTGAAGTATTGAAATGTCCTTAACCCCGTCGACTCCCTTGCAAGCCCTACAATTTGTCAACAATAGCGCTGATTCTCTGAATAGTAATGTTTGGCGGGGGATAAATTGGGTGGGTGGGGGAGATGAGCTCGTCGCCAGCATACCGCACCGCGCCGCCGCTCGCACCCGGCCACCACGCCAGAGCCGTGCTCCGACCAGGTTGCAATTACTACCACAGTCTGCGTCTCCTTTTAAATGGATCATTAAAATCGTTCCTCTGTTTCTTTAATGAAGGCAATGTTCGTCCAGAGTTTGTCAGCCGTTCGGCTGGTCGTTCGGTTCTGCCGGCCGACAGCAATGATGATCTTCACATTGAGTACGTCGCTTGTTTATCATCTCCTTTCATATGCGTTGTTTGTCTTCAATTTCTGGCCGGGGGACGCGATTCTTCCCAGATTACTTCGGCGCGCAGCCCCGCTGTTCGGATTCGATTCGAAAAATCACTTTCCTCCCCGTTTCTTTCAAAAGGAGTTGACTTTTCCGGCGAAACCCGCACGTGCGTGTGCAATGCGTTCCCTTAATGCAATCAGTGATGCTAGCGCAGGGGAGCTGCCGATGAAAGTACTATGAGAACTTTCTCATTCACTGGACAATCAAAATTAAACTCAGTGAATCCTCAAATCGAGCAACGAAATCCTACTAGGTACTCCAGTAGTAAGTGCGCATTGCCACCACCAAAAATACTTAATTTTTTTTTTAGATTTTTTAACTTCTTTGAAAAACATTAGTCTATGTATCTCGCTCTTTCCACGTCTCAGCAATTTTCCCCATATGGGTCGTAAGAAATGCTCGTTTTGAATGGAATACGTCTATTCGACTTCTGAACTCTGAATCATCATTCGAAACTTCTCATATATTTTTTTAATCTTTGTGCCACTTTTTTTTTTGAAAACCCAGGTGGGAACTTGAAAGAGAATATGTAATTGAATATTCGGAAACAACTGAAAAAATTAATATTCCCACAAAGAGAAAAGTCCTCCCATCTTAAGAGCTTCTTTTTTCCGGGAAACCCCCATTGTTAGTAAAAAGAACGAGTGCATGAAAATCTCTGTGGTCCAAAGGCCCTGCCAGGTCCCACCAGATCTCATTAAACAAAAATCGACACTACGTCCACGTGGTCGGCTTCATCATTTGGACGTCCCATGGGGAAGAAAAGAGCATTGGAACCTCGTGATGAAACGCAGCTGTCCCCTTCCCCCTCCCGTCCCACTCCCCATCCGTAACCACACGGAAGATCTCGTTAACACTAACAAGGCGGAGGGGCTGATTAACTGGGCGGGCGGGCCCAGCTCGGGCCGGGCCGCACCGGGCCGGACCGGGCGAGTTGCTCATCCTGCTATCAGCAAGGTATAGTGTTTACGTCATAGTTTGGTTGACTGGTGCACAGCACAACTAACGGGCAAAGGGGCCCTGGGATAGTTCTAATGACGTCACGACGGCTCGTAAACACCTATCACTCATTAAGTAACTTATAGCATCGTTTGTCGTAGAAGTTCACAGGACGCGCGGTTGTCTCGCCGACGCTGAAGATACACTGGTGCTGCTCCCTGTTCGGGGGTTGAATTTTGTATCTCCCTTTTTTCAACCCCCAATCACCAAGCTGTGCGGAGCGAGAGCGGGCCAAAGCACAGGGCACATAAACTACCTAAAGTTCATCTAATCTTATAGTCTTTATCTTGCGTATTTCTGAGCGGCAGCAGCTTTCCGTCGAGAGGTATACTCTAAATTTAAATCACTGAGAGTCTCTGAGAATCAATGAAAATTCACTGAATTCAGTCAATCTACCATGGAATTTTTTAATTGGAGCTATATTGACTGAAACCCAGTGAATTTTCACTGACCTCACTGATTCAAATTTAGAG